>Ga0209917_1000159_pt1 | contig 26851 bp, 25 predicted proteins | sample SalPon2_C_H2O_MG_FD_185710 | JGI IMG/M metagenome (GOLD analysis project Ga0209917, IMG submission 185710) | Salt pond water microbial communities from South San Francisco under conditions of wetland restoration - Salt Pond MetaG R2_C_H2O_MG... | ecosystem: Environmental > Aquatic > Non-marine... | reverse complement strand
GACTGAAACGCCGCTGGGTCGGTCCACCCCGGATCGATGTCTGTTGGGACGTGGACGAGAAATTGGAGTTCATCGGCGGTGACGCGCACGCCGACACCGAAGGTATCCGCAGCCATACTGCCAGTTGGGCTTCGTGCGTGAAATTCTCATCGGCGCGTCGCCACTCGAAGACTGCTATCGGCGACCTACGTCATCCCGAAACTAATATCAGGACGCACACAATGTACGCCGCGCGTAATGTCGGGGTCGTCACCGCGTGTTCCGCCGATTGCTGGGCTAATAGGCGCGGTGCTTGCGGTGAGCACAGGAGCAATACTCATTCGGTGGAGTGAAGCACCGAGCTCAGTGGCCGCGTTCTATCGAGTGGTGTTCACTGTCGTGCCGCTGCTGCCGGTGGCCGCGTGGCGTTACCGTGAGGCGTTCGGGCGGATGCAGGCACGCGATGCTGCGTTTGCTACGCTTTCGGGTATCGCACTCGCAGTTCACTTTGCGACGTGGTTCGAGAGCCTTTCATGGACGAGCGTAGCGGCGAGCGTCACGCTCGTCCAATCGCAGCCGGTGTTTGTTGTGCTCGGTGCGTGGGGGTTCCTTCACGAGCGAGTGACGCGTCGGGTCAGTATCGGCATCGCAGTTGCAGTCTCCGGTATGGTTGTGATGTCGCTCGGTGACTTCCTCAATGGCGTGCTTGTGGGTACGCGGCCGGTGTACGGCAATGGACTCGCACTGGTTGGAGCGGCTACAGCCGCCGGGTACGTTCTGGCCGGACGGTCGCTTCGGCAGCGACTCGCGCTGATTCCCTACGTCGTCGTGGTGTACGGTGTCTGTGCGGCTACGTTGTTGGGTATCGTCCTCACAACAGGAGCGCCGCTGACCGGATACCCCCCGCGAGAATGGGCGGTGTTCGTTGGCCTCGCTGTCGGGCCTGGACTGCTTGGGCACACCGTGCTCAACTGGGCGCTCGGCCATCTTGAGTCGAGTGTGGTCTCAGTGTCACTCCTTGGTGAGCCCGTCGGGGCGACCATCCTCGCGGCCGCGCTACTCGGTGAACTCCCGACGCGGTATACCGTCATCGGAGGGATAGTCGTCCTCGCTGGAATTCTGCTCACAACGAGTGCACACCGAAGCCGGTGAGGCGTGGGTTAGCCGTCGCCGAGCTGGTGAGCAGTACGGCGGTGTCGGTCGCGAAACATGCCCTCGAATCCGATCTTTGCAACCGGTCCAGCGATGTCACCAAGCGCTCCAAGTGGCAGCCGGTACGTCACCGAGTCGACGAGGATCGTCTCGTCGCCGTCGGCATGAAACGTGTGTGTGTGCTCCCACTCCCGAAACGGGCCGTCGGACATGTCGTCGACAAAGTAGGCGCTCCCCTCAACCGGTGCGGTGCCGGCCGGCTCTCGCTCAACGATTCGTGACGTCCACTGCTGGCGTGGGACGATGCCAAGCGGCTGCATCGACATCCGTATTTGTGATCCGACGGTCAACACCGCTGGGTCTGGCTCGCCGTCCGGTCCCTCGACGCGCGCTATCTCGAGGTGCATCCAGTCGGGGGTCAACGCGATCAGGCCGTCGATAGTAGAGTGAAACGCCCAGACCTCGTCGATGGGTGCCGCAATGCGAGTCGTCCGGCGGTACGTTGGCATACATATCGTACGCGCTGACCGAGTAAAAGACTGCCCGCACGCGATTCGCGTCAAGCGGTTTATCACGACCCAGTTGTGGATGAGTGAATCAGCAGTCACCCGCGCCGGTAGCCGTATGCGGCTACCGACGTGGTACCGAAACCCCGATACGGTCGTGTGACGTGTATCGTATCGATGGAACGTGGCGCGATCGATATCGCCGACCTCGCCGGGCCGTTTGACCTGCAGGCAACCGTCGAGAGCGGCCAGAGCTACCTGTGGAACCGTGCTGATGGCCAGACGTACGAGACGCTCCACGCCCACGGCGGCGACGAATGGTATGCGACTGTAGTTGACCCGATACCGGGGGTTACCGACGAGCGTGTTTCGGTGCGGGCGAGACAGGTTGGCGGCGTACATGACGGCACCGTCGAATGGGAAGCTTCAACGGACGCGGTACCACTTCTCACGCACCTGCTCCGGCTTGACGACGATCTCGAGGCGATCACGGCTTCGGTGCCGGATTTGCCGCTTCTTGAGCGCGCGTTCGACCGGTACGAAGGGATGCGGCTGACCCGTGACCCGGCGTTTCCGTGTCTAATCTCATTTATCTGCTCGGCACAGATGCGTGTCGCTCGTATCCACGGTATGCAGCGCCGGCTTCGAGAGACGTACGGTGACGTCGTGTCACTTGACGGTGAGTCGTACCACGCGTTTCCGACGCCGGCACAACTCGCAGCGCGGACCGAACCCGAACTCCGCGAGCTCTCGTTAGGATACCGTGCACCGTACGTACAACAGACGGCTACGATGGTCGACGACGGTGAGGCACACCCGCATGAGGCCGCCGGGCTCCCGTATGAGGACGCGCGGGAGTCACTCACTCGGTTCGTCGGCGTCGGCGACAAGGTGGCTGACTGTGTGGCGTTATTCTCACTCGGGTATCTAGAGGCAGTCCCGCTCGACACGTGGATCCGCACGACAATCGAAGAGTACTACCCCGAATGTGAGTGCGGGTCGTACGCCGAAACGTCACGGGCGATTCGAGAGCGGTTCGGCGGGGAACATGCCGGGTACGCACAGACGTACGTCTTCTACTTTCTTCGGGCTGGCGGCGAGTGACCCAGGAAGGGGTGTTGCCGCTACCCCGGTGGTGTCATACAGCCGAACGTTGATACGCGCTCGCACAGTAGTACAATGTGTAATGGACTGTCGAGTCGTCGTTGAGGCCGCCGTGCCGGTGTACGACGTCGAGACCCCAGCGGAGGCAGTGCGGATCGCGGTCTCGAAGACCGGTGCGTCGTTAAATCCCGATCTCAACTACGTGGAGATCGAGGCAGGCACCCGGACGTCCCCGAGCGGTGAGGAACTCCCCGCAGCGTTCGTCGCCGCAGACGAGGCGCTCGTCGCTCTTGAACTCCAGATGGACGTCTTCAACGTCGACCGCAAAGCGCACGCCGGTCGAATTGCCAAAACGGAGATTGGTGAGCGTCTTACAGACGTCGCACTCATGGTGCTCTCAGTTGAGCCGATTGCCACCGAAGACGGCGACTGAGCGGCTACCGGCGTAGTATCACTGATGCACCGCTCATGGGTGCAAGACACGTAGGTCGGGCCGACACCCGTCCGGTGTAGATTAGTCTGCAGTAGGTGCGAGCGGCTCGGCGGCAGTCTCTTCCATTGAGTCGGTGATTCCTGCGGTCAGTTTAAAAACGGCTGCTTTGTGGTCTGTTTTCGACTTGTGAATCGATGTCGGTTTGACGCCGAGTTCTTCGTACATCGTGAGGTCCATCTCGTTGTCCCAAAACTCGCACTGTTTTCGTACCTCGGCAAGAAGGCCGTGAAGGTGGATGAGCTCCTGCTTCTTCATGAGTACCACCCTTTTGCTACCGGAGGGTTATATTACTATCCTGAGTCTGGTTACCACACCGCGTTTCTATATAGCGCTCCGGAGAGTAGCGTGAATGCGGTGATATCACGCTATACAGACTCACTGGAACTGCTGGACGGCCTCTAAGTCGCGCTCGGTTCGCATGAACTCTGTGAGTCGATGCGTGGCGTGACAGCTCGGACAGCTGAAGTTCGTGCGTAGTTCGGGGAGATCGGCCGGGCTATCCTGCCACGCTTTTCCACACTCGGGACAGACGAGTCTGACGAACGCGTCGACCATACTCTACTGTCACCGCCGCCAACATAAAAACGTACGTGCGACTCTCTGGTTGAGCACGGTAGTAGCGTTTACCGTCCCCCGGGGAGCTGTTGGTCGCTCGCTTCAAGCAGTTCGGTGTACCGGTTCCGGATGGTAACCTCAGAGACGTCGGCCACCTCACTGACGTCGCCCTGCGTCACCTTCCGGTTCGAGAGGAGGGCGGCAGCATAGACGGCCGCGGCTGCGAGCCCCACCGGCGACTTACCGCTCGTGATCTCGGCGCGCTTTGCGCTCTCGATGAGTTCTCGTGCCGTCCGCTCGACCGATTCGCCTCGACCGAGCCGAGAGACAAACCGCGGAATGTAACTCGCCGGATCGGCGGGCTCAACCTCCAGTTTGAGTTCACGGATCAGGTAGCGGTACGTCCGCGTGAGCTCCATGCGGTCGACCCGCGAAACGGGTGTGAACTCGTCGAGGCTACGAGGGTTCCCAGCCTGCCGGGCTGCGGCGTACAGCGACGCGGTCGCGACCCCCTCGATGGAGCGGCCAGGCAGGAGATCCTCACGCAGCGCGCGTCGGTAGATCACGGAGGCGGTCTCACGAACTGTCTCGGGGAGACCGAGCGCGCTCGCCATGCGGTCGATCTCACCGAGCGCTTGCTTGAGGTTGCGTTCTTTCGAGTCGCGCGTCCGGAACCGCTCGTTCCACGTCCGCAGGCGGCGCATCCGCTCGCGCTGGCCGCTCGAAAGCGACTTGCCGTACCCGTCGCGGTCCTGCCAGCCGATATTCGTCGAGAGCCCCTTGTCGTGCATCAGCTTCGTTGTCGGGGCACCGACCCGTGACTTGGAGTCCCGGTCGGCGGCGTCAAACGCGCGCCACTCGGGGCCACGGTCGACGGAGTCAGTCTCGACGACGAGCCCACACTCCGTACAGACGGTCTCACCGTGTTCGGTGTCGGTGAGCAGGCGGCCGTCACACTCCGGACAGCTGGTCGTCCGGGTGGTTCGCTCTCGCGTCGATTCGTCCGACTGCACGCGTGTCCCCGCACTGCCAACCCGGTCACCGTCTCGCTCAGTGCCCGCCGTTCGATACTCGTCTCGAATGCGTGTCTCTGTCATGGTGTATCACCGGTCTGACTCCCGGCAAAAAAATGGAGCCGCGAGTCTGACTTGCTAACTACAAGTAATTCTCACAAGTATATAAACCCATCGGCCAATCCAATTTTAAAGCGGGTAAAACCCGCTCAAAGCTGCATGTTGCCACGATACAAGACAGCGCCACGGCGGGTGGAGATTCCACCGAGACTGCTGGATTGCGTACGAGTATTTGAAGGTTGTGCTAGTGATACTCCCTGTCGGGGAGTTCACTGCTTGGAGCTCACCACTTGGAACTCACTGCTTGAGGCTCACTCCTCAACGGTGACACCGGCCGCTCGTGTGAGTCCCCCTGCTAACACACGCGTCGCGTCGGCACAGTCCTCCCAGTCAGTCCACTCGCGTGGATTGTGTGAGATGCCGTCTTTGGACGGGGCAAAGAGCAACGACGCGTCGGTGACGCGTGCGATGCGCATCGCGTCGTGTGCCGCCCCGGAGTGAAGATCGGTCGCCGTCACTTCGGTGTCTGTTGCGGCCTCGTGTGCCGTCGTTCGAAGCCGCTCACTCATCGGAACCGGCTCGACGCTTGCCGGTTGGACGAACGTGGTATCGACCCCGCGCTCGCGCTCTAGCCGGTCGAGTGAGTCGCGCGCCGCGGCGACGATCGTCTCCATCGACTCAGCTACCACGTCACGCACGTCGAGGCTCGCCTCGACGCGACCGGGAACGACGTTCGACGCGCCGGGCGAGACCTCGAGTGACCCGACCGTCCCGACGGCCGTCGCCGAGTCGGACTCGACGACCGTCGTCGCCGCAGCCTCGACGTCGAGTACAAATTGACTTGCGGCGGCGAGCGCGTCCGCTCGTTCATCCATCGCGGTGGCACCCGCGTGGTTCGCCTCGCCAACGATAGTCGCCTCCCCGTGAGTAATCCCGGTGATGGTGGTGACGACTCCCACGTCAACGCCGGCGTCCTCAAGCGTGGTGTCCTGCTCGATGTGGAGCTCGTAAAAACTGTTCCAGTCGCCCGAATTGAGCGTGCTGTCACCACGATACCCGATTTGCTCGAGGGCTGTTCCGAGCGTCTCGCCGTCGTCGTTCTCGAACGCGAGTGCTTCTTCGACACTCGTCTCGCCGATCGCGACACTAGACCCGAGGAGCCCAGTTCCGTACGTCGCCCCCTCTTCTTCGGTGAAGCTGACCACGGCGACCGGCCGTGCTGGCTTGACCCCCGCGTCTTGCATGGCCCGAACCGACTCGAGCGCGGCGTACACCCCGAGTGGGCCATCGAAGATCCCTCCGACCGGCACGCTGTCGAGGTGGCTTCCGCAGACGACCGGCGCTGCGTCGGGGTCCACCCCCGCTGGCACCCACTCGCCGATGATATTCCCGACGGCATCGACACGCACCGAGAGCCCGGCATCTTCGAGTCGCGCTACCAGTCGGTCGCGGGCGCGCCGGTTCGCCTCGCTGCCGGTTCGGTTCGTCCGACCACGTTTCGCCGGGTCGTCAAACTCGATCGCTCCGAACGCCGCATTCGCCTCGATATCTGTCTTGAGTCGGTCAGCGTCGACTGGAAGCTCCATACGGCTCCGGCTCACTCCGATGATAAAAACGATTCGTCGAGCCGGTGTGAGCGCCCTCGATACAAGCCCTTCGTGTGCGCATCCAACGCGAGCCGGGATGCGGCTACTCGCGGTCGATTGGGAGACTGACACAAGGCACTTGCGTGACCGCGCCGTCTCACCGCGTATGCTTCCGATCCAGATGGGGATCGCAGCGGGGATCTCACTCATCGTCGGGCTGCTCACCCTCCTCGCGCATGTCGCGATGATCGCGTGGACCTACCGCGACGCGGCACGGCGGAGCTCGCACCCGGCGTTTCTCTGGGCGCTCGTCGTGTTCTTTGCCCCGCTTTTGGGTATCATACTGTACCTTGTTTTCGGCCGAAACCGGTGAGTGCGGTTGCTCACCGAACGTGGAACGCACCGACCTCGCGCAGGCGCTCTGCGAGCTCGGTGCTCAGCGCCTCGTCGCTGACGCGCCACTCCCAGTTGCCCGCAACGGTCCCGGGCTCGTTGAGCCGCGCCTCGCTGCCGAGTCCGAGTAGGTCCTGAACGGTCGTCATCGCGAGGATCGCCTCTGAGCCCCACACCTCGTCGATGATCGCCCACTCGATCGGGCGGTCGCCGACACCCAGGTTGTAGTGGAGTGCGTCGCGCTGTTGCTCCGGGAGGTCCTCGTAGTAGCCGACCCAGGTGTCGGTGTCGTGTGTCGAGGTGTAGCCGACGACCCGCTCAGGGTAGTGCATCGGCTGGTATGGGTTGCCTGCCTCTGCCCAGTTCGCGTACTGTGGCACTCGCATGCCCGGTATCTCGAACGCGGTGAGCAGGTCCTCCATCCGCTGGTCCTCGAACCCCAGGTCCTCGGCAATGAACGGGACGTCGCCGAACTCACGTTCGACCGCATCAAACAGGGCTCGACCGGGGCCAGCACGCCACTCGCCGTCCGACGGGTCGTCGGCCGCCGCGGGGATCGCCCAGTAGCGCACGAACCCGAGGACGTGATCGAGCCGCACCACGTCTGCGAGCTCGAAGAGGCGTCGGAACCGGTCGAGCCACCAATCAAACCCCGTGTCCGCGAGATGGTCCCAGTCGTACACGGGATTCCCCCACCGCTGTCCATCGTCGCCGCGGTTCGGTGGCACTCCCGCCACCGCAGTCGGCCGGTTCTCGGCGTCCAGCTGGAACGCTGATGGCGACGCCCACACGTCGGCAGAGTCGAGCGCGACGTATAGTGGCACGTCACCGACGATCTCGACGCCCGCCGCCGCGGCCCGCTCGCGTAGTGCGGTCCACTGCCGGTCGAACACCCACTGAAGGAAGGTCCGATACCGGATCTCTGTTGCGTGTGTCTCCCGAGCTGCATCGAGTGCGTCCGGCTCGCGAGTCCGAAGCGGCGCCGGCCACTCGACCCAGGTATCCTCTGGCCGGGCCGCAGAGAGCGCACGAAACAGCGCGTAGTCGTCGACCCACGGCTCCCGCTCACAGAAGTCGTCGAGTGTGGCAGCCGCGTCCTCTGTCGCATCGAAGCGTTCGAAAGCCGAGCGCAACCGGGGATACGTGTACTCACGTACCGCCTCGTAGTCGACGCGGTCGCGCGGAAACGACGGGACCGGGTTCAACGCCGTCTCCTCGAGCCACCCCTCCTCGACCAGTCCGTGGAGGTCGATGAACAACGGATTACCGGCGAACGCCGAGGGCGACTGGTACGGTGAGTCGCCCGCCGCGCCGATGGTGGGGCCCAGCGGACACACCTGCCAGTAGTCGACGTCGGCGGTCTCGAGAAACGAGAGAAACGTCTCGGCGCCCTTGCCGAGGTCGCCGATGCCGTGGGGCCCCGGCAGCGACGTGACGTGACAGAACACGCCGTCTGAACGATCGAATCGCATAGCTACGCCTGTGTGACCCACCGACTCAAGCGTTGCGGGGGGCGCCGGCGGCGGTGCTGTGTCGGGTGGACAGGCGTACGACGGTGAGATAGACGGGTGTGGCGTGGCCGGGACCCGACCGATCGCCGATCGGGCCGGTTGCCTGTCAGGTCCGTCAAGGCTTTTGCCCCCGCGGCCGGCACACCTGTCATGCGACTGCGAACCGCGATCACCGAACACGCCCGTCGCCGCGGCGCTCGTTACCCCGCAGAGCGACCGACGACGGTCGGGGCATTCACCGGCGACGACGGCCGACTGGTCCATGTGGGCCCTGACGGCGACGCGCACGACTGCTCGTATGCGCTCTCCGGCGTCGGCGGCACCGACCGAATCCGTATCGGGATCGCCGGTGGCGCCGGCGTACGCTGGCTCGCGGACCTCGAGACGACGCGACAGCACTACGCCGGTGACACTCCACTCGTCGAAACCGAGTACGACGCCGGCCGGTACACGGTCCACCAGTACGACCTCGTCGTCGACGATACCCACCTCACGCACGTGGTGTTGCGCGGAGCCCCTCCGGCCGACGCTGACCTCGTCGCGAGCTGTGCGTTCGCACCCGATATCGCGGAGGGGCGCGTCGGAAACCTCGTTCACGAGGATGCCGGACCGGCGGGCGGTGACGTCGTCGAGGTGTTTCACCGACGGGAACACGACTTCCTCACCGCCTCAACGGGCCTCTCTGCGGCACACGGCAAGCGGCAGGCCACGATCGCCCAGTTGCTCGGAGAAGACGACGGCTATGCCCTTCATCGCGGCGAGATAGATGAGCGCGAGGACACGAGCCTCACGCCGGACGTCGTGGTCAGGGCGCCGTTCGAGCGCGAGGGACACACCGAGCGCGTCACGCTGGCTAGCCGAGCCGTCCGCGACGAGCCGGTAGCCTCTCGCTCCGAGGCGGACGCGACCCGGGATGCCGCCCGGATCGACGAAGACGCGGTGCGGGCCGACCGACTCGAGACCGTCTCACAGATAGCTGCGGCACACGGGGATACCGACAGCATCCGGGCGGCGGCCGCCGACCGCGCACCGGCTGTTCCCACAGGGACGCCACGAGCTGACGCCGTGGCGAGTGACCTGCGCGCGCTGGAGCTGCTCACGGCTGAATCTGGCGCCCGAATCGCCGGGCCCGAGTTCGACCACTTTTATGCCACCTCCGGCGGGTACGGCTACACGTGGTTCCGTGACGAGGCCGAGGCGTCGAGCGCGCTGCTCGCGGCGGCCGACGAACTCGACCTCAACGTGACGGACCGACTGCTCGACTCGGCCGCGTTCCTCTGTCGGACCCAGGATGCAGACGGCAGCTGGCCACACCGCGTCTGGGCAGACTCGGGTCGTGTCGCGCCCGGGTGGGCGAACGCCCGCATCGAGTCCGCCGACGGTGACGACCCGAACGACCAGTTGGACCAGCCTGCGACCGTCGTCGCCTTCCTCGCAACGCTCCGTCGCCGCCAGGACGTCCCGGAGGCCCTGTCAGCGCGCGTCGACGAGGCCATCGCCGACGCGTTCACGTTCCTCCGTGAGACCACTCGCGACGACGGGCTGCCGCGACGCTGTCAGAACTGTTGGGAGAACGCGGTCGGCCGATTCACGCACACCGCGTCGGCGTACCTCCGTGCGTACTCGGCTGTCGCCCGCGCACCGGTCGACCCCGAGCTGCGGGCGCGAGCCGCACGGGCGGCTGACGGGGTCGTCGCGGGACTCCAAGAGCGCTGGATCCCCGAACTCGAACGGTTCCCCCAGCGGGCCAGCGCCCACGAAAGCGACGAGCGGGCGGACGCGAACACGTTCGGACTTGCTGACGCGCTCGCCGAGTACGACGCGCTGCTCGCGATTCGCCCGTCGCCCGGTGGCTCCCGGCGAGCTGCTGTGACCGATGCCGCCGAGACCGACAGCCCCGCTGACGCCGACGAGCCCGAGGTGTCGTTACCGCCAGTCGCCGATGCGGTGTCGCCGTCGCGGTTCGTCTCACAGGTGGCGACACACGTCACGACGACGATAGACGCCCTCCACCGGAAGACGGACCACGTTGAGGGGCTGATCCGGTTCGTCGGCGACGACTGGCGGACCGCAGAGCAGACGGGCGCCAAGGTGTGGTCGATCGCGACGCTGTGGGGGTCGACTGCCTCGGCTATCGTCGCTGACGTCCGTGAGCGACGCGGTGGCGACCCAGGTGCGCACTTGGCCGAGGCGAAACGGCTCTACGCGCTGTGTGAGCCGGACGGACCCTTCTCGAACGAGGCCGACCTGCTCTGTGAGCAGGCGTTCGACGACGGCGACCTCGACAGTGCGACTCCGATCGCGTGGGCGCACGCGCTTCGGGTCGGCGCGACAGCCCACCTCGCTCGCCACGAAGCGCTGCCGGTGCCACACGAGCGACCAAGCGGCCCCGAGGCCCCGCGGTGGACCACCGGGCGCAAGTTTGGTGTAGTTACTCCGGCCGACCACGAGGCGTCGACGCCGGTCCCCGTCTGGTTCACGCTGACGGAGGGGGCACTAACTGAGGCGCGATTCCCCCGGATCGATGTGATGAACCTCCGGACGCTCGACTTTCTGATCGTCGACCCGTCGACGGGGCACACGGTCCGCACGTTCCAGGAGACGGGATTCGCGGGCACTGAAGAGACGATCACACGAACCACGGAGCCGGTCGCCGACGACGCGCTCGCGTACCGACAGACGATCCGTGAGGCGGGCGGTGGCCACGGCCACCGCTGGGAGCTCACCGTCGAGTACGCCGTCGACACTGAGGGGGACGCTCTGCTCGCCGACGTCGAGTTTAGCAGTACTCGGCAGTACGACGTGTACGCGATCGCGGATACGACGCTCGGTAACGTCGGCACCGACGACCACGCCAAGCGCGTCGGCGAGGACCGCTATCGATTGGTGGCACACTCTGAACACGAGGAGCGCCCCCCGAGCAAACTCGTCGACACGGACGGCGAGCCGTTTGAGGTCGCTGCTGCGATGACGAACGTCGAGGGATTCGAATGGGCGAGTGCGTTCTCGGCCGGAGCGGACGACCTCCGGGCGCTGTTCCGCGATGGCGATCGCCGGTCGGCCAACACAGAGGCAGCAGGGAACGTCGTGCTCGCCGGCCTGCTGGGCCGTGGGACCACAGTGACAGACACGGTCGCGGTTGGATTCGCCGAGCACGCGGACACCGCGGCCGCTCTCGGCGAGGCGGAAGGAGCCCTCACGCGCGGGTTCGAAGCGGTCACCGCGGCGTACGTCGACACCTGGCGCGAGTGGCTTGCCGGTCGATCGTACCCCGATGCGGTTGCCGGTGCGGACGAACTAGAGACGCAGTATCGGTTCGCGCTCATGACGCTCGCGGCAGTCGAGGACAAACGCCACCCCGGTGCGGGCATCGCGAGTCCGTCCGTCCCGTGGGGTGAAACCGAGTACGCGGCTGAGGGACGCGGATACGGATACAACTTCGTCTGGTCGCGTGACCTCTATCAGGTGTTCACGGCGCTCATTGAGGTCGGTGAAGTCGACCGAGGCGCCGACGCGCTCGCATACCTCTACAACACCCAACAGGACGAGTCGGGATTCCTCCCACAGAACACCTACATCGACGGTCGGACCCGCTGGGGTGGCGAACAGATGGATAACATTGCGTATCCCGCCGTGATGGCCTGGCAGCTGTACGAACGCGGTGTGACGCTCGAGACGGCAGCATACGACTACGAACAGGTCCGCCGGTCCGTGGGCTATGTGGCCCGCAACGGCCCACAGACCGCCCAAGAGCGCTGGGAGGAGGAAGCCGGCTACTCGCCGTCGAGCATCGCCGCGGAGATCGCCGGGCTCACCTGTGCCGCGGCGCTCGCGCTTGCCGAGGCCGATCGATTATCGGCCGAAGACGACGAGACCCGAGAGGAGCCGCCGACGCCGACACCGTCGACGCTCCGCGCGGACGCGCTCGCCTGGCTCGCGCTCGCCGACGAGTGGACCGCAAACGTCGAGACGTGGTGTGCGACGACTACCGGCACCGAGCGCCACCGCGAGACGCCCTACTACCTCCGGATCACGTCCGATGGCGACCCAGATGCCGGCAGAGCACGGACAATCGCCAACGACGGGCCCACGTACGACGAGCGCGAGATCGTCGACGGCGGCTTCTTGGAGCTGGTGCGCCTCGGCGTGAAACCGGCCGACGACCCCATCGTGCAGAACTCGGTTGCGGTCGTCGACGACTCGATCCGAGTCGACACCCCACACGGTCCCGCCTGGTACCGCTACGTCGGCGACGCCTACGGCGAGTTGGGGTACGGCGACCCCGGTGGTCCGTGGGCGGGCGCCGGTAACGGTGTCGGCCGCCTCTGGCCGATATTCACGGGCGAGCGTGGGGAGTACGAGCTGCGCGCACGAGCTGACGACGTCGACGGATTCGGCGGTACCGACGACCCGGCACTCGAGCCCGACGCCCTCCTCGAGACGATGGCCGGCTTCGGCAACGACGGGCTGATGCTTCCAGAACAGGTGTGGGACCGCGAGTACCGCACCGATTACGGCTGGGAGTTCGGCGAGGGCACCGGCGGGGCGACCCCGCTCGCCTGGTCGATGGCGGGATTCGTCCGTCTCGCACACGGCGTCGACGCCGGTGAACCGGTCGAGACGCCGGCGGTCGTCCGCGAGCGATACGTCGAGCGTGATCGCCCGACGGGCCCGGACCTGACGGCGGCCGCCACCTTCGACGGTGAGACGGTCGTCGTCACCGGCGAGACGTCAGGCGCGGTGGTGTCGGCGTTCACGGCCGAGGGCTCGACCGTCGGTGAGCCAGTCGACGGCGAATTCGAGCTTCGACTCGAAGACGTCGACCCCCGAACGGTCGTGGTCGCCGCAGCCACCGATGCGGACCTTCACGCTGCCGGGACAGCCGTCGAACGTATTCGACTCTGAGCCCGTGTGTGCCGGCGCAGGTCACCCAAGCGGGGTCACGTCGACCGTGTGAGTCGTCGCCGGGCCCTCGCTACCGGCTTCGGCGTCTACTGCCAGCTCGACGCTGCCACCGACGGCCTCGCGCACGGCTGTTCGCCATTCAGCCACCGCCTCGGCATGTCGCTCACGACGGGTCTCTACGTCTGCGTCCGGATGGTCGGCGACAGTGTCGTCGACCTCGGGATACGCTGGGAGCGGATCCACGAGATCGGCTGCGTCGACGTGGATCGGCTCGGCCGGCTCACCGGCACCGTCGCTCACGCGATGGATTCGCGCGCGCATCCGCCCCGAGAACGGTGGCGTCACTCGCAGCACTACGCGGCTGTCGCTGCGGAGTGTGGCCTCAAGTGCGTTCGCGACGTCTTCTCGGTGGACGGCGAGCGAGCGGATTCGCCGCGGGTCAGCGGGCTCACGATCTGACGGCTGCTCACGCATCGTCGGGGCTCCATCGGGCATCGGATAGCGTTCGTTGTACGGCTGCCTCGCCGACGGCCGCTGCGAGGTGTTCGAATCCCCGGCGGACGTCGCGGTCGGCCGCGTTTGCGACGAGCCGAGAGACGATGAACTCGGGCGTCGACCGACCGATTGTGCCGAAGCGCGGCTGGTAGTCGACACGCAGCGCTAAATCATTCGTGAGCCCCTCAGCGAAGATCCCGTCGATTCTGGCGGTGTCCGGAAGCGGGCTCAGATCCTCTGCGAGGTGGGTGACGTAGACGCCGAGCGCCTCGCGCTCGACGGTCAGATCCACGAGACCGTTGAGCAGGTCGGCCGCTCGGCCAGGCTCCGTAATTGCCTCGAACTCGTCGACGAGCATGAGCGTCCGTCCAGACTCGACGAGTGGCGGGACGACAGACCGGAGCGTGGACTCAAGCACCCCGGCGTTAAACGACGCGTGTCGTCGGTGAAACACTATCCGATCGAACCCGCCGACGGCGGCCGCAGACGCGGGCACCGGCAAGCCCATCGAGGTGAGCAGTGCGACTGCACACAGCGTCTCGAGGAGCGTGGTCTTCCCGCCAGAGTTTGCTCCCGTGAGGACGCTTACTCGGTCACCCGTTGGCGGATCGACGCCGCCAGCGACGTCGGCCGTTGACCCTTCCCCGTCGCCGTCGTCATCGCCCCCGAGTGGGTGGGTTCCGACCCCGTACGAGACCGGCTGGACCGACCCGTCGATAAAGGGGCTGTGTGCGTCCCGGACCGCGAGGCCATCGTCGACCAGCCGTGGGCGCGTGAGTCGGTATTCGGCCGCAAACCGGCCAAGTGAGAGCTGAAGCGCGAGGTCACCGACGACTGCTGCAGCCCGCTCTACGTCGCCGCCCCCCTCGTCGATGCGCTCGCGTAACGCGGTCGCGACGGTTGCCTCGCGGTCCTCGACGGCATCCGCAAGGGTCTCGACGAGTCCACGGAGGGTTGCTGAGACGAAGTCGGCTGCATCGAGCGCGTCGTCGGGTGCGGCCGCACGGATCGTCCCCGGGTCGGCGCCGGTCTCATCCGCAACGTGGTCGACGGTTGCGGCTGCGAGCGCCTCAAAATCACGGACCGATCCGTCCCGAACCTGCTCTAAGACATCGAACGCCGAGTCGGCGAGTGCCTCTGCGGCGGCGAGTCGCTCGCGGCGCGCGTCGAGTTCTGCGTCGGCGCCTGCTGCGACCGTCACGGGTCCGTCGTCGATCGAGCCGCGAACGTCATGGAGGGCGTCAGCGGCCGCCTTGAGCCCCTCATCATCGAGTCCCTCTAGTGCGGCGAACGTCTCGCCGGTGAGTCCGACGTCTCGCAGCGTGAGTGCGGTCTCGACGGCCGCACGATCGGTGCCGTTCGCCTCGTCGTAGGCGACGAACGCCTCGGTGACGCGGTCGCGCTCGGCCTCACCGAGCCGCTCCCAGGCCTCTCGGGCCGCGACGACGTCGTCGAGCCGCGTCTCGATCTCGTCTCGGTCGAGACACGGGGTGAGCACCCGGATCCGGTCTGCGGCGTGTTCGGTCAGCGCGTAACCGGCCGCAAGCGAGAGCAGGTCGTCGTACACAGCGCGAGTGTCAGCCGTCGCAAGTACACCCATCCCAGCTTCACCGTTCGCTCGCCGAAGGATGCGCGTTGCCCGCCCGCGAGGGACTCCGGCATCGACGAGGGCTCGGACGTCGGCCGCCTCGATGGCCTCGACCGCTTGTGACTCCCCAAGCTCCGCCGTGAGGAGCGCACTCGTCTTCGGACCGATTCCCCAGTAGTCCTCCAGTCGCATAGCGTGGAGTCTCGGCCCGGCGTCTTGGCGCTTTCGTCCGTGCGTTGGCTCGGCTTAGATCCCGCGGTCGCTGTGTACACCCCTATCAGACGACCGCTTCCACAATCTTTGTCCCACCGCCGGCGAAACGATCGGCGTGTCTCGTCACCGGCTGTTTGGCTCGCTGTGTGCGATGGTGTTTCTCGTCAACTTCGCTCGGGTGGTGTTTGCCCCGCTCGTCGGCGAGTTCATCGACGAGTTCAGCATCCGCGAGGGAACCGCCGGGCTCGTCGTCACGCTGGTGTGGCTCGGCTCGGCCTCACCGCGGGTGCCGACCGGGTGGGTACTCACTCGCGTGCCCCGGCTGCCGGTCGTCCTTGCTGCCGGCGCGATGCTCACGCTCGGCGCGCTCGGCGTGGCGCTCGCCGGAAGCGTACCGACGCTTCTCCTCACGTCGTTCCTCGTTGGGGTCGCCTCTGGTGTCTACTTCGTCGCCGCGAATCCCCTCGTCTCGGAGCTGTTCCCCGACCGAGTCGGCCGGGTCATGGGGATTCACGGGACGGCCAGCCAGCTGGCCGCGGTCGTCGCCGCCCCTGTCGTCACCGTCGCGCTGTGGGTCGACTGGCGATACGCATTTGTCGCGCTCGCAGTCGCCGCCGCGCTCACGACCGCACTCATTGGTCTCCTCGGGCGCCAAACGACACTCCCTGAGGCGGGCCGCAACGACACCGACTTCGTCGCCGGCGCTCGGTCCGAGTGGCGGCTCGTCGTCGCCGCCGTCGTGCTCATCGGGCTCACGAGCTTCGTCTGGCAGGGGTTGTTCAACTTCTACGAGCTTTACATGCTTGAGAAGGGACTCGCGCCGACGACTGCCCGAACCCTGCTCACGCTCATCTTCGCCGCCGGCGTGCCGGCGTTTCTCGTCTCCGGTGAGATCGCCGATCGGCTGCCGAGTGTCCCGTTCATCCTTGTGATCGTCTCGGCGTTTCTCGCGAGCGTCGTAGCCGTCGTCTTCGCGTCCGGCCTCCTCGCCGTTGCGGTCGCGAGCGTACTCGTCGGATTTTCGATCCACATGCTGTTTCCGGCAGGTGACACCTACTTGCTCGGGTCGCTCCCCGACGAGGCCCGGGCGTCGGCGTACGCGGTGTTCTCAGCAGGAATGATGACGACACAGGCGGCTGGCTCGTGGGTCGTTGGCGAGGCTATCGAAGCCGGTGTGAGCTACGACGGTGTCTTCGTGACTGCGGCGGCAGGACTCGCCGTGCTCGTTATCGTGTACGCCGTAGCGAACGCGGCGGGACGCGTCCCCGGGGGTGCTGCCGGATCGTGATGTACGCTGTGAGCGACCGAGTCGTCACCAGCGATCCTTTCACCGCCGGCGTCACTCCTCGACTGCCGACCGCGACCGGAGTCGTGTCATCACCGCGTCCCGGTACCGATACGCCACCAGCGAGACGACGGCAAAGAGACTCGCAAGCACGCCGGCCAGAGAGAGGCGACCGGTTCCGAGGAGGTCACCCACGACGTTGACGATGAAGAAGGCGGGCGCCCGGCCGACAATAGCGAGTAAGACGAGTCGGCGGAGCGGTATCTCGGTGAGCCCGCCCGCAAAACAAAGCACGTCGTCGGGAAGCCCCGGAATCAAAAAACACGTGAACAGCGCGACCTCGCCGTACTCCTCGCCGAACGCGTCGAACTGAGCCAGCGCGTCCCGGTGAAACGTCCGCTCGACGTACTCGCGCCCGTAGCGTCGCGACAGCCAGAACGCGGCCGTGCTCCCGAGCGTGATCCCGATCAGGTTGTACAGTGTCCCCCACCACGCCCCGAAGAGGTAGCCGGCGACGACTCCTAACGCCTGCCCAGGCACTGGGGCCGCGACGACCTGTATCGCCTGAATAATAATGAGTACCACAGGTGCCAGCGGACCGTACCCACCGATGAGTGCTCGGAGTGCGCGCGGCTCCGTGAACACTCGAACGTGGTCCCGAAAGAGAACAGCCGCGACCCCGCCTGCGACCGCGAGCACGAGCAGCTGACGGAGAAAGTGTCGCCGTCGCGCCGGCGAGGCAAACACGGATGTCTCGCCGGTCCGTCGCCGGATCCAATCGCGTGGTGAGTCCATCTGTGTCGGGTCTCTACAGGCAGTGTCTCTCGGCGAGTCGCCGACGGGGGCGGTTCGGACGGGCTACCGGTGGGCCCGGGCTAGCCTCGCATGAGGTTCATGACCTCGTCGGCGACCTCGGGCTCGACGGCGACGACGTACCGTCGACCGGGCGTCAGCGTCGTGTCCGGCCTCGCGACCCGGCGTCCGTCATCATCAGAGACGACGAGCGTCCCGGTTGGAAAGCGCACCTCCGAGAGTGGCTTCCCGGCGGCCGGTGCCCCCTCCTCGACGCGGACGAGCATAACGTCGAGCGAGCCCGTTACATCTGCGAGCGTCTGGACGTCGTCGCCGACGATCTCGTTCGCGGCGAGCTGGGCGCCGGCCTGCTCCGGGTACACCACTGCGTCGACGAACTCGGTGTACGACGTGGCCACGGCGCGGTCGACTCGCGCGACGGTTCGAATCTCCGGTGAGAGCTCGGCAGCAGCCAGACACACCGCGAGGTTGAGCCCAGACTCGCCGGTGAGCGCGGCGACGACGTCGGCGCCTTCGACGTCTGCTTGGCCGAGTATCGACGGGTCGGTGGCGTCGCCTTCTATCACCGTCGCCAGCCACTCGTCTGCGATGACCGAGGACGTGGCCTCGTCGCGCTCGATGATGGTGACCGTGTGGCCCCGATCCGTGAGGATCGACGCCGCCTGGAAGCCGACTCGCCCGCCGCCCGCGATGACGACATCGAGGTCCGTACTCATCGTATCATGCGTCGGGCTCCTCCGTCATTTCTGTACCGGTCTCTGACAGGTCGGATTCGGTGGATCCCTGGTACCGATCCAACCCGAGGTACGCGACCCCACCGAGCAGGATCCAGCCGGCGCTGAGTCCGAGTGCCAGCGGGTCGGTTCGAACGAGAAACACCACGAGCACCCCGGTCAAAACCAGGTTCAACACAATCCCGATCACTGGTGGCGCCGGGTAGAACGGCATCTCGTACGGCCGTGCCATCTCCGGTCGCTCTCGCCGGAGGCGAATCACGGCGACGTTGACGACGACGAACGAGAGTAAAAAGAACAGACTCGACATGTTGCCCGCGCTCTGGGTGGGCAACACCACCGACCCGAGCATCACCACCGCGCTCGCGACGATCGCCACAAACGGTGTCCCGTACCGGTAGTGGAGCTGACCGAACGAGGGGAGTAGTTGCTCTTCACGCCCCATCGAGAACGCTACCCGCGACGAGGCGATCACGACCGCGTTCAGTGCCGTGAGCGTTGAGAACACCGCACCGAAGACGATGAGCGCCCCACCGTTGCGAATGATAGGTAATCCGGTCGGCATGAACGAGGTCGCCGCCGCGGCGATACCGGCCTCGCCGGCCTCCGCGAGCCCTTCTGCTCCGAGTGTCCCGATCGCGACGCCCACGACCGCGAGGTAGACGACCACCGTAGCTGCGAGACTCACGAAGATCGCCTTCGGGATGTTCTCCCGTGGATTCTCGACCTCCTCGGTGACGGTCGTAATCAGGTCGTATCCCTCGAACGCGATGAATGTGAGCCCCATTGCCGGTAACACGGCTGTCGGCCCCTTCGTGAACAACGGCTGGAACTCGGCGTTCGAGAACATCGGCGAGGCGACGCCGAATCCGACGAACACCACGAGGATGCTCACCTTGATGATGGTAAATAGCGTCTCAACACTCCCGCTTGCGGCCGTCGAGAGGGCGTTGAGCGTCACCAGCCCGAGCACGGCAACGAACGCGAGCGCGACCGAGGGGGGAAGCGTCGCCTCCACCACCGGGAGCGCGAGGCCGGCTACCTCCTCCGGCGGCGGCACGATCCCGTACACGTGGAGCAGCTCGAGGAAGTTCGGCGCGAATCCGAGCGCGTACAGCGCGCCGGCGATCATGTACGCGAACCAAAGCATCCACCCCATGATGAACGAGGCGGCGTCGTCGAATATTTCTCGGACGAACGCGTATCCGCCGCCGCTCTTCGGGATGGACGCTGCGAGTTCAGCGTACGAGAGCCCGGTAAACGCGGTGACGACGCCGTTCAACGCAAAGACGACGATCGCCGCCGGACCGGCTATCTCCGCGGCTAGTCCCGTCAACACGAAGATACCCGCGCCGATCATCGCACCCATCCCGATCATCGTCGCGTCCAGCAGGCCGAGTTCTGCCTCCGGAGACCGGGTTTCACTACTCACCGTCGGCCACCGCCAGCGTGTGTCAGTGCGTGACCCATCGCGTGTGTATTCGTTTCAACGGAGCGGTCCTGGAGGCCTATATGTTGGGTCTGACTCGACGACGGTCGCCGGCCGCACGCCACATCGGCCACCCCGTCGCTGTCGTGACGCTCCGATCGGCTGCGGCCCGGTCGCTCCGCGTGCATCGTGCATATTTAGGGGCTCGTCGCCCTATAATCCAGTAATGGAGTACGTCCAAGAGCGCGTGACGACGCTGCACGCGCTGTCCGAGCCGCAGCCCGACGCGCCCACCGGGCGGGCGGCCGTCGTGGTGCCGATGACCGAGCGCGAGTACGGCACGCTTGCGGCCGAGCGGGTGCTTGCGGCCCTGGAGACGGTCGACCCGGCGCGGGTGGTTGTGCCGCTGCGTGCGACCCCGGCGCGCGCCGGGCCATTCGCCGCCTGGCTCGACACCTTCGACGTCGACGTCGAGACGCTGTGGTGTGACGGCCCGCGCCTCGCCGACCTCCTCGCTGAGCGTGGACTCGACGGCAGTCGGGGGAAGGGCCGCGACGTGTGGCTCGCGCTGGGACAGGCCCTGAGCGAAGAGTACGTCGTCGTCCACGACGCGGACACCGAGACGTACTCGCCGGCGTTCGTTCGCCGGCTGTTGTCCCCCGTGGCAAACGGCCATGCGTTCTCGAAGGGCTACTACGCCAGAGTGGAGGATGGAGCGCTCTACGGCCGACTCTTCCGGCTCTTTTTCCGCCCGTTGGTGCGCGCACTCGCCGATGCCCACGCTGCGCCGGTGCTCGAGTACCTCGAGTCGTTCCGGTACGCGCTCGCCGGCGAGTTCGCCGCGACGACGGACCTTGCGGCCTCACTTCGCGTCCAGCGCGGCTGGGGACTCGAGGTCGGCACGCTGGGTGAGGCGTTCCGGTATGCCGGCTTCGAGGAGAGCGCTCAGGTCGATCTCGGGCGATACGAACACGACCACCGAGCCGTAAGCGGCCCCACCGGACTCGCGGATATGAGCCGGGCTGTTGGGGCGGCGACGCTCCGGGCGGTCGAGGACGCGGGCGTCGATGTCGACTACGACCGACTTGCCGAGCGGTATCGAACCGCGGCACATGCGCTCGTCCGACAGTACGGCGCTGACGCGGCGTTCAACGACCTCTCGTACGATCCGGCTGACGAGCGTGATCAGGTGGCGACGTACGCCGAGGCGATAGCCGAGCCTGGCCCCGACACCCGACTCCCCGCCTGGGAGACCGCACCACTCTCGCCGGAGGAGGTTGCGAACGCGGCCCGGACGGACCTCGAATCCGTCATCGACACGACAACCGAGTCGACATCGACGTCGACGAGCGATCCCGTCGCCAGACGAGATGGGGCCCCGACGGGTGGTGGTGACCGATGACCGGTGGTGGTGACCGATGAACGACGGGGGGCGGTGATGGACCACGCGTCGACCGACGACGCGCCCGACTGGCTCGTGCCCGATGCGCTCGCAGGCATCGTCGACCTGTTCGGGTGGCTCACACCGACAGAGCTGACTCGGGCGGTCGACGAACTCGCGTTCAAGCGCCGAGAGACGGTCGAGCCAAGCACGGTTGCGGCCGTCGTCGATACCGCCATCGACGCCTACGTGCTCGTGTCCGCACCACCAGCGGCGATCGACGAGGACACGGTGCCCCTCGACAATGAGGATCCACTCTTGGCGGTCGGTCCAGTCGCATTTCCGACCCTCCCGGACGGCGCCACCGACCTTCCGCACATCCTCGACGTCGACTCTCGAACCGTTGCCCGCGAGGCTCTCGCGGATGCGGTGCTCGAGCGGCTCTCGAGTGAGGCGGTGGCGGCGATCACCGCAGACGACGCCACTCGGCTCGAGACGCTCGCCGACGTCACGTACGACCTCGAGGCGTGGGCGGCCGTCGACGTCGGTCAGGTTCGCGATCGGATCGTGGCCGAACTCGACGACTCGTGAGCCGGCTTGACGACGACACTACTGCGTCGCGCCGAGGTCCGCGAGGTCGCGTGCAAGCGCCTCGGCTATCGAGACGTCTGCTTGCTCGACGAACCGCGCGATCTCCTCGCCGTCGGCGTCTTCCACCACGACAGTTGGGATTCGCTCGATGTCGTAGGCTTCGACGCCCGGCCCCTCCTTGCCGTCTGATCCCTTCGAGACGGGGTACGATCGAATCTGATCGCCGTCAACACCAGCGGCCGACAGGGCAGCACCGAACGCGGGGAGCTGTATCTGACAGTCGCCACACCAGTCGCCGCCCCACACCACATACTGGTAGTCGCCATCGAGGGCGTCGAGTACGGCTGCGTCGAGTGAGTCGGGGTCGAACGACGGGTCGGGTTCGAGCGTTTCGAGTGACATACCCGTCGTTTCGCGCGCCGGCTAATGAACGCCGCGGCGGCGGCGACGTCCGCCGGGCATTTGAGCGCTGGGCGCGTCGGTGTGCGTGATGGACGACAACGTTCTCGCAGGACTCGGCTCGCCGTTGGTGCGGGTGTCCTCGCCGCCGGAGACGACGGTGGCGGCGAAAGTCGAGTCACGAAACCCTGGCGGGTCGGCCAAGGATCGGCCCGCGCTTTGGATGATCGACGCCGCGGAGGCGGCGGGCGACCTTGAGCCGGGCGACGGCATCGTCGAGCCAACCTCGGGGAACACGGGCATCGGGCTAGCGATGGTCGGCGCAGTAAAGGGATACGACGTGACCCTCGTCATCCCCGCCGGCAAGTCCGTCGAGCGTCGACGATTGATGCGAGCGTACGGCGCGACCGTGGAGGTTGTTGACGGCGATATCGCCGCCGCGAAAGCCCGCGCTGACGAACTCGAACGCGAGGCCGGCATGGTCCAGCTCCGCCAGTTCGAGAACCCAGCGAACCCCCAATCCCACTATGAAACGACGGGCGTCGAAGTGCTCGAACAGGTCGGCGATCGCACGGTCGACGCGCTCGTCGCGGGTGTCGGCACCGGTGGGACGATAACCGGCACAGGCCGGCGATTGCGGGAAGCATTCCCCGATGTCCAGATCGTGGCGGTTGAGCCGGCGACGAATGCCGTCCTCTCGGGCGGCGACACGACCGGCGACGAGTTTCAGGGGATGGGACCGGGATTCGTCTCAGCGAACCTCGACGAGTCGCTCCTCGACGACGTGCGGACCGTCGAGCTTCCGACTGCCGAAGCCGAATGTCGCCGACTGGCGCGCGAAGAGGGGCTCCTCGTCGGGCAGTCGTCCGGCGCCTCAAACCTGGCCGCGAAGCGCGTCGCAGCCGAGCTCCGTGACACGGGCGAGTACGTGGGGTCGGAGCCGCTCGTGATTACCGTCTTCTGGGACAGCGGTGAGCGGTACCTCTCGTCGGGGACGTTCGACGAGTGAGCGCGGTGCTGGCGCCGCAGTGAGAATCACGACCGATCCAGACGTTCAAGACGGCACCCCACTGACGATCGGTGTGAACGCACGAACGACAGCCGGTAGCCGTCCGGATACGCCCGACGCCACCGACCGCCGGTTCGACGGCCCGTGGCTGCGCGTACTCACGCTAGCGACGGCCGGGTGGATTGTGCTCTTCGCGCTCGATTGGGTCCTCCTCGCGGCTGGCACGCCTCTCGCTGCCGCGGTCGGGTTCACCCACGGCTACCTCGTCGCTCCGCTCGCGACGGCAGCTATTCTCCTCGACGCGCTCTCGCTTGGCGAGCGGGGCGTCGTAGCGCTCGGTTGGATCAAGTGGATCTACGCGCTCACAGCGCTGCTCGCTCCGCCGGTCGCCGTGGTGTACTACGCCCATCGTGAGTGGATGCGGCCCGACGACGCGTCGCTGCTCGCTGGGCCTGGCGAGTAGTGTCCATCACCGTTGCCCTCGGAGGTGCCCACGTGCCGGCCACACGACTATGCGATGTCAGCTCGAACAGCCTGTATGAACGACCCCACTCCCGACCCAGACTCCGCCACCGGCTCGCGAACCGACACCGACCCGCAGACTGGAACCGTCACTGGCCTGTTTCTGGCGCCGGAGAGCGGCGTCCCACCGCAATCACGCTCCGCCGTCGACGTCGTTGAGGGTGGGATCGCCGGCGACCGCTACTGTCGTGGAGCGGGCCACTTTCAGCTTGATGCGTGTGCGGTGACGCTCGTCGCTGCTGAGGCGATCGCGGCCGTTCACGCGGAGACCGGTATCGACGTTTCCGACGGGCGTCACCGCCGGAACGTCGTTATCGAAGGCTTTGGGACCGGCATGGACGCCCTTCTCGGGACAGATCTCCGCGTTGGCGAGGCGCTACTCAGGCCGACCCGCCGGCGGCCGCCTTGTGCACACGTCGAAGCACTCGCCGGTGAAGACGGGCTCGCGACCGCCCTTCAAGACCGCGGTGGGCTCTGTTGTGACGTCCTCGAATCGGGGTGCATCGCGGTCGACGACACGGCTATGATCGAGCAAGCCGCCCCGCGCGAGGCGGGTGCGGCGATCGCCGACAGGCTCCGGGCGAGAGCCGCATCGATGAGCGAGGGTGGCGACGTTCACGACGACATCGGCCGGTAGCCAACGGTTTAACGCGTCGCGTCGCCACGGTCAATCTGACCCGTGATGCGCGTCTCGTTTCTCCGTCTGTTTCACTCTTTCCGACCGCTCCGTTCTGGCCGCCAACACTGTTTCACGGAGTACGTCGCATGAGCTGGCGATACCGTCACACGGTGTTGACGCTGTGTATGCTCGCGTTCTTTGTCACGTACTTCGCGCGGGTGGCGATTAGCCCGGTCGTCCCGTTCATCATCGACGACTTCGGCGTCTCGAACACCGCCGTTGGGCTCGCGCTGTCGGGGATGTGGTTCGCTTACGGTGTCGCGCAGTTCCCAAGCGGGATCCTCGCCGACCGCTTTGGAGAACGACCCGTCATCCTCGTTGCCGTTGCGGGGACGATCGTGACGAGCCTGTTGCTCGCGGTTGCCCCGGCGTTTCCGGCGTTCGTCGTCGCAGCGATCCTGCTCGGACTCGTCGCGGGGCTCCACTACGCGGTTGCGACGACGCTGCTCTCACGCACTTTCGACGACCTCGGCACCGCTGTGGGCCTTCACTCGCTTGGCGGCCCGCTCGCAGGACTCACCGCGCCCGTCGCAGCCGCCTGGGTGGGCGTCCGGTACGGCTGGCGTCCCGGCGTCGCACTCGCTGCCGCGGTTGGGGTCCCGGTCCTCGTCGCCTTCGTGTGGCGCGTTCGACCGACCCCGCCCCGCCGCCCCGACCAACCGATGCGCGCACGGCTGCGGATCGACCCGCTCGTAGCGCTCCTCTCGCGGCCGAGTGTACTTCTCCCGCTCGTCGTTGCCATGCTTGGGACCTACGTCGCCCAGGGAATTATCTCGTTTCTCCCGACGTTTCTCGTCGAGTTTCGCGCTCGATCACCCGCGTTTGCGGGTGCCGTCTTCTCTGCGTTCTTCGTCGTCCGCGCAGGCGCCCAGGTCGGGATCGGCCGCCTCTCTGATCGCGTGGGCCGTGACACGGCGATCGGGGCCGCGATGATCGCCGGGGGCATCGGCGCGGCTGGCTTCGTCTGGCTTCCGGGCCCACTTGGACTCGGCATCGCCGTCGTCTTCGCCGGCTTCGGCTCGAGCTTCTTTTCGGCCATCGATCCGCGGTTCATGGACGCGATGAGCGAGGCCGAACGCGGGGCGGGATTCGGTCTTGTCCGAACGGCGTACACCGTCGTCGGCTCGGCGGGATCGGTGGGCGTCGGGCTCGCGGCTGACTTGTTCGGGTGGGGCGTCTCGTTCGGGATCGTCGCGGTGCTCTTTGGCCTCGCGTTTGCCATCCTCGCGGGCAACCGGCTGTTCGGCCCCGGATACTAACGCGGCCCCCCGCGGGTACGCTTCTGTCGGCTCAATTGTCGGGGAAGATGGACTCTGGAATGTACGCGGAGACGGTCCAGTTCGGGGCGTCGACGACCTCGCTCACCTTCAGGTCCATCGCGGCCGAACAAAGAATGTACGCCTCACCGCGGGTGAGCCCGCGGTGTGCGGTGAGGTACTCGATCATGTACCGCGTCGCTCGCTTTGTCGCGTCCATCAGGTCGTCGCTGATGCCCGTCGTCCCATACATCGGCTCGTCGGCGCCCGTCGCGGTGAATGGGCCCGTCGTCTCGAACTGTGGTTGCTCGATATCGAGGTCTGATCGCACCGAGAGTCGCGCGGTGACGAACATTGGGGCCTCAATGCCCGTTACACACACCTCGCCGTCACCCTGTGCCGCGTGACAGTCGCCAGTGGAGAACAGCCCACCGGCGACCTCGACTGGGAGATACAGCGTCGATCCGGTCGTCAGGTGTTTCACATCCATGTTACCGCCGGTGTCGTACGGCGGGAGTGTGTCGTGTTCGCCTTCGGCACCCGGTGCGACGCCGATGACGCCCGGGAACGGATCGAGCGGCACCTCGATGCCGTTCACGAACCTCCCGACGTCACCCTGAAGATCCCACACGTGGACGTCCGCCTCGGGGAACTCTTCGGGAAGCAATCCGAGACCCATCTCACCCGGCATGAACCCGGTGTACCCCCAGCCTTTGTGCTGGAGGTCGAGTAGGTCGACCTGCAGGACGTCGCCCGGCTCGGCGCCTTCCACGGCGACCGGGCCCGTCAGCGGGTGTACCGGGTCGAAGCTCAGGTTCGCAAAGTCGGTCGCGGTCGACTCCGCGTCGAGCTGCCGGTCGACCGCATCCCGACACTCGAACCGCACGACGTCACCGTCGTCGACGGTCAAGACCGGCTCAAGTGAGTTGTCCCACGCGCGGTGTATGTTGCGCTCGGCGTCTGAGAGGTGGTGGTCGATGCTGTACGACTCCTCGACAGTGTCGGCGGCGGGGTCGGCCATACACGTGTCACGTTACCAGGGACCGACTTAACTCCGACTGGAAATTTCGAGTCTGCAATGGTGACGGTGATCCGGCTCAACCCTTCGTCGAACACCCGGAAATCAGAGATTTCCGAGCACGACGAAGCTCACGCTTCGTCGAACACCGTTGAGCACAGCTCAACGAGCTCGATCCGGCT
>Ga0209917_1000158_pt1 | contig 26914 bp, 33 predicted proteins | sample SalPon2_C_H2O_MG_FD_185710 | JGI IMG/M metagenome (GOLD analysis project Ga0209917, IMG submission 185710) | Salt pond water microbial communities from South San Francisco under conditions of wetland restoration - Salt Pond MetaG R2_C_H2O_MG... | ecosystem: Environmental > Aquatic > Non-marine... | reverse complement strand
CCTCGACGCGGCGCAGTTGCCCCTGGTCGACGAGCGCCTGAAGCTCCTCGTTGGTCGTGCTCCAGGCGGCGTCGGCCTGCTCGCTAATCCAGTTGACCGACCGTGGCTCGCGAAGCGTCTCGGCGACCGCCCGAATACGGTCCCGGACGCTCATCGACTCAGTCCACGACTGGACGCCATCGCGCGGGGATTCGGTCATACGTGGCACCGTTAGCCCCGATTCCGATACGGGAGCGTTGTCACGTCGAACGCATCGTAGTGCCGGTCGTACGTGAGGATGTGATCGACATCTAAAGCCTCCATATGCGCTGCAACAATGAAATCGGTGAGTGACGCATCCAGCTCCGTCCACTCAACAAACGTTGCTTTCGCGTCAGCAAAAACAGCCTCGGAGACGGATTCGAACTGATACAGCGTGCTCTCGTCGAGCGTCGTCAGGAACGACGCGGCGTTCCGCATCGACGCTTGCTTTTTCAACCGCGTGGCTGCCTCGTCGACGATGTGGTCGTTGACGATGAGGCGACGATACGGGAGGTCGCCATCGCGAACGAACGTCATGAACGCCCGCGAGACTGCGTGCATCTGATCCTGGGGATTGAATAGGGCGTACAGGAACTTCGGCCCGACGACGACCTGATGGCGGACGTGACCCGGGCGGAAATGTTCAGGCGTGACCGTCCCGATCGGGGTTTCGACTGGCTCTGCCATCCGTGGTCAGGATTGCGCGGACGGATCGTCGGCGAGCGTGAACGATTCGTCGCTGCCGTGCCACTCATCGACGAGATCGGCCTCCTCACGAGCATCCGTCGTCGCCGACGCTGGGAGCGACTCCTCTTCGAGATCGTCGAGGACGGTGAACGCCGGGTCGTTTGGATCCGCCCGCTGTTGGCGTTCGATCCACTCGATCAGTGCCTCGTGCCCGGCTTCTTTGAGCGAGAGGCCGTGTTCGCTCGCGAACTCGCGGAACCGTTCGTATTCGTCCTCGCTTAGCTCGGTTTGAACGTGCTTGGTGTCGTTGCTGCTCATGTGAATCCTCGTTGCTACGCGCTACAGTCTCATGAAGTATAAGATGTTTCCATAGCTGACTTCATGAGAACTGCTATAGACGGAAGACGGCAGGGAGCACGGCACACTTGAAGTTGAAATACGAAGCCGGGACAATCCATGAGTCAATCGATGCGTGATCAATATCGGGATTTCGAGGAACTGCGGCCGACCGGCGAGGCGTCCCACGTACCGGACCCGAGGCTGGATGACGGGTGTGAGGGTACCCCCCGGCGGCAACGCGTCGCGACGAGCGCTGGTGGCTACCCTGATGCGCCGACGGCCGCCGATGGCGAGTGCCAGTCCTGTGGGGCGTCAGTCCCAGACGGCCAGACGAAATGCCGATTCTGTCTCACCAACCATCTCGGAAGTGGCGCCACTCGCACGAACGAGTCAGCGTCGACGACGTTTCTCGGCATCGTCCACCTAGTCGTCGAGTCGACGACGTTCTACGGCGCCGTGGCGAAGGGCGGCGCCGCGGCGACCCTCCTTTCCGTCAACGAGGCGGAGCCGGCCGTCGACGACTACACGCTCATCTACGATCTCGACGAGGCGCCGGCGCGCCAGCTGGCCGAGCAATGGCCCTCACTCCCCGACGCGATACAGGTGTCGTCAGCGGAGGGAGAGCGACTTCTGAGTGCTGCCCGTGACCGGACTGGGTGGTACGGGCAGGAAGCGTCGAAGCGCCAGGAGCAGGCCCCGACGCGACTCTACGACCAGCGAGGGAACGGCATCCGCGACGAATCGCGTCTCGACGCGGTCCTCGACGACGCCGACGACGCGGTATGGCTGGTTCCAGTGATCGCGCTGACCGAATCTCCTACCGAGGCTGTGGCTGATCGCCAGGTGTCGTCGGCGTCGTTGACGCAGGAACTCGACTGTCAAACCTGTGGACGGGCGACCGACCATCGGTTCAAACTAGGTAACAAGGCGGATTCCCCGCGCTACCGTGAGCAGGAATGAAGCCGACGCCCGCTGCCACAAATCCACTAACTACTAACTACCTTTACCATCTATTGAAACCCGTGGCGGACGATTACTTGAGACGCACCGCAATCACCCGCCCCATCCTCACCCACGAGCAGAAGCAGCTGCTCGATGCCACCATCAACGAGTGGAAAACTGCCTGCAACACCAGCAGCCAGATCGGATGGAAACACGGTGAAACGCGGAAAACGTACCTCCAGGACCTCGCCTACGACGAGGTACGAGAGGAAACGCGTCTCGGGAGTCAGCACGCAATCCTCGCCACCCACCAAGCCGCAGCCGCACTCTCCGGCGTCGAAGAAATCAAAGAACTGGACGAGGAATACAAGACTTCACGTCCGGAGTTCACCGCCGAGACAGTGAAATACGATGCCCGGACGATGACGCTCTTCGACGACGGGACAGTCTCACTTTCCACGGTTGAGGACCGTATTCGGTGCGATCTGGCGTTGCCGGACGACGATGATGGCTACCAACACCAGTACCTCGAAGACGAGGACTGGGAACTGACCGAATCCACACTTTCTCAGCGTGATGGCGACTACTACCTGCATCTCGGCTTTCGCAAACCAAAGCCCGAGAAACAGGTCGAACAACAGGGCGACGACGAGGACAGGACAGTTCTCGGCGTTGACCTCGGCATCGTCAACATCGCTACCACCAGTACGGCGTACTTCGCGTCCGGCAGGGAACTTCGACACCGCCATCGGAAGTTCGAGCGGATACGTGGCAACCTTCAGCAGACTGGGACACAATCCGCTCATCGAACGATTCAGCAGATAAGCGGCAGGGAATCGCGGTACGTCCGCGATGTCCTCCACCGCGTGGCCAACAACATCATCGAGGAAGCACTGGAGCACAACTGCGAGTATATCGCCTTTGAGAACCTGAGACACATCAGGGAACGTGCGCCGCCGGTGAAAGAGTTCCACCAGTGGGCGCACCGCCAACTCGTTGACCTCGTGGAGTACAAGGCTGACGCAGAAGGCATCAGTGTTGAGTACGTCGATCCGGAGAACACGAGTCGTCGGTGTCCCGAGTGTGGACACACGAGCAAAGGGAATCGCGTCAACCAGGCGGAGTTCGAATGCGAGAAATGTGGTGCAACAGCGAATGCAGACTATGTTGGAGCGAAGAACGTTGGGTGGCGGTATGTCCGTCGCGGCCTACAGTCGTCGCGGCGGACGGGCGACAGTCAACTCGCCCTGAAATCAGGAACAGTGACGCCGAACCGGGGATTCGTCTCGTCCGACTAACCACGGTCGGTAGAGGCCGAGTTCACTGACAAGCCCCGCACCACCGTTCGTGGGGCAGTTGACGACCCACGAGTCGGTTCCGAATGAGGCGTGGACGGGACAACCAATCTGGGAGTGTCGGGTGTGTGGCTCGGCTCGCTACGGACCCAGTCTCGAGTAGGGCCAGTGTTGGGCGTCGATTAACCAACAGCCTGCGAGTTCCGTCGAGGGTCGTTGGTTAAGGCCGTAATTTCCTACAAGCCCGACGCCAGTCTTGATGGGAAAGAATAGTGGTTATGTCCAGAGGCGGTCGTCGAATGCACTGCTCGTAGACGTATTGGCTACTGTCGCTCCAACATCTTGCTTGAACGCTTCAGGGTTAACACCCCCACGCTTGATAGTGTTCAGGGCATCAATAAGCCCGTAACTACCGCGTTCGAACGAGAACGAACCAACAGCGGCCCGCCCATCCAATTCGGTTCGGAAAATCGGTGGGCCGCGATCCGAGACTCGTTCGTGGGCGAGGACGGACTCTGCAACGGTGGCCTTTCCGGACTCAACGTACGTGAAGTACGCCGTCAGATTCGCGGACGGTGTCAGTGTGAGCCGTCCGGCATCAATGCGACTCTCTGCGAGTTGGACAGCAAAGAGACTACCAGAGACGTTATGAATCCGGTCTGCCCGTTCGACGGTTGCACCGCGATTTTGGAACGTCCGTTCCAGCTGCTGGGAAACGGCTTCGCGAACAGCAGGATCGCCGCCAGTAACGACGACGGTAACGGTCTCGTTAGCAACGTCCGGAACGCCAGCATTCGCAGCGGATCCAGTCGTTGACGCCGGCGCCGTCGACGTTGTGTATTCGCCGGAGACGGCGGGACTGTACGCGACAGCGACCGGCATCGCACAGATGCTGGCGAGTAGGACGATGGTCATCAGGAGGGTCTTTCGTTTCATTGGATTGATTTTGGGGATGGTATTGGAGGAAGCCGAGTCGTCAGCGGAACTGCTGGAGATGACGAGTGTGATGAACGTAGTGGCTGCCGCAACGAGGGTGGTGCGTGGGCTCACTACGTGGTTACCGACGGACTGTTCGACAGTTTTGAACAGGTCGACGGCGATGGCGAGAAGTCCCAGCACCCCGACGGCGCCGAGGAACTGCTTGAGCTTCGCGATCAGACTCGATTTTCGGTCGTCGGCACCGTCAACGTCGAAGCGGACTGCGAGTCGGAAAATTTGACCATCACCGTCAACCGAGCGGACGACTCCTGAGAGCCGACCATCAGCGCGAGTTTTTCGAGCGCCGGCGATGGGTGCCGGCGCACCGAGCAGACAGAGCGGACCAGAGCCCGGTGAGTCGGCGTTGTGAGGTGAACGAAGATGCATATGGTCATCTACGCCTTAGTCGAAGCACCGACTCAGCACGACGCCCTGGTCGAAGGGAAAGCGGTCTTCGACCGTCTCGTCGGGGGAAATCCCCACGGCTGCGCCGTGTTTGATTACTACGTCACCTTCGACGAAGACGATACGACGGTCGCCGGGAAAGCGCGTTGGGGAGACCTGCCGACGGCAGCCCCAATCAACTCAGCGGAGGGCGGTGAACTCCTCGACCGAGCCTGGAAGGCCACCAAGGAAGAGTTTCAGCGAAATCTCGACCGCGTGAAGGAGGCACTCGACGAGCTCAGCGACGAGGCGATCATGCGCGACGAAGACCTCACCCGGCACGCGTTCCACCAGGTCGGCGCCTACGAGGGGCCGTCCATCCCGATGTACGATCAGCACGCACAGGGGATTCGGCATCGCGGCCAGCTGGATCGTGTCCTCGAGGAAGAGGAGGACAGCCAAACGCTCTGGATCGTCCCCGCGGACGTTCACTTCTAACCGACGATGCCACGGATCACCAACTGGGCACGAGAAAGCCGCACGCCAACGCTCGCGTATCGAAACACCGAGACTGGCGCACGGGCTATCCTACACAGAGCGCCAGACTCCTACCGCTACAAGTGGCGTGGCGCGATCCTCGTCGACGGCTACCCGGTGTGGTCGCGAGGGTACGAGACGAAAGACGCGAAATCGTTCCGGGACGAACTCCGGAAGCGCCCTACGCCCGAGCTGAGTTGTCCCGAGTGCCCGAACGACGATGTCCTCGTCGGTGAGAAGTCAGCAGATGGGGCGAAGGTTCAGCGCTGGTTCGACTGTCCGGACTGCGGGTACGAAGCACCATCACGGATCGTCTACGGCGGCGAGCGGTGACTGAGCGAACCTCCGTCGCGTTGTTTTTCGTCCGGGCAGGAACGGGTGGCCCGGTTCGACCGGGCCAGTCCACCAATGAGCCTGGAAGTACTCAACCGACACAGTGAGGCACTGTTCGAGTTCCTCTGGTGTCCCGTCTGCGGGCACGAGGTGTTCAGTCACATCCCCTTCGAGGGCGTCTTCTGCAAGAACTGTAACACGCAGGTCGTCCTCCGAGAGTCCCGAGAAACGCGTGGCTACGAGGAAGCTGTCCTCGCCTGTTTCGACACGGACTCGACGTGGAACCTTCACGTCGACGAGAAGCTACGACGCGACCTGCCGGACGGGTCGGCACGGGTGAAGATACTCGGCGCACCAGGTGCCTATAAGGTCGACTGGTGGAGTCCAGCACCGGGGGACGACTGGGAACCGGTCGAGCGGGGCGAGTTCGACGATGTCGAGGAACCAGACGAGGTGTCACATCTAGCGTAGCAGCTGTCGAGCCAGTCGCAGCGGCGAGTTTGTTGTTGCGCCGGTGATGGGTGCCGGCGCACACGCGCCGGCGGTGATCGATGTCGACTCGAAGTCAACTCCGATTCGTCCAACGAGTCGAACAGCCTGGTGAAAGCGATAGCGACGCTGAACGGGTCGCACAAGTGTACCGCCATTCAGACGGGTATCCGGCGAGTGTCCTGCGCGATCTCGTGCAACTGAAGGACCTTCTCGATGCGACGCGCGCCGAACGCGGCCCAGCCTACACAGCAGCGACGTTCGTGTTCCTCGACAAGCTCTCGACGGTCGAGCTCTATCTGGACGGCGACCCGGAGCGAACGATCGACGCAGCGCAGCCAGCAGACCTTCTCGAGCCGTCCAACATGGAGCACCTCGATCAACCGCTGTTCCTACTGGGCCACGGCGTCGAGAATCCAGCTGACGGCATCCACGGCGACGAGGAGTACCTCTACGTCGTGGAACTCCCGACGACGAACGCATTCGACGAGCCGGCCGAGTGGACGGTCAAGGTGAGCGGCCATTCAGCGTTCCCCCGCTGGGACGGCCCGACCGACGAAGCCTTCGAGCGGGCGAACTGGCAATTCCGTGGCTCGCTGAAGGATGCACTCACAGAGCTGGTTCGCGACGAAGCGGTCATCAAGTAAAATCCCAAATCGTATTTATGTGACTCTGCATTAAAAGGACTCAAATGTTTTCGAAGGCCGGACTCGCCGTTCTTGATGCGTTGAGTACCGGCCGAGAAGCCACACCTGCGGAACTCGCGACTGAGACCGGATATTCACGAGCGCATCTCTACGAGGTGCTCGACGAGTTGCTGGAAGGGGGGATACTCGCTGAGGCCCGTGGCTCACACAACCAGCGGTGGGTCCGCGCCGCGGAACATCCGGTCACCGAAGCCTATCGAACGCTGGGGGCTGAATTCAGTCACGTTGACTGGACGGAGGTACTTTCTCCAGCTACCCTTCGCGTGTGCTGGTATCTCGATAGACCACGACACGTCGCCGAGATCGCAGATAAACTCGGGATTACTCGACAGGGCGTTCACAGCGCGTTAGCATCGCTCAAGTATCGGGGGATACTCTCCAGATCCGACCCCGAATACACGCTTCGGGAGGAGCTCTCGCCGCTGCTGACGTTCGCTCGTACCATCGTTCAGCACGAGCACCGCTCACGGGTCCGAGAGATCGCTCCGAGCGCAACGATTGTGTGGTGCGATCCGAAGCGCGCACTCGTTCGTGTACAGACCTCCGCGGATACGGAGGCGTTGCAAGCAGCATCGGACTGGGAGATGACCGGACTGGCTCGCTATGCAGAATACGGACTCCAGTTTTTCCTTGCTGGTGAGCCTCCGTTTTGGTACGCCCCGGACGAAGAGCTCATCCCGGCAGAAATTGTGTGCCATACGCTCCGTCTCGATAGCGGAACTCGACGGGTGAGTTATTCGATGCTGTTGATCGAGACGCTGGATATCGATCGGGAAACCATCGCGGACATCGCACAGTGGTACGATCTAAAGTCCACTGTGGAGGCGCTATATCGGCCATTACAGAGGGATTTTGACGACACAGATGAGCTACCCGTCATCGTTCCGAGCGAATCCGAGTATATGGCGCTCAAAGAGCAGTACGGAGTGGAGTAAGAATATCGCGACGGGTTAGACGATCCCGCTAATCGCGAGAAGGCCGACAACAATCAGTAACGTCGCGACCACCCCACCAGCAGCGAGGAGTTTGTTCTCCATCGCCTTCTGGTGGAACGGCATCGCAGCGTACTCTTCGCGGAACGCCTCGCGATTCTGTTCGTCGTAGAAGTATTTTGTCTTCAGCGCGAACCGCTCGGTGACCGCGCAGCCCGTACAGACCGGCTCCTGCTCGAGCCGTTCGGTTTTGATATGGCTGTCGCAGGCGATCGCCCCGCAGTTGGGACAATAGGTGTACGTCTCGTCGGTGCCGCTGGTCTCACAGTGGACGCACCGGTGGATGCCGTCCTCTGTAGTGACCCGCGAGGGGCCCGCCGCGTAGTACTCATAGGGGTAGGTGTACTCGCCCAGGTCGGTCGTGTGCCGAACCTCGGGAAGATAAACTGGGTCGATGGACTGGATGGAGATATCCGAGCGGTTCGGCTCGCAGGTCTTGTTGTACGTGACGTTGTTGTCGCCAGTGTAGGTCACCGTCGTCGTGTGGTGATCTTGCAGTCGGTCGACGGCCCAGTCCTTGTACTCGGTCTGGGTCTGCCCGTAGCGTCGTTCGTCGACATCGTTGAAGGTCTCTGCAAATCGTTCGATATCAAGGTCAACTGTCGCGTGAACATTCTCAGTAACCAGCGTCGAAACATCGGTGTCGGCGACCCGCGGATGACCGCGGTCGGCATGGACGACGAATCGCGTCCGATCATTGATGCGGTGGATGACGCCAACAGAGGTCTCGAAGACAGCGTTCGTGTCGGCGGTGATCGCAACAACCGGACGAAACGTCACCTGCGAGTACGGTGTTGGGAGGTCTGCCGCCTCAATATTCTCGATATCGCGGAACGCCTCCTGAACGGGCGCGGCGACATCGGCAGCCGGGTCGTAGGGGCGTAGCGTCTCGTCACAGAGGATCTCGATCCGCCCGTTGTAGAGGTCAAGCCCAATCTCGTCGGCGATCTCCCGGAGGTCTTCACCGTCTAGCAGCTCGATCGGATGTGGGTCGTCGTTCTGGCGCAGGCGCTCGGCGTACTCCTGGGCCGGCTTCGTGAACCGGCCAGTCGTGACGACCATCCCGCGTTTTGGACCGTCGAAGTCGAACGTCGCGATAGCCGAATGGAGCTTCTGGACAACCGGCCGGCCGACGGTTCCCGTGTGTTTGCACTCAACGACAATCGCTCTCCGAGTGCCGTCGACGACTTCCTCCATGATGACATCCCGGCCTTCGTCGGCCGTCTTCTCAGCTTGGCGGACATTCTCGTAGCCGAGGTTGCGGAAGACGTCTTCCATCAGGTCCTCAAACTCGAACCCCGAGAGGTCGTCCAGTACAGCCATCCGAATGTAATTGGACAGTATTTTGCTATAACTAAATACGTTGCCGACGGTGGCGGCGAAGCCGCGACGATGTGAGCGCTGTTGTTGTTTCACGTCCCGCGAGGGGTGCGGGACGGCACGACCGTCCCGGGTCACCGATGAGTTCTACAAGCGATAGCAAAATCGCTCCTGACCACTGGTGGTTGCATCGGCAAACGGACGACGAACACTTCGTGTTTGCCTACGAGTTCTCGAAATCCGTCCTCTGCCACGTCCAGCAGACCTCGGACTGGCTGGTCCGGATCGACCGGGCCGATGGGGCGATCCTCTTCAGTCAACACGACCTCCGGTCGCGAACGGCGGCATTCGACCTCGCCGAGAGTGTCATGGAGCTGTGTGCGATGCTCCATCAGGAGATCGTCACCGAGCGAAGCCAAGCGCGAAAGCCGATGTACGTAAGCCCTCGATTAACCGGAGCTACAAGCGCGAGCAGCCAGAGAACCGGACACAGTCCAGGTACTGCCCGTCGTCCTTCGGATTCCCGTCCCCGCCAGCCCCCAACCGGGCCACAAGACCACGGCCACGGACAGGGTGAGTACCGATGACTGCTGGTCGCGCATACCGTGGCGAGCGCTGTATGGGCGGACAGCTGGTGTACAGCCCCGATGGCGACGTGCTTGACAAGCATCTCCACGTCCTTCGCCGCGCCCCTGGTGGGTTCGACTGGGGACCGGAAGCCGATGAGGCCCGCATCGATCAGCTCGCTATCGCACTACTGGCCGATTCGGCGACGAAGAACATCGCGCTCGACCACTACAAGGAGTTCGCACAGTACCTGCGTGAGGAGCTCGACGGCGACGAGTGGCGGCTCCCGACCAGCGACATCTCGGCCGATACCTGGTCGCGAGATATCGACGTCGCTGATGAGACACCGTCACCGGATGACGTCGACATCACGACGGTCGATTTCGACGAGATGAGCTTCGCGATCGAGCGAGCGCTCTGCGAGAAACACGACATCAGCGTTCACCAGAGCGTCGACGATCGGCGTGAGGAACTCGAAACCGCTCGGGAGAGAGTCCGTACAGCGACTGACGACTCCGAGGAGTCGCCCACCGACACCGGCGGCTTCGAGTTCCCCGCAGCCAGCCAGTAGAGCCGACGACGCTCCCGGTTCTGTTTTTCGAACCCCCGAGAGGGGTGCGGGGGTCACCACTCCCGCGACGTGCCGATGAACGGGAACACACAACGCTCTACGTCGAGCAGCATCCAGACAGAAGCGCTCGCAAACCGTCGAAACGACCCCGTCGAATACGTCGGGTTTCGTGTCGACGGACAAGCCGTCGTTCTGAACCTCTCAGAACATCGGCGACTCTACCCTGAGCGAAGTCTCGACCTGGTCAACCACAGTCCGACGGGCTTCGAGTGGGGATACACTGGAAGCGGGCCTGCACAGCTCGCCTGTGGACTCCTCCTCGACTACTACGACGACGCACAGGTCGCCCGAGAGCACTACATTGCGTTCCGCAATCACGTTATCAGCCAGCTCGAGTGCGACGGTCCCGCGGCATGCTGGCACCTCACCGGCGACGAGATCGACGCCGCAATGGCGACAATCAGCGACGACATCGTCGCCCTCCCCGACGGTGGCCAGCCGTCACCGACGCTCCCCGAGAACTGGCGAACAGTCACCCGCCCCGATAGGCGGGTCTTCCAGCGCGCTGATCGCGACCACTACGTCGTACTTGGTGAAGGCGTCGACGAGTGGCTTGTCGTCCTGTGTAGCCAGGGAGACCGTGCCTACCCGGCTCCCCTGGCGAGCCGGACAGTATCGGAACAAGACGGTGTCGAGCGGGCTATCCGCGACCTCGCCGACGAGAGCAACGAGCTCATTGCGCCGCCGGAGGGGGAGTGCTGATGAAGTCGCTTCGGCTGTCGCGGGCTACTCATCGGCTCATCGAGCGCGGTATCGAGGCCCTCGAGAAGATCAGTCACGAACTGGAGCGGTACAACGACCGTCAGGAACGCTCCGACGAGACTGACCCGTGACACGGACACGCTCTCCCGGCCAACAGCGGAGTACCGGCTTCCAGTATACCCGCACTCCTGAGCGGTGTTCGTGTCCCATCCATCGAGATGGGCAGTCGGTTACGGCGCCGCTTGGCCTGCGGTTCGCAGAGCGTGTCCATATCGAATCGATTCCGCGACACGTCGCCGGCGCCATCTACGAGGCGCATCACTCCTATATGGACGATGTCCCCCGGACGAACCTCGTCCATCACGGACTCTGTTACCAGGACCAGCTACTGGGTGCGATTACGTGGCGCTATCCGCTGATTCGCTCGCTGGAGTACGACGGGACGCGATACGAGGGTGACGAAATCGTCGAGGCCGCACGGATCTGCATCGGTGTCAACTTCCCCAATCTCGCCTCCGCCGCCCTTGCCCGATCGATGGAGCGGTTCGTGCGTCGTCACGGCCGGCGGCGGGGCATTCGGCTTCTGCTGACGTTTGTGCGAGCCGACTTTGACGGCTCGATGATCAAAGCGCTCAGAGACAAGGGCTGGCACTGTGCTGGGAAGACGGAACCCGGACAGGCAGGGAACCGTCCCGACAAGCAAATTCGAGAGCGGCCGAAGTGGCGGTTTCTCTGTGAGGTTCCGGCTGAATCCGACCGGGAGCAGGCCTCGCTCGTTAGGTTTTGTTAACCAACGATTTCCCACATCCACGGGTGCGGTGTTGGTTAACGTGGTGTTGTTTTTGCGCCCGGCAGAGGGGCGCAGGGCGCGAGACGATGCAGGCAGCCGTCGATGAGCGTTCCTGCGTCGAGGTGACTGAGATGAAAGACCCAGAGGCCAGAACCATCTTCGCTGGCGTCGATGGACGTACCGACACCGAACTACCCGAGTGGTACCGACAGCGTCACGGGGGCGACGACTCCGTGAGCTTCGCCGAGGCGATCCGTGACCTCCCGCAGGCCGTCGAGACGACCGTGGCGTACCAGAACCCCTTCACCGACGAGTGGGTTGAGACGGAGCGGTTCAACGCGCTCGTCGAGCCGAGTCGCGCTCGGAAGCAGGCCCGAGATGGGGACGCGGAGACGGACTCATTGTTCCACGTGCCCACCGACTCGTACGCGATCATCAATCCTGTCGACGTGTACGGCCCGCTGGAGGAGGTCCTCCGCGAGGAGACCATCGACGGGACGCCGCTGGGTGACGTAATGTTCGGCGAGATTCGGCGCTACCGGGGCGGCGGCGAGGTCCATATGGACATTATGTTCGACGGCCTCGAGGTGCGCCTGCCCGGCCGGTCGGACCCGATCACGATGGGCGTCACGTCGGGCTACGACTTCTTCGGCGAGCACGCCGTCTACGTGGAGGGGTTCGCTCAGGATGGCTACTGCTCGAACACGATGCGCTCGCTCACCGACAAGGAGGTCATCAAGCACGTCGGCGACGTGCGCAACTTCCGGACCTGGTGGGAGGAGCTCCTCGCACAGGTCGAACTCGTCGCCGACGATCTCTTCGAGTTCATCCGGGACGCACAGGACATCGACCTCGACTTCTCCGAACTTCCGTTCACCGTCACGGAGTTCTACAGCCTGCTGGGCTTCCCGGACTACCTGGCCGAACGCGCTGCGAGCGATGCGGAGGCCAACGCCGCCTCACCTGTCGAGATCGATATGTGGACGCTGCATTCCGGCGCGACGTACGCACTCACCCACTTCTTCCAGGGTAAGGAGGGTGCATCCCTCGATGGCTACGTCCGGACGGCCAACGACATTCTGTTCAATCCAGAGGGCACCATCGAGCGCGTCGAACGGGCCTACGAAGAGCAGCTGGAGGCGGACGGCGACGACGGGGCGCAAGCGTCTCTCGCCGGCGAACGGGCGCTTGCGAGCATCGAGCGTGTCAGCGACGACCTACAGGAGAAGGTCGATCAGTTCGAGGAGCGTGAAGATGCACTCCGCGAGCGGTTCCAGGAGGCGATGGCCTGAGGCCACGACAATAATGTAGACCTCTGGTCTGTTTTTCTCTCCCTCAAGGGGTGGAGGGCGATCAGGATGGAGAACTCCGCGGACAGCGATAGGAGTGACGACAATTTCCCACCCGAGAAACGCCTTGAAGCACCGAATTATCGACTGATCGAGGCCGGAATCGCGACGATCCCCGATATGGAGACACTCCGGGAGTGTGTTGCGTACGAGAACGCACATCAGAACCGGACACAGATTCTGCGTCGCCTCCAGTGGAAAGCCGAAGAGTTGCGTGAAAGTGAGGAGTAACGACCTGTCTTAACCAACGTTCGGAGCAATCTGTCATCCGGTGTTGGTTAACGTCGAGTAGATCCCGTTTTTCGGGCCCCCGAAGGGGCGCGGGGCGGCCAGCAACGGCCTCGCGAGCCCAGTTATGTCCCTCGATCTCAGTTCAAGTTCCAGTACGGCTAGCGAAATCGCTACCGCCAGACAAGTAGAGAGAGTGGCCTTCCTTCATCGAGCTCCCTTTGTCCTCGACGCATTAGCTCTCGGCTATCTTCCCGGCTTTCGCGAGGACTGTGGGTATCAGACAAGCCAGTACCTGAATCTCGATATTCCTGTCGGGATGCTCGACAACGACTTTCGGAATCCCGATCTGGAGCGGTTCGTCGACCGCTTCTTCGAGTACGAGCCTCAGGTCGGTGTCATCGGCGACGTCTACGAACGCGACGCCGTCGACGCCCACGTCGCTGCCGCTCGCGAGATCCAAGCGAGCTACCCCGAGGCCGAGCTCATCGTCGTTCCGAAGTCGCGGGCGGTGATCGACGCGATTCCCGAAGACCTCATCCTCGGGTATTCACGAGGATACGCCGACCGCCTGGCCCACAAGTTCTCCGACCCAGCCGATTGGAGAGGGCGGCGTGTCCACATCCTCGGTGGGAGTCCGCCCAAACAACTCAACGCCATTCGACAGCTGACCCGGCCGACGCTTATAGACGACCCACCAGCCGACATCGTCGGCGTTGACTGGAACGGACTGCATCGAGGCGCGCAGTTCGGTGAGTTCTGGACGGCCGACGGCTGGGACGACAGCGGTCGCGACGCCGACCACGTCACCGTCCGAAAGACCGTGCGCCACAGCCTCGCCCGCATCCGCGAGTTCTGGGAGGCCCACGGTGTCTGGCCCGAATCGACACCCCAAGACGACGGGTTGGACGTCGAGTACGAAGGGCCGCGGCCAGCCGACCTCGAGCAGGCGGCCTGTACCGAGTGCGGAACGAACGTCTGGCAAACCCGCCGCGGTCCCTATGTCGCCGAATACGATACCGGCGCAATCTGTGGATACTGCAGCTACGAGTGCTACTTCAGCCACCGTCACCAGAACAATCTCGAGGAGATCGCCGACGAGCAGAGTGTCTACTTGCCGCCGGCGTAAGGGACGGGACCCATCTACTCACCGTGAAGCCACGAACCGGAGCGCAGAACCCATTTAGCGGGTGAGCGACTACATAAGATAATGGACGAGTCGCCTACCGCACAGACCAAATCTCGCATCTACACGGCGCCGCGAACGGATGTCTCGCAAAACCAGGGCAAGTTCCGGATCCACTTCAACTTCCCCGGTCGCGCCGTCCCCGACCACGACGATCACGGCTACGGCCCGCTGGCCACCGTCGTGGAATCGTTCATGGACCCCGGAACCCTGATCCGGATGCACCAGCACAAAAACGAGGAGATCATTTCGTGGGTCCCCGAGGGCGTGATGCGCCACGACGACCGCCAGGGCAACCAGTTGGTCACCGACTCCGACCATCTGATGGTGATGAACGCCGGCAGCGGCTTCTGGCACGCCGAGGAGACCCTCGCGGACGATCCGCCGCTGCGGATGCTCCAGATCTTCGTGCGCCCGCACAGCCTCGACCTCGAACCGGGCATCCAGCACGAGCCGATCGCCGACCCGGTCGCCGGCGAGTGGCGTCATCTGTTCGGTCCTGAGGGCACCGATGCCCCGCTGTCCGTTCGGAATGACGTCGACTTCTACGACTGCCGACTCGCCAACGGTACCACGACCACGCTTCCGTCGCGACCGGGCTGGCACACCTACCTGTACGTCTTCGACGGGGCGGTCGAGGTCGGTAATAAGCCAGTTGGGTACACTGAGAGCGCACTCGTGACCGGCGACGACGACGTGGCCGTCACTGCAACCGAGGACGCCACCATCGTCGCGTTCAACATCAAGCCCGACGCGCCGATCACGTGCCAGGGCACCATCGGCCGCTGAGACACCGCGTACCGATTGGGGGTTGTTTTTCGCCCCCCTGAGAGGGTGAGGGCTTCAGTAGAAGTCCTCGCAGTCAGGTGATTTCCGTGAGTCAACAACAGTCTCCGAGAGATGTCTCGATCGACGAGATTCCCGTCGATATCGCAAACACACAGTCCGGCGACGTCCACGCAAGCGACGTGCCCGAGGAGATCCAGTCGCTGACCTGTGCGCTGGCGAGTACGGAGCCGCCGACGAACCCGCTCGTCGTGCTGAAAGCGGCGCGCTGGTGGTATATCCATGGGAAGGGCGGAACTGATCCTGCGTTTCAGTGGGCAGTCGAGTGGACGCGTCACCTCGCGACCGACACGCCCAGCGACGTTCAGCGATTCGACGAGTTCCTCAAGTACCTCGTGACGGTTGGCTTCGCGGACGAACGTCACGAGCTCCGCTAACCGACAGAGTTGGTTTTTGAACGCCCCTGAGGGGTGCGGCGCGTCCTGAACTGACGCAGTCGCGGACAACTCGATTTGGTGACCACGATGGCTACAACCAGTGACTCGTCGGTGTCCTTCGAGGAGACCGACACGCGATCAGACGAAATGAACAGTACGATCGAGCAGTGGATCGATGAGCTCGTCGCCGGCGTCGACGACGCGCAGGCAAGCGAGGAGTTCCAGAAGTGGCTCGACGTCCAGAGTCGCTTCCACGACTACTCCTACCGGAACACGCTCCTCATCAAGCAGCAGTGCCCCGAGGCGACGCGCGTCGCCGGCTACCGGACGTGGCAGGAGGAGTTCGACCGGCACGTCCAAGAGGGCGAGTCGGCCATCTGGATCTGGGCGCCGATTATCACGAAACAGTGTCCAGAGTGCGAGAACTCGCCAAGCTACCACGAGGACAGCGACTGTGACTACGACGAGACACCGCCTGAAGAGTGGTCCGAGGGCCTGGTCGGGTTCAAGCCTGCGCCAGTGTTCGACGTCTCTCAGACTGAAGGCGAGCCACTTCCCGACCTGGACACGCAAGCGACCGGCGACGCCGGCGAACTCGTCGAACAGCTAACTGCCGCCGCTGATGAGCTCGGCGTAACGGTTCGGATCGTTCCGGAAGCGGAGTGGACGCACGGTGAGGCGAAGGGCATCTGCGAGCAGCTGAGTCTCGTCGATATGCAGCCGCGTGTCGAGGTTCGGGAACGGGAGAACGACGCCGATCTCGCCCGGACGCTGGTTCACGAGTACGCGCACGCCCTGCTCCACTTCAACGTTGACGACGACACTGAGCGGTCGAAACGCGAAGTCGAGGCCGAAGCCGTCGCGTACGTCGTCGGACGTTACTGCGGACTCGACACCAGTGGGTCAGCGTTCTACCTCGCAGCCTGGGAGTCGGACGATCCCGAAGTTGTTCGCGAGCGACTCGGACGAATCAGTACCACAGCAGAGAAAATCGTCGAGACACTCGAAAATTGAGGGATTAACCAGCACTCGATTCGGTACCAGCTGTTCGTTTGTTACTATACTCAGTATCGCTTTGTGTTGCCAGCGTATCGGGTGGCTGTTTTTGTCACTCGGCACTTTAGATGAGATTGTATGCCGGCGCCAACGGGAGCTGATGGAGTCGGACGCGGTCTACAGGAGGTGTTCGTCCCGCCGGTCGGCGTCTTCTTGATCGTCGTGTTCATCAAGGAGTTCGTTGGGCCGGTCGTAGCAGGACTAGTGTACCTGCTCATACTTGCAGGTATCTTCCTAGGGATCTATACGTCCGCGAAATATTGGAACATCCGCTACACGACGGGGTTTGTTCTGTCCGGTATCATCCTGATTTGGATGGCTCCCGGCATTATCTCGACAGTAATCCATCCCGTATTCGGGTTGTTGGGCATCCTAATTGGGTTCGTATTCCTTGGTGCGATGGCACTCCTATTGATTGAGAAATCTGGCCTCGATGAGATATTAACGAGGTAAGATTAGTCGGACGGCAGAGGAACTCATCGACGTGCTCGAAGAGCCGCCTGCTCCCTAAATCGGTTAACCAACAGATTGCCCGGATATCCCTCTTTTGTTGGTTAAGTTTTTCTGCGCCCGCAGAGGGGCGGAGGCGCATTCTGACCTCCGCGAACCATGACTGACGAATATCTTACAACGATCCTCGAGGAAGCCGAGCACGTCGCCGAGCAGCACGACCAGGTCGCCCGAACGACGGACAACCAAGCCCACGAGTACCTTCGTTACGCCGTCCTCCGGATACTCGAGGGGCAGGCAGACCACCTCCCGACAGGCTGGACGCCGATCGACGGCGTGACGGTGGGATACGGCAGCGACGACGCGATGTTCGACAGCTGGAGCGCCAGCGAAGATTGGTGGGAAACTGTCCCGCCCCAAGAGGCGTGTACGCGCTTTCGGGTGTTCTTCCCGGACGACCGCCAGACCGTCCCACGCAACATCGTCGACGTGATGGCCGCGCTGGGTGCCTGGCGAGTGTGGACCGGGAGCGCAGCGGCGTGCGGCTCCTACGACCATCGCGAGCGCCGCGAAGTCCACTACCTCTGGCCGGAAGGCCATCCGGTGGAGGAAGTGCTCCACCAGCGGCTCAGTGGCCCTGCGGAGGCTGTCGCTCCGGACGGTGGCCGAACGGGCGACGTTCGCGACCGACTGGTCGTCGACGAGAACGCAGAGTCTCAGGACGATCTCGAGCCCCGCACTAGGCGTGCCGTCGCCGAAGCGATGGACGTCTCACTCCTCTCAAAAGGTGGCCGCTACGAGGTTCAGTCCGCGTCCGGCAACAGGTATGAAGTCAACGTCGTCGACGAATCGTGTACCTGTCCCGACTGGCAGCAGCGTTCACCCGAAGGCGGCTGCAAGCACCTGCGTCGCGTCGATCACGAGATCAAACGGGGCCGCGTTCCCCGACCAGACGGCCGCCTTCCTTCCCCGTAGTCGTGACCGGACTACTCCACTGGACGGACTGTGTCGCCATCCCGACGGACCCGGTCGAACGTTGAGAGATACGCTATCCGGTCCCGAACCTCCTCGGCATCCAGTTCCAGTTCGGCGGCCAGTTCGTCGACGGTCATCGAGTCGTCGAGTGCCTGGAGGACTTCGAGCCCCCGGTAGTATCTATTCGTGAGCTCCTGGACGCGACCCTCGATCGGCGTGGTCACCCCGTACCGCTCCTCAAGTTCGACCAGGGCCTCGTTCGCGAACGTGGCGAACTGATCGTCCCCCAGGCGTTCGATCTGGGCTTCGAGTTCATCCCGGACGACGTCGTAGTCGAGGCCAGCCTGTACGAGCATATTCATATCCTCGATGTCGTCATCCCGACCGGCGATCGCCTTGAACAGGAAGATATCCTCGTTGCTGACCAGCCGGACCGTCAGTCGATCCGTGTCGAGGAACGGCTCGCTGCGCTCTTGCATCCCGTCGGTGAGCACGAGCTTGTTCGCAACCTGCTGATTGAAGATGTCGAGGCGACACCCATCGTCGTTCTCGACGCAGCTCGTCGCCCCCAGCGCCCGGTAATCTGGATCCAGTGACTGGACTTCCGTATATCCGAGGTCCATCAGGACCGCCCACAGCTGACCGTACGCGTCGCCATCCGGGACGACCAAGTCGATGTCTTTCGTCGCTCCCTTGAGGTCGCGCAGCGACATCGCGCCACCACCGATCAGGTAGACCGTGAGCGGTTCAGATAGCCCGTCCCCGATTCGCTGGAATTCGTTCTCGATGTACTCGCGTCCAAATGTTGGTCTCATGGTGGTAGTGGCACCTCGTAGTCAGCCGCCAGTTTCTGAAACTCGTCCCACTCCGGGAGCCGGTCGTCGTCGACCTCGCCGTGCGTCTCGAGGTAGCGGAGCAGGGCGTCGATTTCGTCTTCGAGACCATACTTCGCCGCCTGCTCTCGGAGGTCCGCCTCGTCGACGTCGACGTGGCTGAGCAGGAGGAGACAGTACGAACGGTGGCGGCTGCCGTCGTCGATCAACAGTGTGTGACAGCAGAGCTCCGCCGGCGAGACCGCGTCGAGTTCCTCGGAGTAGACGTAGTAGCGGTGGCCGGTGAGCAGGAACTGGAGCTCGAAGGCCGCAAATCGAGCGAGCCCGGTTTCGTGGAACGCCTCCGCGTCGATCTCCGTCTCGGTCTGGGCGAGGAATTCGTCGTAGTCCTCCCAGAGAATCGTACCCTTCGGGGCAACGGCTTCGAGGCGGTGGCGATGGAGATGATGGGCGAGTTCACGTGCGAACGCGTGGAGGCGGTCGAAATCGGCGTTGAAGTCATAGCGGCCGTTATCCGTCCCGACGAGTCCACGGTCACGAAAGCGCTTGAGAACCCGGTTGACTGTGTTGCGGTAGTTGTCGCTCCGGTCGGCGATCTCGGAAACGGTTCGCGGCTGGTCGAGGTAGTACTGCACCTCGAGTGCCTTCCCGGTCAGCAGTTCAGGGAACTCGATGTGGGAGTGCTGGCGGACGAGGTTCTGATAGAGTTCGACGGCGCGAGCATCTGACGGGACGACTCGTTTTCGCCGGCCATCGCGTTCCGTGTAGACGAGTCCCTTCTCGACGAGGTCGGCGACTGCACGAGAGAGGTAGCTCTCGCTGTGATCGAGTTTCGTCGCGAGCTCGGAGATCGTGTCGCCGCGGTCGACCGTGGCGAGGACCTCGAGTTCGATGCGCCGGAGCACGGTGTAACATAGTACGAAACTTGTATATAAAGAAGTTTCGAGTAGTGTTACAGCCAGCAATCGCGAGAACCGCCCCATCGTCTCGCTCTTGTGCAAAGCTACGGAAATACGACGACAGTCGGTGAGTAGTACCAGCCCTGTGAGCTGTGAGGAGGGCGATATCGGCAGAAACCGCTCCGCGGAGAAAACACAGTTCGAGGGGCGCTACGATGCTTTTCCACAGTTCTACACAAGAGCGATCAGGGTTCGCCACTTCTCTGAGCCAACAGTATGTAACACACCTTGAAACTCGCTTATAAATTAGTTTCGTAATATGTTACACTCTGTTCTGGTTGTTCGGGCCGATAACTACGATAAACCGGGAGCTCAAGCGACATCACGACCGCACCCTCGTCGGCACGAGACATTTCGATATTACGGACGCTCACACTGTACACACGGGAACTGCTAAGTAGCGTGGCTCACAATGTACACACAATGAGTTCCGAGAAGAAGCGGGTCCAATTCCGCGCCCCCCATCGGTTAATCGACCGGACGGACGCCCTTGCAGACGTCCTTGGGGAGGATCGTACGGATATCCTCCTGACGGCCCTCCGTGAGTACCTGCAGGAGGCAACCCACGACGATGCACTCGTCCAAGAGATTGCAGCGGCCTATTACGATGGTGAGGTGACTTTCGACCAGGTCAAATCTCTCGTCGGTGCTGAAGAAGCGGCCAACCTCCGTGTCCTCAAACAGCAACTGGATGAGGGACACATCGAGGACCTCGCTGAGCTATAGATGTCCGCTCTCGTTGCAGATACGTCGGCCCTCGTGAGTCTCGGTATCGTCGGCACAGCTGATACCGATCCATTAGCCCTGTGTTTAGAGACCTATGAGGTACTGATTCCAGAGATTGTCATCGACGAACTCGAAGATGTCGCATCGTATGATGATGCACACGGCTGTGGTGCCCAAGCTGTGCTCGACCAGGCAGATGGGTTTACCGTACGATCGGTCTCTCTCGATGCTGCCTTCCCGCTCGACGATGGTGAGAACGCTGCGGTCACGCTCGCGAACGATATCGACGCTGCGATGTTGCTGTGCGATGAGTTCAACCAACTCGGCTTGATTCACGCCTCGCTGGCCAATACACGGCTGGTGACAACACCGACGTTGCTCTCAGTATTCGTTCGGAACGGGCAGATGGATTCGGCGGCAGCGAGTGCAGCTCTCGATTTGATTTCGGAGGCCCGGAGTTGGGAGACGAACCAGTACGTCGACCGGGCTCGCTCGTTACTTGGGGAGTGATTTCGTAGTCCTGTATGCGCTGTTTCACACGACTAATCAGCCGCCGCCAGCGAAGTCTGGTTCGTCTCCGGTGTCGGGTCCACACCCAGCGAGAGCGAGGTCGTTCCATCAACGAGTCCGGCGGCGCCGTCAGCAGTGGACTCGGGACCGAATCTGGTGACACCACTCAGGGGTAGCTCTTGCAGGTCGCCGGCCAGCAACTCGAGGACGAGCTGAATCAGCGGCGCCAGCTCAGGATGGCGTTCCAGGAGCGGCCCAAGGTCGCCGCCGACTGTCGTCGCCTTGAGGAACCAGTCGCCACCGTAGTCGATATCGCGATGGCTCGCTGCGAAGCACCACTCGGCCAGTCTGTCGACGGGACGGTCGGTGTCGATTGCGGACCCGTCTTCCCCGACGCCAGGGGAGGGGTATGGAGCCCCAGACGACCGTCGCTCGGCCTCGAACGGCAGGGAAAGCCGCCAGAGCGTGGCTTTGCCAGCGCCGAGGTCTTGACGCTCGAGCAAGCCGGCCGCTTCGAGGTCAGCGAAGAACGCCTCGTTGTTCGCGAGGGTCTGGGTCGTGACGCCGATCTGAGTGGCGAGTTCGCCCGTCGAGAGTGACTCCTCGACGTCCAGGAGGCACTGGACGACCGCCGAGACAGTGTGGGGGCCGATATCGGGGACCAGTTCCTCGGGGTCGAGGAAAGAAAGCGCCGACCGAACGTCGTAGGGTTCAAGATCGCGAGGCTTGTCGGCTTCCGACCCCAGTCGAGAGACGGCCTTCGCCGCAGCGACGACATCGCTGCTGACTGCTCGAAGTATCGAGACAGTCCGGCGGGTCGTATCCATGCTCTTGAGTCGACACTGCCGGGCCAGCGCCGTTGCGTAGGCCGACCGGCGGTTACCGTCGACGACGTCCAGATTGAGGGTGAACGGCGCGAAGTGCTCCTCGTCGGTCTGGAGCACCAGATGGTTCTCGAGGTTCTCTAGGGGCTCCCGCAGCGAGTCGACGTATCGGGTGAGGGCGTGGCGCTGCTCGCTACTCCAAGCCTGCTGGTCACCGGGTTTTCGGCCGTCATCCTCGGGAAGTGGGGCCATCGCACTCGCACGCTGGGCATAATGCGCCTCGATGTAGCCCTCGTTGACGCACCACCCACACCACGCGGAAATATAGCGATAGTAAGTCTGGACGGTGTTCTGCTTCAGTCCTCGGTCACCGGCAAGGTGACGAGCGTACTCCCGGAACACTCGTTCATCGAGGTCATCGAAGGTGGGTTCTCGGTTGGAGTCGTCGGAGACGGTTCCGGTCCACTCCTCTCGACCGCGGTCGCCTACAGCCCACTCTGCGAATCGTTCGATTTCCCGCGCCGCGTTTCGACGGTAGTTTCGGCTGTCGCCACCACGACCTTTCCCTTTGTCCTGGAGGTATCGGTCGAACGAATCTGCGAGTGAGCGCCCGGTACGTTCTCCAGATGTATTTTCCGGCGTCATGGTTCCTCATTCGCGTACTGGTAGTTCGGACGTACTTCCTCAAGGAGATCCTCTACGATTTCCCAGAGAATCAGGGAGGGAGTCTGTTGGCTGAACGCGATTCCCCAGCGGTCCTCCTCATCGACGACTGAGTACTGGAAATGTGCCCGTCCGAGGTTGGGATGGTCCTCGTCTTGGTGCCACCCGGCGTGAAATCCCGTGTTCGGGTCGGTGTAGTTGATACGGAACCAATCGTGAGGCTCCTGCCGGTACCATTTGATGGTCAGTTCCGACGAGTCAGGGCCTGTAGGGGGGTCCAGGCGGTCCGGATCGAACACCGCTCGCAGCTGCTTGGCCTCAATATCGTCTGGAACGTACTCGACCGTCGTAATTTGTGACACGCGATCGAGGACGTCCCGCTTCAGTTGGGCATAGAGATTCGCGTTTGGGTCACCTCCGGGATGCGGGACCGACATCCGTTAGCTGCTAGCCTCGGCAGGATCTGTCGTTGGGGCGAGGAAGTCCCACTCGCGAATGGCGAATCCCACGATTTTGATGCGTCGCTGAAGGTGTTCCCATTCACGAGCGATCTCACGGCGCTGGTCTTCCGCTTCCCCGTCAAGAGTCTCATCGGCGAGGGTCCCGCGAAGCTGATTCGGTGATTCGACGCCGAATGTGTCCTCCCAATCTCGGATTTGTGCTTTCATCTCGGCGAGCCGTTCGGTGAGCTCCTCGACAGTATGGCCGCTGTCTCGGAGGCGCATCGCCTCCTGCATCGCTTGCCGGCGGTAATCAGGGTAGTACGTGATGTGGGTGCCGCTCTCGTCACGGTGGAGGATACTGTCGTCAACGAGCCGTTCGAGGACGCGCTTAGTGGGTTCGTGTGACCAGCCCGCTTCAGATGCGATCCAGTTCGCCGTCTGGGGCTCCGACAGTTGTCGTGCGACCATCCGTACACGGTCTTCACCCGTGGTTTGACGCTGTCTCAGATTCTCAGAGCCTGATTCGTCTTCGGTCATACGCTACCGTTCGCACCCTGTGTTATTATAAGTTGAGGCAGTTCGTCCTATATCGAATTGTCGAAATCCTGCCTGTTGCACAGCCCGACGAAGACGTTGAAATTTGCCTTTGTCCGGTCCCCCACACCGGACGAAGACGCCCGTGTCGGCGATATAGACCGTTGTCATGCAGCTGCGTCAGCGTACTCAGTCGCAACAGGTTCCAGCGCCTGGAGTATGATTTCGGCCTCAAGCTCCGAGAGGTCGAGTTCCCGGGCCGCAATCCGATGGTTGACCGTCCCATCGACGTACTCGTAGGCGTACTCAAGGGCGATAGCAAGGCCGTCGAGACCGTGACGCTCGATGTAGACGTCGATGTCCTCGTCCTCGTCGCGACGAGCCACGGCTGCAATAAGTGCTGGCGTGATTGTCTGGGTTTCGCCGTCAGTAGACAGCGTGAGTGCAATCGACTCGGCGTTGTATTCGTAGGGGCGCTGTTCACGTGTCTTCTCCACTAAGCCAGCGGTTTCGAGGTTCTGTACGTAGTCGTAGGCAGTCCCCTGCGGGATATCGAGTTCGTTGAGGACCTCGGACACGGTGACCGGACCGTGCTGCAAGATGTGAGCGTACAGCCGAGCGAGCGCTGGCGTTTCCAAGAGATCGGCGACCGTCTGTAGCTGCTGAATAGGGGGTCGCCCTGAGCGGGTCGGTGATTGCGCCATCTTGGTTACGAATTATCCATAATTCGTGATAAGGATTCCGACGACAGCGTGAAATCCGTGACCAATCAGACGGTCGCAAAGAGATAGCCGGATTCAGCGGCTCTTCCCTGGGGGAAGCGCCGTTCTGAGCCGTTTGCAACATTCGTGCTTACCCGACAGCGGCGGGGTAGTAAAAAGTGGTCGTGATTATTGGTGTAATCATGACCACTCTGTATTTCACCCGAAGTGCCGAATTTAGCCACTAGAGCGGCTGGTAAGCGGAATACATCACCTATAAATTGTATTCTGCTATACTAAATCTGAGAGCTGTGGAAGTAACGTTTTCGGGATCTCAAATTCTACAAATCACTAGACTGCTGACAAGACAGTTATTGTCGTAGTATCGATTCATGAGACAGCTATGAGTTCAAGAGTGATCTGAACCAGTCGATTTGACGACCAATGTGACGACTTGAAATCTCTCGCAGACGGGCTCAGAACTACGATGACTTCTGAGCAGATGTCGGTAGGTGACGACGACGCCCCCGCGCTCGCGGGGGCGATCGTCTATCACGCTGGAGAAGTCTGTGAAAAAGTGGACCATCTCTGGCGTGTCCTCGGAGAGGTATCGATTCCAGTTGACGGACTCACCGACGGCCGACAGCAACACAAGGCCGCAAACGGCACTGAACCGATGGCTCGGGTGTATCTCTACCAGGAAATCTACGACCTCGCTCAGAGCGAGGTCGCAGATCGCCTCGAAACCCGACCATCACTCCTGAAAACGCTTGATTTGGAGAAGGCACCGAGCCAGCAGTCACTCTCGTACGCGTGGAAGGAGTTCAGCGAACAGACCAAACAGACGCTTAACGCCGCAGCTACAGGTATTGCACAGGAAGCCGTTGACCGTGGTGTTGTACTGGAAGCACGGGTTCCGATCATTCCCAATGAGGAAGATATCGAAGAAGACGGCGGCGAATCGACGGTAACACGCGAGCACGTTCGAAAGCAGGGAACCAAGATCGTCGAGCTCGCCCGAAGGCATGCCTTCGGCGAGTTCGACTCTCATAGAGCCGATAACAGAGTCTACGAGGACGAACAGATCCTCGATCTGTTCGCCTCGGCATGCCTCACGCAAGGAAGTGCCCACTCCGAGGGCGAAGCTGGCTGGTTTCTCGACGAGAACAACGCCTGTGACGACTCAACATTCCTCCGAGTGATCAAGCAATTCGCAATGCCGGCTGGTCAGGAAGTCTCTGTCCCGCTCCAAGATCAACAGATCGAGGATGTCGTGGCGTTCACCGAGGTGTTCCGCGAGTATCTAATGAACGCGTTCGATACAGCGACCGAGAACATCCTTCAGACGATTCGCTATGAGGATCCATTCGACGACCGCCACGTCGTGGCGGCCGTCGATTTCACCCATATCCCCTACCACGTCTGGCCGTGGATCGACAAGGACGAAGAGATTCCAAAGTCGACGTACCCGCCCATGGTGAGCGGGTACGTCGACGACGGCGAGTTGAAACACGGCTACACGTTCGCAACGATCACCATCGTTGGAAACGACGTGCCGATCATTCTCGGGATTGAGGGCGTCAAGGAACACTCAGACTGGGAACCAGCAGACGCCCCAGCTGACTCGAAAGCAGACGTCGTTGCGCGTCTGCTTTCGAGAGCCCAGCAATACGTCGATCTGGACGAAATCCTGCTGGATCGTGGGTTCTACGCGAAGGAGGTGCGAGCTGAGATTGACGGCCGTGACTTGCTGTACACGATGCCAGTGGGGAAATACGAGTCAGATTACGAGGCGATAAAGCACATCAAGAGCAAAGACGGGGTAGACGCCGCTGTCAACCACGACATCCCCGTCGGAATCGACGGTGATGTCGATCATACCGCAGAATATCTGTACGTTCCAGCCACTAGTGACGACGCTGAAGGCCAGTACGCCGTGTTCGTGACGAACCGCGATCACGTCGATCCCGACGAGATCGCTCACGTGACAAACAGTTACAGCCGTCGCTGGGACATCGAAAACCAGTACAAGTCGGTGAAAGCGTACCTCCCGAAAACCTCCTCAACAGACTACCGAGTACGGCTGTTCAACTTCACGTTCGCAGCGCTACTATACAATCTGTGGCGGCTCACCGACTTTCTGGTGAAAGTCGGCATTGAGCGAGAAATCAGGTCGCCGCCAGTCGTGACCGCCAGGACGTTCGTCCGGGCGGTCGGCCACTCCCTCCGAAAAGCTGGGTGAGAAGGTGCTGCTGCACCTAGTGCTCGCCTGCGGCAAGCCGCAGGACTCGCGGTTGAGTACAATATCCGCTACTCTCTTCGACTCTGACCGCGACTTTTCGTCAGTCGGCGACCGACGCATCGAATTTCGGTAAGGGGATGTCAAAATCCGTCTGATTCGACCGATATTCGTTTGTAGCGCTTCTATATCCCGAAAACGTGGCGCTGCGAATACCGCCGAATTCGTGCACGAGAGCAGCCTCTCTCAGAGAAAATCGCTCCGGCACACTGGTGATTCAACAGTCACGACCGCTCCTCAG
>Ga0209917_1000156_pt1 | contig 26961 bp, 27 predicted proteins | sample SalPon2_C_H2O_MG_FD_185710 | JGI IMG/M metagenome (GOLD analysis project Ga0209917, IMG submission 185710) | Salt pond water microbial communities from South San Francisco under conditions of wetland restoration - Salt Pond MetaG R2_C_H2O_MG... | ecosystem: Environmental > Aquatic > Non-marine... | reverse complement strand
GTATGCCCCGGCTACTCCACTACGCCGACATCGAGAACGTCTTCGACGTACCCGCACGAGCCGCCCGCCTCGCCGCTCGAATTCGGGCGCTCGACGGCCCCGATGCGGCAGTCGTTGGCGCCGGCGACACGACCGCGCCGGGCGTGCTGTCGTTGGTCGCGACGGGCCGACAAACGATCGACTTCTATGCGGCCACTGACACGGTCTTTGACACCTTCGGCAATCACGAGTTCGACTACGGCCCTGATGCGCTCCGCGAGCTCGTCGCCGACGCACCGGTCCAGTTCCTCTCTGCGAACGTCCGTGACGAAGATGGTGGTCCGTTCGGCGAGGCGGAAGACGTCGCGCCGTGGGCGATACACCAGGTCGACGGCTCGACGGTCGGGTTTGTCGGAGTCACCGACCCCGCAACCGACTCACTCAACCCGATGGCCGCTCCGCTCTCGTTCGACGACCCGATCGCCGCGGTACGGGAGGCGCTCGCGGCGATGGACCAAACGACCTCACCACCGGCATACCGCGTGGTTCTCTCACACCTCGGTGGCGGCGACGAGGAGCTGGCACGGGCCGTCGACGTCGACGCGATCCTCGGCGGACACGTCCACAGTCGACGAAACGACCGCGTCGACGGCACGCGTCTCGTTCGCCCGGGCGTGAACGGCGAGGCCGTCGTCGAGGTCGACCTCGACGGTTCCAACGGGTGCGCGACCGCGACACACCACGAACCGGACGGAGCTGACCCACACGGCCCGCTCGAAGCTGCGCTCACAGAACGGATGGCAGCCGCGGACTTGGGTGAGGTCGTTGGTCGAGTTGCCGAGCCGATTCTGCGGGACAGCGACACCGTTCACGGCGGTGAGTGCCGTGTCGGCAACTTCGTCTCCGACGCGTTTCGGTGGGCACACGACGCCGACGTCGGGCTCTCGAACGCGGGCGGACTCAGACAGGGCGACCCGTGGGCTGACGCGGTGACGAAAGCGGATCTGATCAGTCTCATCCCGTTCGAAGAGCCGGTCGTCGAGACGGCAGTCACGGGCCGCGAGCTTCGACAGATTCTCCGTGAAATGGCCGCGCCTGACGTCGACTTCGGCGAGGACGACTGGTGGCACGGGCACGTCTCGAACGCGTGCGTGGTCTGGGATGTGGCCGACGAAGCGCTTCTCTCGGCACGCGTCGGGGGCGAGCCGATCGATCCGACGGCTGAGTACACCGTTGCTACCTCCGAGTATCTGCTTCACTCTGATCACGAGTTCCCGACGCTCGAACCGCGTCACCGGATCGGCGAGGGCGACATCCAGTACGAGGTGCTCGCTGCCTTTGCGTGCGAACAGGGGGTCGACCCGCAGTTGGAGGGACGGATCGAGCGACGCAATCGGTGATTGGGGGCGACTCAGGGGAGGTCGACGTCGACGCCGTGTCGCCGACCCGCCGCCTTCACCGTGTTGTACAACAACATTGCGCGAGTCATCGGCCCGACGCCGCCGGGGACGGGCGTGATCGCACCCGCGACGTCGGCCACAGAGTCGTATGCGACGTCGCCGACGAGCTCGTAGCCGCGGTCGGTGTCGGCGTCGACGCGGTTTATCCCCACGTCGATCACGGTCGCGCCGGACTTGATCATCGAGCCGTCGACGAACTCGGGGATGCCCGCGGCGGCGATCACGATGTCGGCGTCGGCGAGCTTCGCCGCAAGATCGGCAGTGTGTGAGTGACACACCGTCGTGGTCGCGTTCCCGCCCGGTCCCTTCTGTACCAGGAGGTTCGCCATCGGTTTGCCGACGATATCCGAGCGGCCGATCACGACGGCGTCAGCGCCGTCCGTTTCGACGTCGTACGCCGCGAGCAGCTTCTGGACGCCGTGGGGTGTACACGGCTTGTACCGGGCGTCGCCGGCGACGAGCCGACCGACGTTCTCGGGGTGAAAGCCGTCGACGTCCTTCTCCGGGTCGATCCGGCGGAGCACCTCGCGCCCCTCCACGTGTTCTGGCACCGGGAGCTGGACGAGAATTCCGTGGACGTCTTCGCGGTCGTTGAGCTCGTCGATGGTCTCGAACAGCGTCGAGGCGGGAGCGTCGGCGTCGACATCCACGTGGATGCTCTCGATTCCGACCTCCTCGCAGTCGCGTTGTTTCATCGAGACGTACGTCTCACTCGCCGGGTCGTCGCTCATCAATACAGTGGCGAGCCCGGGCGTCACACCTGCATCGGCGAGCGTGTCGACACAGTCGGCGACACCTTCTCGAACGTCGGCCGCGACCGCCTCACCGTCGATAACCTCGGTCATACACGTGGGTCCGCCCCGTCTGGTAAAAGCTGTCCGGGATCGTGTCGAGGTAGCACAGAAACAGCCTTACGGTATTCACTGATGTGGATCGAACGAGGTGTCGAGTGGCCCGGCACGACGCGGCTACTGCGACCCGACAAGCGTGCGCCCACAGAGGCTAACCAGGTCGTGGAGATCGGCGATTTCGTAGGTGGGCTGTGTCGAGAGCTCGGTCTCCCGTCGGTGTGGCCGGCGGACGAACGCCGAGTCGATCCCGGCGTTGTCGGCCGCCTGGACGTCTGACTCGTTGTCACCGACGAACAGCGCCGTCGAGGCGTCGAGGTCGGCGAGCGCTCGCTCGAGGTAGTACGGCGACGGCTTCTTGCGCGAGAGACTGGCGATCGACGGCTCGCGACCGTAGACGACCTCGAAGCGGTCCGCGAGCCCGAAATGCCCGAGTAGGTCGTCGACGGTCGCCTGCTGATTCGACGAGACGACACCGAGCGCGGCGTCAAGGTGCGAGAGAGCGTCAACGTCGTCGTAGGGGGTCTTCTTGCCGGCACGTGAGGCGGCAATCTGCGCCTCTGCGGCGGTCTGGTCGCGGACTCGCCAAAACTCGACCGGGTCCACGTCGTATCGCTCACAGATGTCGCTCAGGGTCGCCGGATCGACGCCGACAGCGATGTCGTCGACATGTGCGAGGTCTGGGTCGGAGACGCCCTGCTGCTCGAAGGCGTTCCAAGCCGCCTCTCGGAGCGTATCGAACGGCGTGCGACCAACGATGACCCCGTCGTGGTCGAAGACGACTGCGTCGTACACGTCCTACTGTGGGGGACTGGCGATAAAAAGGTGTGTGACCGAGAGCACCACCGGTCGGGTCCGCGTCGGCGTATGTAGTCGTCACACGACATCGCTCGGTGCACCTCTGACACGAGAGACAGCCACACCCACGTGGCGAAGTCCCGTCGGGCGCGAGGACTCACACACATTCAATACCCGGCCCCTGCAATCGTCGGCTTGGACATGAACATCGCTGATATTGCCGCGTCGGAGTACGTCGAAGTCGACGCCGACGACCGGCTTGCGAAGATCCGGTCGCTCTTCGAGCGAGAGAATCTGAAGGGCGTCGTCGTCACCGAAGACGACGAGTACGCCGGAGTAGTCGGCGAAAAGCAACTGCTTCGGTCGCGGATGGAAGACGACACGAAGGTCACAGCAGTCGTCACGCCCGCCCCGTCGGTAGCCCGAACCGAAGACGTCCGCGAGACCGCCCGACTCCTCGTCGAGGGTGACGTCAAGATCGCGCCCGTCTACGAGGGCGAGCAGTTGTACGGCGTCATCACGGTCGATCAGATCCTCGAGGCGGTTCTCGACAGCCTCGATGCGATCACGGTCGACCAGATCGCCACGAGCGAAGTCATCGGTATCAACGAGAAGGACAGCGTCGGGCGCGCGATCAATCGCCTCCGTGAGAACGGCATCTCACGACTCCCCGTCCTCGATGACGATGGAACACTCGCCGGGGTCGTTACCACAAGCGACATCGTCGAGTTTGTGATCCGCGACGACGACCGACAGGGAAGCGGCGACCGCGCGGGCGACGTCGACCGAATGCTCGACATTCCTGTCTACGACATCATGTCGAGCCCGGTGGTCTCTGCAAGCGCCGACGAGACCGCAGCAGCAGCCGTCTCGCGGATGTTCGAGAACGACATCTCCGGGCTTATCGTCACGCCTGATGACGTCGACAGCGTCGCCGGCATGATCACCAAAACCGACGTGCTCCGCGCGCTGACGTTCACCGAACAGGAGGCACTCGACGTCCAGATCACGAACGTCGACCTCCTCGATCAGATCTCGCGTGAGCACATCGTCGAATCCATCGAGAACGTCGCCGACAAGTACGCCGAGATGCGGGTCGTCCACGCCCACGTCCGCTTCCACCAGCACAAAGAGAAGCTCCGCGGGACGCCGTTGTTGCAGTGTCAGATTCGACTGCGAACGGATCGGGGACAGGTCGCCGGTACCGGCGAGGGGTACGGCGCAGACCACGCCTTCCACGTCGCCCTCGACAAGCTCGAGCGGAACGTCTTAGAGATGAAGGGGATCGAAGCCGACGAGGAGTACCGCGGCCAGCTGCTTCGGAAACTCGGCGAGCTCTAGTCAGCTCGAGCATAATCGACGGACGGAATCTTGTTACTCGTCGGTCCGGCCCGCAGCAAGCCCGTCGCCGACGATCTGAAACGTCGCGGTCTCCCCGGCGGGCTTTGACCGGTGTTTTTCGAGCGTCACCCGCCGATTACCGCGCCTGAACCGGTCGACACGGAGGATGGCGCCGGTCCAGTGATTGAGTGTGTTGCCGCCGAGCGCGCGGTCGCGATCCGCGTCTGGATCGGTAAACACCTGATTCGTGATTACGACCGCGAGGTCGTACCGGCGCGCCAGCGAGAGGAGGTGTGTCACTTGTTTGGCGACGCGCCTGAGTGACTGTCCACCCTCGGTGTCGTCGGCGCGCTCCAGCCGGTAGAACCCGGTCGCGGAATCGAGCACGATCAGGCTCATCTCCTCGGCGAGCTCCGCGGCGTCGCGGACGGCCTCCCGCTGGTCCTCGAAGTCGTACGCCTCCGTGATCACGAGCCGTGACGCGAGCTGCTCGACAGTCTCGTCGGTGTGCTTGACGGCGGCCGCCGCGAGCTGTTCGAACCGATCGACAGAGAGCCCCTCCGTGTCGATGAACAGTGACCGCTGGCCGGCCGCAGCAGCCTCGACGGCGGCTGCAAGCGCGAGGTTAGTCTTGCCGGCCGCCGGCGGGCCGTACACCTGTGTGACGACACCGCGTTCGAAGCCGTCACCGAGCAGGTCGTCCACGGGGTCACAGCCGGTGGGAATCGGGTCGCTCACTGCACACCAGTTGGCAGCCGATGCGATTTAAGCCGTCGGGTCAGGCCGCCGACTGGGCTGGCCGTCAGCGCGACGCCAGCCACGCGCTGAAGTCGTTCGTGAGGAAGCCGACGTAGTCGAGGATACCGAGGAGGAGTGAGACGACGATCACCACGGCGACAGGGCCGCGAACAGCCCATATCCACGTGTCACCGAGCGGGCCGAGCCCGTTGGTCCCAGCGGCGAGCTCCTCGCGGGCGTCGGTGGGAATCACCCAGCCGACGAAGCCCGCGAGCAACAGCGAGCCAAGCACGAGCAGGACCCCGTTCGCGAGTCCGTCGAGGAGGTCCAAGACGATCAGATCGACTGTGACCGGCACGCCGAGTAAGAACACCCCGAGACCGATCGCGACGGCTGCGGGCAGCCGCGAGACAGTCGTCTCGTCGACAACGTACGAGACGAGCACCTCCAGGATGCTGATCGCAGACGAGAGCGCGGCGATACCGACCATCGCGAAAAAGACCGTGCCGATGAGACGGCCGGCCGGGAGCGTGACGAACGCGCTCGTGAGACTCACGAAGATCGCGCCGGGGCCGCCGGCTCCTGGCTCAAGCCCGGCCGCAAAGAGGAACGGGAAGACGACGAAGCCGACTGTCACCGCGACGAGCGTGTCGAGAGCAGCGATCACGCCGGCGTCGACGAGGAGATTGCGGCGCTCACCGAGGTACGAGGCGTAGGTGATCATCACACCCATGCCGAGTGAGAGCGTAAAGAACGCCTGGCCGGCCGCGGCCGGCAGGATGCTCTGCCACTCCTCGAGGATGACGCCGACGTCGGGGGTGAGGTAGTACGCGTACGCCTCCGCGGCGGCGTCGAGGGTGAACCCGTAGGCGGCGAGTCCGATCAACAACACGAGGATGGCGGGAACCATGAGCGTCACCGCGGTCTCGATACCGCTGCGGACACCAGCTGCGACGATACCGACCACGAGCAGCATGAAGACGGCGTGAAAGAGGAGTGAGTCGAGTCCGGTAGCGACCTGGCCGAACAGCGTGTTCGCCCCTTCAAGTCCACCAACTGCGAAGCCGTCGGTGAGTCCGATCAGTGTGTACCGGAGGAACCAGCCGGCGACGACGCTGTAGTACGAAAGAATGGTAAAGCCGGTGACGACGAACAAGTACCCCACGTACCGCCACGGACCCTCACCGAGCGTTCGCAGTGCTCCGACAGCGTTCAGTCCTGTGCGCCGTCCCACGACGAACTCAACGAGGATCGCCGGCAGTCCGACGCCGACGACGAACGCAAGGTAGACGAACAAGAACGCCGAACCGCCCTCTTGTCCGGCGACAAATGGGAAGCGCCACACGTTGCCCAGCCCGACCGCGCTGCCGACGGCCGCGAAGATGAATCCAGCCCGCGTCGCCCACGTCTCGCGTGTCATCGTTGTCGAATCGACCGGGGGCTCGGCGAAAAGGGTGTCCTTTCGGTGCTCATGTGCGCCGGACAGCACCGGAAAACCGAGGCGATGTGAGGCGACGCAAGAGACTTACCGCCGCACCGCGTGATAGACATACGCATGGATCTCCGCGTACAGGGTGACGTCCCCCCGGACCCGTTTCTCGGCGCCGCCGACCTGTTCGAAACCGAGTGCTCGCTTGCGGACCCCGTCTACGTCAAGGTTCGTGAGGACCCCGATGAGCGAACCTGGGCGGGCCACTACGCCGACTATCACGTCTTGAACGTCTCTCGGCGGGCGGCAACGAGCGCGATGGCGCGCGAACTTGCGATCCACGAGCTCTCGCACATGGCGCGCTATGAAGAGGGACATCCCTCACACGTGCAGTCGACTGAGGAGGCGCTGTACCTCGGACTCGCCGGTGAGCGCGTCGAGCGACACAAGCTCGCCCACTGCTACCAGATCGCGAACCATATGAAAGACATCTACGCTGACGACATCACGCTCTCGGTCGCGCCCGCCGACAAGCTGCTCGGGTTTCTCGAGTCAACGCTGGCAGCAGCGATCGCAGACCGCCCGGACCCATCCCCGACGGGCTCCCTTCCGGTGACCGGTGGCGCCGACCCTGAGATCACCGCGGTGAACGCGGCGTTCGCGCTGGCCCTCGTCGAGCGTCACGACCTCACCTCACCGGATCACCGGCTCTACGACCTGGCCCGTGCCGCAGAAAGCGACGCTGCCGGTGTCGATGTCGACGCGTTCAAAGGACGGTTCCTCTCGCTTGGACCGGATCCGACGGCAAGTGATTACCGTAAGGCGCTCGTCGGAGCCGCCCGCGCATACGCGGTGTGAGGGGACTCGCCGACACCGACGCCGCGCGCTGACCGCTTCGACCGCCTCACTCAGGATCGTCGGCGGGCTCCAATGAGGCGTCCGAAGAGGCCGCAGCCTCGCGGAGGACCGTTACCCGGGCTTTCATGATCCGGGTGTTGTCGACCTGTTCGATCCGGATCCTGACGCCGTCGAACTCGATCTGTTCTCCTTCTTCGACGAGCCTGCCCGCGCGGTTGAACACGAAGCCGGCGAGCGTTTCGAACTCCTCGCCCTCCGGCAGGTCGATGCCGAGCATCTCGTTCACCTCGTCGATGTTCACCTCCCCTTGGACGTACGCGACGTTCTCATCGAGGAACTCTATCGGCTCCGGCTCGTCGCCCTCGAGGATGTCGCCGACGATCTCTTCGACCATATCTTCGAGGGTAATGATCCCTTCGGTCGTGCCGAATTCGTCGATGACGATCACCATCTGGAGACGATTGTCCTGCATTTCTTCTAACAGCTCGTCTGCGTTCTTCGACTCCGGCACGTGAAGTGTCGGCTTGACTACGTGGTCGAGTGAGGGCTCACCCTCCGAGTAGTTCAGTTCACGAACCAGATCACGGACAGCGATGATCCCGACGATATTGTCTAAGTTGCCGTCGTAGACGGGGATACGCTCGTGGTCGGCGTGAACACAGCGCTGGATCGCTTCTTCGACCGTCGACCCCTTCGAGACGGCGGTGACGTCGAGCCGCGGGGTCATCACCTCCTTTGCAATAGTGTTGTTAAACCGGAAGATTCGGTCAAGCATCTCCCGTTCTTCTTCTTCTATGACCCCCTCGCGCTCGCCTGTCTCGATGATGTTTTGGATTTCGTCGCGGGTGACGTACGACGACTCGATCGCCGAGCGCCCGCCGGTGATCCGGTTGACGAGGCGGGTGAGGTGATCGAAGAGAACGACGAGCGGGAGGAGGACGTACTCTGAGAGCTTCAGCGGTCGCGCGATGCGCAGCGCCCACGACTCGGTGTTTTCGACCGCGTATGACTTCGGGGCGCTCTCGCCGAACAAGAGCACGAGTGCCGTGATCCCAAACGTCGCGGCCGCGACCGCTTGGCCTTGGCCGAATCCCAAGTAGACGAGCAGTCCAGTCGAGAGCGACGACATCGCAATGTTGACGATGTTGTTCCCGACGAGGATGGTGATGAGCAGCCGGTGTGGGTCTGACTTGAGGGCGCTTACCGTCTCTGCGCCCGGAATACCGTCTTCAACGAGGCTCTCGATCCGGTGTTGTGGGAGCGAGAACATCGCGATCTCAGACGAGGAAAAGAACGCCGATAACCCCACCAACACCAGGATAGCCACGACGCCGAGGAGGGCGACCGTCGTCTGCCCGGGAGCCGCAAGCGCGGGGGTCAAAAGCGTACTCGGAGGTAAGCCCATGCTCACTCACGTTCTGTCGGGATGGAGTTAAAGCGTTACCTTCGGCGATTGCCGAGCAGCGGCGGTGTCAAGCGGCTCACACCGAGCGGTGACGGCGCTAGTGCCGGACACACAGTGTCCTGGAGGGTCAGTCGCCGGCGCCGCCACCGACGGGCGTGCCGCAGCCGACACGGTTAGGCCGCTGGCGCGATGTGGTGTCGACATGCGTGAGCCACAGATCACCCTATATCGTCTCCAGGCGTGTCCGTTCTGCGAACGCGTCGTCAGGCTACTCGACGCGTACGACCTCACCTACCAATCGCGGTACGTCGAGCCAATGCACTCGGCGCGCAACGTCGTAAAGCGCGTCTCTGGTGCCCGGAGTGTGCCGGCGATCGTCGACCGCGACACCGGCGTCACCATGTCTGAGAGCGGCAACATCGTCGAGTATCTCGAGCAAACGTACGGGTCGGCCGCAGCCGACGGAGGGAGCTAAGATGGACCTCGGATTCGACGTCGTCTCCCTTCCGGAGGCGGACCACGTCGCGGTCGGTGAGACGGCACCCAACTTCACACGGCCACTCGTCGGACCGGAGTTTTGGGAAGACCGCTCGCTCGCCTCAGTCGTTGACGGACCCACGTTGCTCGTCTTTTACCCGATGGACGGCGCGTTTCAGACTACCTACATATACAACGAGATCGACGACCGCGGCTGGGCAGATGCGGTCGACGTCGTCGGGATCTCGATTTCCTCGCCGTACGAGCACACGGAACTGCTGGCCGACCGCGGGGCTGGCGTTCGGGTGTTCAGTGACCCGAGCGCGGCTGTGGCCGATGAATACGGCGTCACACACGACATCGACGGCATGGCCGGTGTGACGGAGTGTCGGCCGGCCGTCTTCCTCCTCGATGCAGAGCGGACTGTCCAGTACGCGTGGGCCGCAGACGAGCACCCGGCGTTCCCGGAGTACGACGCGGTCGAGGATGCGCTCGACGCGCTCGGTGCCTGACGCCGTCGATTTCGACGCGACTCGCTACGCTTTTTTCACCCGACGACGGTACAGCTATCATGGACGGGTCAGGAGACGACCAAACGCCCGGTGCCCGCGAGACAGTCGACGACGAGACGCTCGCACAGATCCGGCGGGCCGGCACGGCGGTTGCAGACGGCGAGCTCGTCGTATACCCCACAGAGACGGTGTACGGGCTCGGAGCCGACGCGATCTCGGCGAGCGCGGTCAAGCGTGTGTTTGAGACGAAAGGGCGCGACCGCGACAACCCGCTCTCGCTCGGCGTAGCGAGCGTCGACGCCGCGCTGGCACACACTCAGCCGACAGCGCTTGCGACCACATTCATGCGCGCGTTTTTGCCCGGACCCGTGACAGTGGTCGTCGAGCGCGACGCGAGCGTTCCAGACGCGTTGACCGGTGGTCGCGACCGCGTCGGGATCCGGGTGCCGGATCATCCGATTGCGCTCGCGTTGCTCGAGGAGACGGGACCGCTGACGGCGACGAGTGCGAACGTGTCCGGGACTGGGAGCGTGCAGGAGCTGTCCGCGCTCGACGACTCGGTGTGTGAGGCGTCGACGGTCGTACTAGACGGCGGGCGCACCGGCGGGGCCGAAAGCACGGTTGTTGACCCTGCAGCCGGCGTAATTCACCGTCGCGGCGCGATGGCAGATACGATCGAAGCGTGGCTCACCGATCCACCGACGTCGGTGTGATTGAGAGCAGGTCGACGAGTAGCGCACAACACTCAGTGGGCGAGATGGGCGGGGTCGAACGAGGCGGTCGTAGAGAACACGAGTAGCGATGTGACAGATGCAGCGTGACGAGCCGACCGGCCACACAATTGACGCTGTCGGCGCGTCAGACAGACAGGTCGCCGGTGGCTTTGATCACGTCTAGTGCCGCGGCATCGACCGTCTCGACGTCGAGCCAGTGGGGAACGTACTCGCGTTTTTCGTAGGCTTCGCGCTCGTCGGGCGTTCCGACAGTACACCACAGCTGGGGCTCGTCCGGACCGTGCCACCCACCCTGTGTATTGATCCCGAAACAGATCAGCTGCTCGCCGTCGTGCTCTATGACCGCGTCCTTACGGATACCCGGGTCGCCGCGGACGATGAGCTGTTTCATGACGCGCGGTTCGCGCGTTCCGTGCTTAATCGCTTCGGTACAGCAAATCGTCAGCGCACGGTCGTGAGAGAAATCCAGTGTTTACCGGAAATACACGAAACAAATGATTGATTATTGCCGGCACAACGCGCTATATCGATCGAGTTCGCCGCATAGATAATGATAATCGTCTATCCTGTCGAAAATCCTTAAGTCGTAACCAGCCGAATGTAGCAGTAGAGACGGCGAGCCGTCGAACGGCGGGTCGTCGACCACAAGACCATGTCCGCAGACATCGACTCCGACACGAACCGAAGCGGAACCGACGCAGCGATCCGCACCCCGAGTGGGAACGCCGACGTGGCCGCGGCCGACAGCGAGCCCACTGGACTCTTCGAGCGGGTGTTGGTCGTTGCCGACGGCGACACGACCGGTGACGCCGCCGTCGCGGCCGGCATCGACCTCGCAGCCACTCACGGAGCCAGCGTCGACGCGCTGTACGTCGTCGACACGACAGAGGCGTGGGACATGGTCGTAGAGCGGAAAGAACGCGAGGGCGAGCAAGCCGTCGAGGCGGCCGCAACACGAGGCACAGCGCGAGGCATCGACGTCGGCAAGTGGTTCCGATACGGTACCGCCCACGAGGAGGTGCTCGGATTCGCCGAGGCACACGACATCGACTGTATCGTCGTCGGATCGGCACGGCGGACCGGTCTCGACCGACTTATTCACCCGAACCCACTTCCAGCACGACTCCAGCGCGACGGCTCGGTACCCGTCTTGGTCGTCGGCGCCGACGACTGAGCCGACGGTCACCTAGGGAGCGTAGTAGTACTCGCCGTCCCGCTTCTGTTGTCGATCCTTCTGTGAGTCCGGCTTGTTGATCCGCGGGCGACCCGTACGCTCGTCGCGCCGGAACGTGATTCCGAGATCTGCGAGAAAGTCGTTCATCCCAGCCCGCATTTCTTGCGGCTTCGAGGCGTGACCCGCCTCGGCCGGCTCGCCGTCAAACACCATGAGTCGGTCCGCGAGCAGGTCTATCATGTAGATGTCGTGGTCGATGACCAACACGGTGGCGTCGTGGTTCTCGGCGTACCGGCGGATCGCGGTCGTGGCACGCACCCGCTGTTCGACGTCAAGATGTGCAGAGGGCTCGTCGAGCAGGTACAGGTCGGCGTCCTCAGAGAGGCACGCCGCGATCGCGACCCGCTGGCGCTCCCCGCCCGAGAGGTCGACGAGGTTCTGCTCCATGATCCGATCGAGCTGGAGCGGGTCGGCGACCTCGGTGTTCCAGTAGGAGGTGCCGAACGCGTCGGTGATAGACGAGAGGAACGCGTCGACCCGAATCGGCTGATCGACCTCGACGTACTGCGGCTTGTACGCGATGTCGAGATCGAATCCGAGTGAGCCGTCGTCCGGGGTCAACGAGCCTGCAAACAGCTTCGCGAGCGTTGATTTCCCAATTCCGTTCGGCCCAACGATGCCAAGCACTTCCGACTCGTAGATTGTGCCGCCTTCGACCTGTAGTTCGAACGCACCTTCACCGTACGATTTTCGGAGGTCCGGATACGTAACCAGCGTCGTTCCCTTCGACGAGGCGCGGGGGGCATGTTCCTCGAAGGTGATCGCGCTCGGGCGGATACGCATATTCTCGTTGTCGAGGTACCCACCGAGGTACTCGTTGATCCCGTTTCGTACGGACTTTGGGTCAGTGATGACGCCGTACGCTCCGGGCTCACCGTATGCGACGTGGAGGGTGTCAGCAAGCAGGTCCAAGATCGCGAGGTCGTGTTCGACGACGAGCATGGACCGCTCCGTGTCGTCTGCAGCGAGTTCTTGAATGAGACGGGCAGCGACCATTCGCTGTCCGATGTCGAGGTACGGCGTGATCTCGTCGAGGAAGTAGAAGTCCGCGTCACGCGCCAAGCAGGCGGCGATCGCGACGCGTTGGAGCTCGCCACCAGAGATCGAGTCGATATCCTGGTCCATCACCGGTCGGATGTTCAGCCGGTCGATGAGCGCGTCGAGAGCGCCGCGCTCGTCGGTTCGCTCGAGGAGATCGCGGGTGTTTCCGTCGAACTGTGCGGGTATCTGGTCGACGTACTGCGGCTTTCGCGAGACAGTCACCGCATCCGACTCAAGAGCGTTGAGATACTCCTGAAGCCCGGTGCCGCGGAAGCGGTCGAGCACGCGTTCCCACCCTGGAGGCGTCTCGTGGTCGCCGAGGTTCGGGATGCGCTCGCCTGCGAGCGCGTGCACCGCGGTCGATTTTCCGATCCCGTTCGGTCCGAGAATACCGGTGACGCTCCCGGGCTCCGGCGTCGGGAGCCCGTACAGCGCGAACGCGTTCTCGCCGTATCGGTGAACGGGGTCGTCCTCGAGTTCGGCGGGGAGGTTGATGATCTCGATCGCATCGAACGGGCACTTTTCGACGCAGATACCGCACGTCTCACCGAGACACAGCTCTTCGGAGATCCGTATCTGGTCTGGGTCGCCTTCGTCGGCGTCGGGTCCTCGCTCGGTGATGCATTCTTTGCCCGTTCGGTTCGGTGGACAGTAGTTCGCACACTCGTAGTTACACCGGTCCGGCTGACACCGGTCGAGGTCGACGACGGCGATGCTGTCGTCAGCCATCTCAGAGCGTCACCGCCGAGGTGAGGAGTACAGTGTAGCTGATGAACCATAGCGTGAACGTCATGAACGCCACGTAGAGGTTGTCCTTGATGCCGAAGTCGGCGATGTCGACGCCGACGACGCGGTAGATCGGGTACTGTGCGAGCACGAACGCTCCCAACACCAACACACCGGTGGTGCTCGCGGCGTCGACGGGGTCGGTCCCGACGTAGACCGCCGAGACGACACCGGCCGCGATGCCCGCGAGCGCACAGATCGTGGTGACGACCACGCTCCGGGCGTGCCCAGATATCCCCGAATCCTCGCTCATACGAACGGATCTGCGAGCACCCGTGAAAAGCCGTTCGTTCCGTCTGCGGGGGATACGTTCGGTTCGCACCCGCGATCCGAACGTGAGATCGACAGCCAGAGGGGACGCGCTCTCAGGAGACACAGGATACCGCCGCGGGGGGCGTCCGCAGGTACATGCTACTCGGTGACGCATCGCGCGCGAGCGCCATGGCTGACTGACCGGTCAGTCTGCGAGCCATATACCAGCAATATTTGCTGTTATAGGCGCGAAAATCGGGTGAAACGGAGGCTATCACGGGCGCAGATCGTCGGATCTGCATCAACATTTATGGCTGTGTGTGATTTCGACTGGTAGCAATGGCTGGAACCCACACGGAGGGGCTCGACGACCTTCCGCCAAGCGCCAAACTCGTTTTCAAAGTACTCGAATACAACGGTCCGTTGACACAGAAGGGTATCGTACAGGAGTCGATGCTGTCGGCGCGCACGGTTCGGTACGCCCTCGAGCGGCTGGAAGGGATCGATATCGTCGACGAGGACGTCTACTTTGCCGACGCCAGACAGAACCTGTATAAACTCACTGAGCCAGCACAGGAGTTCACGAGCGAGGAGCGCGACGCCTCCTGTACGGCCGACTAACCCCGATTCTCGCGACCAACGTCTCGTGCCCCGCGCACCGCTTCAAACAGCGTGAGCCCCACCGCCACCGAAAGTGCCGCCGCCGCCGCGAGCACGAACGCGAGTGAGAGGAACCACACTTCAGGACCGAACACCGGGTACTCGCGCACTTCAGCAAGGGGACCGAGCAGCTCGAAGGTTCGCACGAGATACAGTGATCCCGCAAGCAGGAGCCCCGTAATCACGCCGATCCGGACGTTTCGATAGAACGCCAGCGACTCGAGGAGTACGAGCATCGGCGGCTTGGTCGTCGTATCGTCGCTCACACGTAGCTATACGGCTGCCGTCCGCAAAGAGTCATCGAAACGACGCAGCCGCGAGCAAGCCCCAACTGACGGCCGCCACCGCAGAAAGCGATCCTCCCGCTGCCCGCCGATGCGGAGAGTCGGTCACGATCGACAGTAATATTCTCCACAAACAAAGCGAAAACAACGGGTATCAAGTGCGATCGGCTGAACAATTCCTGTATGAAGCGAGTACTCCTCTCTGCGTTCGCGATGATCGACCCAGCCGTCTACCGCACACGACTTCCCGACGCCGTAGACGATGCGGTCACCGTCGACGTCGCCGAGCTTGGCTCAACCGACCGGCTGATCGAAGCCGGTGCGGGCTACGACGCGATCGTGACCGACATCGACACGCCGGTCACAGACGAAGCGATCGAGGCGCTTGGCGACGACTTGGACGTGGTCGTCCGCGCCGCGGTCGGCGTTGACAACATCGACGTCGCCGCCGCGGCCGACGCGGGCGTGACGGTGACGCGCGTTCCTGACTACTGCACAGACGAGGTGGCCACCCACTCCGTCTCCCTACTCTTGACCTGTCTCCGTTCGATCAAGACGTACGACGACAGCGTCGCCGACGGCGGGTGGACGTGGGAGGAAGGACGACCCGTTCGCCGGGTGAGCGCGTCGACGATCGGGTTGCTCTCGTTCGGTCCCATTGCCCAGCGAGCCACTGAACAGCTCGCCGGGTTTGGCCCGGAGGTCGTGGCGTACGACCCGTTCGTCGACGCGGATGCGATGGCCGACCACGGCGTTGAAAAGGTCGACCTCGACACGCTCTTTGACCGCGCAGACCACGTCGCGGTGTACGCGCCGCTCACGGAGTCAACGCGAGGAATGGTCGACGCCGACGCCCTCGACCGGCTGGGCCCGGAGTCGGTCGTCGTTAACGTCGGCCGGGGTCCCGTCGTCGACGCAGACGCGCTGCTCGAAGCGCTCGAGACGGATGGGATCAAGGCTGCAGGCCTCGACGTATTGGAAGCAGAACCGCCAGAAGACGACCCGCTTGTCGGCAGATCCGACACAGTGATCACCCCGCACGCGGCCTGGTACAGCGAGGACGCCCGATCGGACCTCAACGAGAGTGCCGCCGACGACATCGCCGCCGTCTTTGGTGAGAAGACGCCTGATGGCCGCGTTGACCCGGACGCCGACTGGCTGTGAGCTAATGTCGCGGATGCGGTCGACCACCGCGAGCAAGCTCGGTCCTAGAGTCGGTCGGTGAGATCGAAGTCGTCGTCGGTTCCGTCGTTGTTGTCGTTGTCGGTCCCGTCGGTTTTCACACTGGTCGTGTCCGTGAGCCGGTCGGCGAGTCCGTCGCCGAGGTCGTAGGTGTCACGAACCGTCTGTGCGAGGACTCCGTCGCGATCGAAGACGACGAACACCGCGACGAAGTCGTACGCGGCCGGCCGGAGCACGAACACCGATCGCGGCATGTCATCGTCGCGTGTCCGGTTGACCCGAGCAACGAGCGGTTCGATCGGGAGTCGACCGGTCCGGACCTCCTCGAACGTGTCCGTTCGAGGGCCATCAGCGAATACGTAGAGCGCCCCGTTCGGCTCGTCATCCGTGGATCGGGTGGTGATCGATCCGACGGCCTCGCCGTCCGCGCGGATCCGTTGCCACGTCTCGACGGCCGCCTCAAACATGCCCTCGACGTCGTTGGCGAACCAGAACCGCGTCTCACGCCGCACCGAGAGCTCAGTAAAGCGTGCGGTGCCGTCGTCCCACGCGAGTGTCGCGTCGACGACTGCCCCCGGTTCAAGCGACGCGACGCGGTCAGCGAGTGCGTCCTCGTACCCGGTTGCCACCACGTACACCGGATCGTATGCGTCGCCAGCGTTCGCGTCGGTCGGATCGACGGGCTCTGGCGGTAGCTCGACGAGCACGAACACCGCCGTGGAGGTGTCGATATCTGTCGGGTTCTCGCGGCGGTCGTGGACGCGGTACCGACCGGTCGTCGTCGGATCCATATCGGGAGAACGGTCGGTCGACCAATAAGCCGGTCGGAACCGGATCCGTGTCGTTATGCGGGTGGACGCACAAGTTACGGCAAATGGGGATCCTCGAGGACAAGTCGAACGCCCGGCTGTTCTACAAGTACCTCTCGAAGGTGTACGACCAGGTCAATCGGGTCAACTGGACCCCGGAAATGCGGACCGAGGCGCTCTCGTGGCTCGAAATCGACCCGGACGACCGGGTGCTCGACGTCGGATGTGGGACCGGATTCGGGACAGAGGGGTTGCTCGAACACGTCGAGACCGTCCACGGGCTCGACCAGAGCATCCACCAGATGCAAAAGGCGTTCGAGAAGTTCGGCAAACACGACCGCGTGCGGTTCTATCGCGGCGACGCCGAGCGGCTTCCGTTCGCAGCCGACACGTTCGATGTCGTCTGGTCGTCCGGCTCGATCGAATACTGGCCGAATCCAGTAGACGGGCTCGCGGAGCTTCGCCGGGTCGCAAAACCGGGCGGGCAGGTGCTCGTCGTCGGGCCTGATTATCCGCACAACCCCGTGCTCCAGCGGGTCGCCGACGCAATCATGCTGTTTTACGACGAAGCGGAGGGAGACCGGATGTTCGAGGCAGCCGGCTACGACTCGTTCGAGCATCATATCCAGCAGGCCACACCACGCAGTCCGCGGGCGATCACGACGGTCGCGCGTGTGCCCGAAGAGTGATTGGCAGCTGACAGACGCGCCTCACCCGGCCCCCACTCGCCCGTCGAGGGTCGCAATCGGCTGGTCGTCGACGACGAGTCGCACGGTTATCCGGTCACCGAGTGCTGGTGTTGGATCGTTCGTCCCCGCGATACGAAATGAGGCGCTTGTGCCGACCGTCCACTCGTCGGGTGTCGCGGCGTTGAACGGACCGGTTGGTCCAGGACGGAAGCCGGCCGCCGAAAAGAAGGGAACCGGCGGCTGGTTCATCAAAGATTCACCGTTCACCGCAACGGCGATCCGGAGGTCACGGACGTCTATCGGGTCGCCGCCGCGGTGAGTCAACACGATGCGGTCGACGGTCGCGTCGAGGCCGATGGTCGCGGTCGGCGCCGGAGACGAGAGGGCTGTGGTCTCCAGTGCCGCCGTCCCAACGCTCACACCGAGAAGCACCGTCACGGCGACGAGGAGGACGACTGCAATCGGAGCCATCGCCCGCACCGCGGGTTCTGGGGTCGACGCGGTGCCAGGTTCAATCGACGATATCATCGAAGCGCTCGAAGGCGATGTGCGTCCGAGCTGTCCCGGGCAGTCACGCCGGGTCAGCCGCATGGACGGGTCGTCGTGGGGTGGCGACCGTCGTGGGTGTGGCGGCGGCGCATGTGGTCGTGGCACGGGGTGGTTGCGTCGTCACAGTACATAAGCCGTCGGCCGTGTGGGGTCCGTGACGGTCAGCGGTCGCCGCCGACCGTTGCCGTCTCGGCTCTGCGTTCGACGCGGGTGCCAGTTGAGTGGGCGGCGTCAAGCGGGTGGGACACACCGATGACTGCTGCTGTCGAGCTGCTGGATGCGTCGCTGTCGGCGTTGAGCCGCGGTGTAGGCAGTGGCTGGACCTGATCGACCACCGCGACGCGTGGCTCGTCGACCACAGTGATGCGGTACGGCATGCCCGGCGAGAGCGTGCGGACGACTCCATCAGCGTTCGTCTCTCCGAGTGGCCGGCTGTCGTCGTCGCCGACACTTCGGGTGACAGTGATGCCCTCAAGCGGCTCACCTGTCGACTCGTCGCGAACGGTGACCGCGACCGGTCCACCGGGGTAGCTCCGGTGAACGTCGACGACAAATCCGTCGGCAGTCGTCGAAACGGTTGCGTCACCCCGAAACGCCGTGAGGTCGATCCGCTGATGTTCGGCGTACACAGCCGTTGTTCCACCGCTCACGAACGCCCGTAGCGTCCCGCGGTCGTGCGGAACCGTGACGCGCTGGACGGCACCCGCGCCAAACGCGTCAGGTTGGCGAAGGGCTGTCGTCTCGGGGTACCGCTCGGTCGCGAGAGCGATGGCCGCCTCACTCGAGAGTACCCCACCGTTGCGGTCGAGACGGTCCCGTCGGAGCGACTCACGAAGGTACTGGTCGTCGTCGATGGTCGCGAGCACGAGCCCATCCGGAGTCGACTCGACACGGATCGTCGCCGTCGGCCGGTCACCACGAGCGGTCGCGAGCGCGACCGCACGCACTGGACCCCGGTACACCTCGAGTCGGAGCTGAAGCTCGTCGAGCTGGGCCGGCGCGCTGAAGTCCTCGGTCTCGCGCGCGAGCGTGTCAAGGCGCTCAAGCCGCTGGTCGTACTCCCGTGCGAGGGTCGCAATGGTGAGCAGCTCATCGAGCAGTGCCCGGGTCGACAGTGTGCCAGCCGCGTGGGCGTCGATGGCCGCCGCCTGTCGTTCATCGAGTGTCGATTCAGCGCGTGATACGGCGTCGATCGCCGCGAGGATCCGGCGCTCGCGCGCTGTAGCGGTCTCCGCCGAGGTCACGCGCTCGAGGGCTGTCTCTGTGCGGAGCGCACCGTCGGTATTGGTAACGGCGAGCCCGAGTGACGCGCCGAGATCCGGCCGCTGTGCGTGCCGGTCAGTCCGAACCGTCGCCGATGCGGGTAGTGATAGCACACGGAAGGCAGTGTCGTCGGTCACACCGGGATCAGATCCAGTCTGTGGCGTTGAAGCCGGTGTCACCGTCCCAAACGCGTTTGGCGCGGCGGGAGCGTCGGTCGCGACCGCGGGCGTCACACCACCGGAGACCGGCGTGACACAGAGGAGGAGCACGACAGCGAAGACCGAGAGGGCTCTCATCGGCGTAGGCTTCGCCGCCGGATGATAAAAAGCCCATCTCACCGCGGTGACGGTCTGGAACGACCGAAAGCCGGGTATGGAAAGGGTTTTGCCCAGTCCGGGAGTTCACTCGGGTCACATGCGCACCCCCGCTTCGCGCACACTCCTGGCGGTGATCATCACCGTCGTGCTCGTCACTGGCGCGACGGTCGCCGTTGGAGCCAGCTCCCCTCCACATCCCACATCGGCGTCGACAGCCGACCACGCGTCTATCGCCGGATCCGCTCCGCCACAGCTGAGCGACACCGGCGTGGCCGCGAGAGAGACCCGAATCCAGATCGCACTGCAGTCGAACCAGGACGCCCGGTGGACGGTCACCGTCAGGTACGCGTTCACGGATTCGAACCAAACACGCGCGTTCGAGACGGTCGGCGAGCGGTTCGTCGACGGAGCGGTGGGACCAACACCCGGACTCTTCGAGTCGTACGCGCGCGCCGCAAACCGGACCGTCGACCGCGAGATGCAGATCGTCGACGTCGACCGGACGTGGGTTGTCCTCGACGACCCGGCGACGGACCGCGAGGCGGTGGTCGCGGCCGGCGAACTCAGGCTGACGTTCGTGTGGACGGCGTTTCTCGAGCGCGACGGTGAGAGCCTCGTGCTCGGAGACGCGCTCTCGACGGCTGACGGCGAGACGTGGCTTCGAACGCTGCAGGCGAACCAGACGCTCGAGGTGTCGACTCCGGACGGGTACACGGTGTCAGATACGCCCGGAGCGAGCGTGACCCTGCGAGATAACGCCGTGGTCATCGACGGCCCGCGGGCGTTCGATACCGCAGACCAGGTGGCGGTGGTCTACACGCCAACCGCGGGCGGAACCACTCCGTGGGCACTACTCGCCGGAGCGCTCGTCGTATCGGCGGTCGTGATTGCTGGGGGGTTGCTCGGCTATCGGCGGTTGGGCGGGGGTGGAGACGAGCCGAGCGACGCCGAGCGGGTCGAAGCGGGTGACACCGACGCAACGACGGACGTGTCGACACCAGACGAATCAACTCCTGCAGACGGGGCGTCTGAGGCGGGCACGGAATCGTCAGCCGAGGAGATAGACCTCTCGCTGCTCTCCGATGAGGAACGGGTCGAACGGCTCTTGGAGACCAACGGAGGGCGGATGCGGCAGGCCGCCATCGTCGACGAGACCGGTTGGTCAGACGCGAAGGTGTCACAGCTGCTGTCGGCGATGGCAGATGACGAGCGCGTCGAGAAACTGCGGCTCGGTCGCGAGAACCTCATCTCGCTGCCGGAGGCCGCTCACGGCAGTGGCATCGACGGCGGCGGTAACGGTGACGACGGGGGCGACAAGGGCGCTTCGACTGACCGTGATGACTCGGCAACCGGTAAGGATGCCGGCGGATCGACGTGAGGCGAGGGTTCAAATCCGATCCCGCCGAAGCCAGCGTATGTACGCGGTCGTCGGGTGTAACGCGTGTAGCAACCTGTGGCTCGTTCGGGATCTCCGGTCGAGTGAGACGGCGAAGTGCTCGCGGTGCGGAAAGACTCACCAAACGGCGAAGCTCAAGCGACTCTTCGAGTCGGACGACCGCGACGCGGCTCGCGAGGCTCGGTCGGCGCTCCTCGCGAAAAAGCGGGGCGACAGCGAGGCGTTCGCTGCAGTCGACCACGTGTCGGAACTCGAGCACGCCGTCGAAGACGCCGGCATCGACGATCGAACGTATCTCGAAGGGGCCGGCCTCGACGCCGATGCCATCGACGAGGCGGCCGCTCGCTCAATGAAAAGCGGTGGCGGGTCGGGTCAGTCCCGCGAGGAGATCGTCCGTGAGGCGGTTGCTGTGACCGACGACCCAACACACGAGAATATCGTCGCATACGCAACAGCGCACGGCGTGCCGGCAGACGCCGCCCGGACGCTCGTCACGGCGCTCACGCGGCGGGGGGAACTCACCGAGTCTGGGGGACGCTACCGATGTTTGTGACCAGCGGAAACAAGTGTCTGCCGGCCGGTCGCTGAGAAGACCCAAAGCCTACAACTGTCCACCGACGAATGTGCGGCCGTATGGATACGCGACGAACCCTCCTCGCGGCCGCCGCCGCAGTCGTCGTCGTGAGTGCGATCGGTGTCGCCGCGGCACCAACCGCCGTCAGCGACCCGCGGGCCTCGCCGGACCGCGCTGGAACGGTCGACCTCGCCGACGTCGTCATCGCACCCGGCGCGGTCCGCGGTGAAACCGTTCGGCTCGACCTCCGAACCGCGCTCAGACACCGCGGCCCGGCGACACAGAACGTCACTGTCCGACACCGGGCGTTGGACGCGGATTCGGGGCTTCTCGTCGATGAGACGGTCGTCGACGTCGGGTCGATCGACGGCGACCGCGAGACCGGTGTGAACGGGAGCGTGACCGTCGAGCGAAGCGGTGGATATCGCCTCGAGACGGTGGTGTACGCGGACGGGCAGCGTCGCGACCGCCGGACGACACAAATCACCGGTGTTTCAGCGCTCGAGCCGTCGTACGCCGATTCACCGGTCGGGTTCGCTGCGGCGACGAGCTGGCCGACTATCGCCGTGAGCGTCGTCGAGACGAACGACGCCACCGCGACGCTCTCGGTCGCCGTCGCGGTTACGAACCGCGGCGACGAGGCGGCTGGTGGACTTGAACTCCGCCTGTTGCTCCGTCAGGCCGACTCGAACGTGATCGCCGACGAGGCCACAGAGTCGGTCGGGTCGATCCAGGCGGGACGCACCGACACAGTGACCACCCGCGTGACGGTGCCGGACGGCTACAACTACTACGTCGACGCGGCGTTGTTCGACGACGATGTGTTGATAGATGAGACGCAAGGTGTCGCCAACCTCGACCCCGAGACGACGATCAGCGCGAACGAGACGGTCCGCGACGTCTCGTTCGAGACCGAAGACTTCAGCGAGCGTGACGACGAGGCGGACACGTCCGGCCAGCGACCGGTCAGCGAGTCTGAGACTGAGGACGCGACACCTGGCTTCGGAATCGTCGTCGGGGTTTTAGCACTGCTCGGCGGGAGTCTACTCGCACGGAGGCGACGATGACAGACGATACCGATATTGAGGACGTGACCACAGTAGATGACGCGAGCGCGCGAGATGATGCGACGCCAGCCGACAACAGAACCCCCAACAACGGAGCCTCCGACGACGGGACGCTCGGGCGACTCTCGGCGGGTGACGCACGCGGGCTACTCGATAGAGTTGGTCTCGGCGCCTTGGTCCTGTTGGCGCTCGTCGCTGGGTGGAGCGTGTACGATCAGGCGGGAGAAGCGATCCGGCTGTGGGTCGACCCGGCCTTCCAGCCGGTCGTCCTTGCGGCGTTCAACCTTGCTATCCTCCTCGTCGCGCTCGCCGGCATCACCCACCAGCTCGTGCGCATCCGCGGCGAGTGATCGGCGGGACGCGATCGTTCGTAGCTCACTCGTCGGGAATGTCGTCTGCGGCAGCCGGAATCTGGTCGACGCGGCCGGCGAGTGTGGCCGCATCGGCGGCAACCGTCGACGCTTCGACGCCGGCTTCAGCAGCAACGAGTTGGACGTGTGCAGCGAGGAGTGCGAGTGCGCGCAGACCCTCTGTCTGAGTGTCGTCGCCGGCGCGCTGAGCGAACGTGGTATCGACCTCACCGTCGCGGACGACGCCAACGTGGATCGCCTCGACGTCGTCGTCTAGGAGGTCACGTGCACGTTCGACCTCGGCGGTGAACTCGTCGTCGACCGTCTCATCTGTGGAGGGGTCATCTGTGGAGGGATCGTCGTGGTTGTCGCTCATACGACACCCTGGCGGGAGCGGGTAAAAAGGGCGACGCTCGCAAGGAGATTACTCGGTCGGGCGGGGGCGGGCGACGAACAGCGCCTGCTCGATGGTGAACGGGTCGTATCCGGACTGATGACAGACACAGTACGTTCCGTCTGCGACGCCGTAGCGGGCGGACTCGGCGAGCTGTTTGTACCCCGGAACACAACAGAAGTGCGTACAGACGTTGAGGTACGCCATGAAGCCTTGGTCCGTCGAGGCCTCGAGCCACTCGTCTTGGGAGGCCGCCTCTTCGATCCGCTTCGAGCGGATGACGGTCGCGTTGAGCGTCGAGTCGGCGTCCTCAGAGCGCCACGTCACCGCAGCTGGCTTGCCGACGCCGTCGTTACCGACCCCGTTGCCCCACGAGTCGTAGTCGTCGAAGTCCTCGGCACGGATGCGGTCGCCACGCTCGTACGTCTCGTCCTGCCAGTCGTACGCTCCAGGATTCGCCCGGAAAATATTATCCGACTCGAAGGTTGGTGCGACGTTCTCCTGTGACTCGACACCGCAGTATTGGAACCACGCGCCGGAGTAGGTGACGCCGCCGAGCTCCTCTTGAGCCACCTCGATTTCGGCCCCGTTTTGTTCGATGGTCTGCACCTCCGGCCAGATTCCCTCGAGGAATCCGTCGTCGGTGACACGGATCGGGATCTGTGGCAGCCCACGCGGGGCCGGACCAGTCACCTTGGCGATCGTCATCGCGGTGGTTTGTCCGCCACCCACTCCGGAGGAGGTGGTAAGCGTGTTGACCGTCGCGGAGCCGAGCGCGCCGACGCCGGCGAGCGCCGCGCCCCCGACGACGCCCTTGACGAACCGTCGACGCCCGGACTCGGCCGGATACTTGTCGGACTTGCTCATACACATCCGTTCGTGGGGGATCGATAAAAAGCATGACGAACCCGCGGGCGAGCCGGAGCTGGTGAGACGAGACGACAAGAGCGATGCGACCGAGCCGATGTACAGCTAGAGTGATGCGACCGAGTCGATACGGACGGAACGGTGGGTGATCCGGCACCGACCCAATCGTTCACTCGGGTCTGAGGCAAACTTTCCGCAATGCGGCGGGTTTAACCGGAACCAGTCGGTGTGTGTGCGGTATGGAGTTACACAACCGGAGCGTGCGGACGGACGTCCGCGAGCTCGGGGCCCTGCTCGGCGACGTCCTCGCCGCACAGACGTCGACGGCTGCCTACGAGACCGTCGAAGACCTCCGCACCGCGGCGATCGCGTACCGACAAGGGGACGCCGAGAGCCGGGACGTATTGTACGACGCGATAAACGACCTTTCGGGGTCGCGGGAGGGAATCGTCGCACGGGCGTTCACCACGTACTTCGAGCTGATCAACCTTGCCGAAGAGCGTGAGCGGGTTCGCGCGGTCCGAAACGCCGAGTCTGCGGGGGCGATCCACGATTCTTTCGCCGAGACGATCACCGCATTCGCCGAGGAAGGGGTCACAGCAGACGAACTGGAGGCACTGCTCGGAGACGTCCTCATCGAGCCGACGTTTACCGCGCACCCGACAGAGGCTCGGCGGGCGACGGTCAAATCGAAGCTCCGGTCGATAGCGAACCTCATTGAAGAGCTCGACGAGCAGCGGCTCACCGACCGCGAGCGGCAGGCTCGCTGGCGCGACGTGAACGCCGAGGTGACGAGTCTTTGGGGAACCCGCCAGGTACGACAGCGTCGACCTGAGCCCGAAGACGAGGCCAGAAACGTCGGGTGGTACCTCGAGAACACCCTCTTTGACGTCGTCGGCAGCGCCTACGAGGAGTTCGAAGAAACCATCTCGAGTGAGTACGAGGACGTCGAATGTCCGAAGTTGTTCGAGTTCCGGTCGTGGGCCGGTTCCGACCGCGACGGAAATCCGTTCGTCACTCCAGAGGTTACCGACGAGACGCTAGAGCGACAGCGCGCAGCCGCCGTCGAGAAGTACCGAGAGGAGTGTAAACGACTCTCAGCGGTGTTGAGCCACGACGGGGACCGGTACGCGACGACCGGCCCGCTTCGCGATTCGTTGGCCGAGGACGCCGAGCGCTTCCCAACGGTCGTCGAGGAGGCGAGCACGCGGTACCCCGACGAGCCATACCGACAGAAGCTGAAGCTGATGCGTGAGCGACTTGACCGCGTCGACGACGTCAGGCCCGGCGGCTACCCAGACGCCGAGGCGTTTCTCGCCGACCTCGACACCATCGCAGAGTCGCTCACACTCGACGACAACGACGTCGTCCGAACTGCACACATCGACCCGCTCAGACGGCAGGTAGACACGTTTGGATTCGTCCTCGCGTCACTCGACCTCCGTGACCACCGGGAGAACCACACCGAGGCCGTCGCAGAAGCCGTCGCAGCAGAGGGCGTTGATTATCGGTCGATGGAAGAAGACGAGCGGGTCGACTTCCTCACCGAGGCGATCCTCCAGCCGGAACCGATACTTGACCCTGACGAACCAGGGGACGTCTCCGAGACGACCGCCCGCGTGTTGCGTCGATTCGACTCGCTCGCCGGCTGGCAAGAAGAGTACGGCACGCAAGCTATCGACACCTACTGCATCTCGATGACCGAGGAGCCGAGTCACGTTCTCGAGGTGCTCTTTTTGGCCGACCAGGTCGGCGTCGTCACGCTTCCCGACCACTGTGGGATCGACGTTGTTCCGTTGTTAGAGACCGAGTCCGCACTCAACGGGGCCGAACGCATTCTGGGCACGTTGTTCGAAAACGACGCGTACAGCGCCGCACTCTCGGCTCGCAACGAGGTACAAGAGGTGATGCTCGGCTACTCCGATTCCAACAAGGAGAACGGGTTCCTCGCGGCCAACTGGGATCTGTACAAAAACCAGCGACGGATCGCAGACTTCTGCCGCGAAGAGGAGGTCACCCTCCGTCTCTTTCACGGCCGTGGCGGCTCCATCTCCCGCGGCGGCGGGCCGATGAACGAGGCGCTTCTCGCCTTGCCAAACGAGACAGTCACCGGACAGGTGAAGTTCACGGAGCAGGGTGAGGCGATAGCCGAGAAGTACGCCAATCCGCGGATTGCCGAGCGAGAGCTCGAACAAATGTTAGACGCGCAGATACGCGCCCGTCAGGAGGCCAACCAAGAGCCGACCGAGGAGGTGCCCGAGGCGTGGATCGACGCCATGGAGACGATGGCGTCGGCCGCTCGCGACACCTACCGGAGCCTGTTGAACGCCGACGGGTTCGTCTCGTACTTCGGGCAGGCGACGCCAATTTCGGTCGTCGAGGACCTCAACCTTGGCTCGCGGCCCGCCTCCAGGAGCGGTGAACGCACGGTCGAGGACCTGCGGGCGATTCCGTGGGTCTTCTCTTGGACGCAGACGCGGCTCATCCTTCCCGGCTGGTACGCTGTCGGCTCCGGACTGAACGCGTACCTAGAGGAGGTCGGCGAGGCGAACGGGATCGAGACGCTACGCGAGATGTACGACGAGTGGCCGTTCTTCCGGACGACACTCGATAATGCAGCGCTTGCGCTCGCGCGAACCGAGCCGGAGATTGCCGCCGAGTACGCCGA
>Ga0209917_1000154_pt1 | contig 26994 bp, 20 predicted proteins | sample SalPon2_C_H2O_MG_FD_185710 | JGI IMG/M metagenome (GOLD analysis project Ga0209917, IMG submission 185710) | Salt pond water microbial communities from South San Francisco under conditions of wetland restoration - Salt Pond MetaG R2_C_H2O_MG... | ecosystem: Environmental > Aquatic > Non-marine... | reverse complement strand
AAAAAAAAAAAAAAAAAAAAAAGGTATAAATCGAAAAATTTTTAAAGTTTTGATTTAAAAAGTTAAATCAAAGTGAAAAAAAAAAAAAAAAAAAAAAAAAAAAAAAAAACGGTTGTTCAAAATAACGAAGTTATCCTGTTGGAAACAACAAAAAGATAAAGATTCGGGCGCTTTTATATCTTTTTAAGGTAAATTTTTAAAATAATATTTCATTCATACATAAACAACAAAAATTAATAAAAACTCATCATTTATATTACATTATTAGTGATTCTAAAAGGAAAGGTTTAAAAATATATTTGGTATGGAAGGATTACTATTTATAAAAATCATGCGCCAATAAAAACAAAATATATGAAATTAGCTGTTTATGGTAAAGGTGGTATAGGAAAATCAACAGCAAGTTGTAATATTTCAATTGCATTAGCAAAACGTGGAAAAAAGGTATTACAAATTGGTTGTGATCCTAAACATGATTCAACATTTACATTAACAGGATTTTTAATTCCTACAATTATTGATACTTTACAAAGTAAAGATTATCATTATGAAGATGTTTGGCCAGAAGATGTAATTTACCAAGGTTATGGTAACGTAGACTGTGTAGAAGCTGGTGGACCACCTGCAGGTGCTGGTTGCGGTGGTTATGTAGTGGGAGAAACAGTTAAATTGTTAAAAGAATTAAATGCTTTCTTCGAATATGATATCATTTTGTTTGATGTTTTAGGCGATGTTGTTTGTGGTGGCTTTGCAGCTCCACTAAACTATTCTGATTATTGTATTATTGTTACTGACAACGGGTTTGATGCACTGTTTGCTTCAAATAGAATAGCTTCATCTGTTAGAGAAAAGTCACGAGTGCACCCTCTTAGATTAGCAGGTTTAATTGGTAATCGTACATCTAAAAGAGATCTTATAGACAAATATGTTGAAGCTTGTCCTATGCCTGTTTTAGAGGTTTTACCTTTAATTGAAGATATTAGAATTTCAAGAGTAAAAGGTAAAACATTATTTGAAATGGCTGAAGGAGAGCCTTCACTTTTATACATATTAGACTTTTACCTAAACATAGCTGACCAATTACTATCTGAGCCAGAAGGTGTTGTGCCTCGTGAATTAGGAGATCGTGCCTTATTTACATTACTATCAGATTTTTATCTTTCTCCTTCAACCTCTAACACATCTGATACTACTAATAACAATTCTGAAAGTAATGATTTAGATTTCTTTCTTGTTTAATAAGTAAAACAAGAATTCTAAGTTTTTGTTTTGACGTTATAAAATAAAATAAATATAAATATATTTATAATGTCAAAAATCAAATAAAAAGAAATGAATAACTTAAAGGAATTAGTTCACTAGAGAAAAAGTTTATTAGATAAAAAATAAAATTTGAAGTTATATCCAGTAAACTAATCCTTATAAGTATTTGTATACTATATACACATGCAAATAAAAAATGCTGTATGAATGAATTTTTTATTTGTATGTGTATATTTATTGTATGTGTATTTTTATTGTATGTGTATATTTATTGTATGTGTATATTTATATATACATACAAATAAAAAATGTATATGATGTATTAGAAATATTCGTATAGATTTTTTTTTTGACAATTTTTTTACTAGCGCAACAAAAAGATAAACCCTTATGACCGCTTCGCTAAGATAAACGAACCCGCTTTTTTGAATTTTCTTCTCTATAAGAGTTTTCAAGTAAAACATTAAATAATAACTTAATTGTTTTTTTAATAGACTAGCTAAAAATTCATATGTATGATTTTTTTTGTTTATATTATTAACATTGATAATATTTATGAAATTAAAAATGCTAATATCTTATTATAGGCCTTCGTGATGGAATTGGTAGACATCCTGGTTTTAGGAACCAGTGCTGAAAAGCGTGCCGGTTCGAGTCCGGCCGAAGGCAAGTAATAATATAAATAGTAGTATTATTTATTACTATGTTAAAATGTATAACAAGCTTAAGAAAAAATAATAAAAGAATTTTGCTCAAGAAATTAACTACGTAAATTTTGTACGTGATGTTTGTTAACTAAGTTTCTTGAGTCAGTTAAATTAATTTAAAAGCAAAGTATTTTTCGTTCATTGTGGGTTATATAAATATATATATTTATATACATATTAAGTCTATATTATGAGTCATAAATAAATATTTATTTGATACAAGAAATAGATTTATTCATATTTACATAATAAATCAATAGATTTTTTAACAACAAATTTTAAATAATAGATAAATTAAAAACTAATGAAATTATCGAAGTTTATCGAAGAAAATAGAAAATAGAAAATTCTTACAGAATTTTCTTCCGAAAATTTCTCGAAGAAAATAGAAAATAGAAAATTTACGGTGTAAATTTTCTTCTCTGTAAGAATTTTCTTCCGAAAATTTCTATTTTCTTCGATAAATTTTCTTCTCTGAAAGAATTATCGAAGTTTATCGAAGAAAATCTCGAATAAAATTCTTACAGAATTTTATTCGAAATTTTCTTCGAGAAATCTTCGAGAAATCTCGAAGAAAATTCTTACAGAATTTTCTTCGAGATTTCTCGGAAGAAATTCTTACAGAATTTTCTTCTCTATGAGAATTTTCTTCGATAAATTTTCGAGAATTAGCGTTTATAATAGAAAACATTATTCGAGTTAGTATATATAGTTAAAACTAATTATTTATACAAAATGTATAACTATATATATGCGTAAGATTTATATACACTCAAAAGATAGAACGACGATTAAGAAAAAACAATATATATATGCCAATTGGTGTTCCACGTATTATTTATAGTTGGGGTGAAGAACTTCCAGCTCAATGGACTGATATTTATAATTTTATTTTCCGTCGAAGAATGGTTTTTTTAATGCAATATTTAGATGACGAACTTTGTAACCAAATTTGTGGTTTATTAATTAATATCCACATGGAAGATCGATCTAAAGAACTTGAAAAAAACGAAGTCGAAGGAGATTCAAAACCTCGTTCAACTAGTAGTGAAAAGAGAACTGATGGTCCATCTTCTGTGAAGAAAAATAGATCTCCTGAAGATTTATTAAATGCTGATGAAGATTTAGGTATTGATGATATTGATACATTAGAACAATTAACATTACAAAAAATTACAAAAGAATGGCTAAATTGGAATTCACAGTTTTTTGATTATTCAGATGAACCTTACTTATATTATTTAGCACAAACTTTATCAAAAGATTTTGGTAATAGCTCTTCTCGTTCGCCTTACGATTTTAATGCACCACAATTTTTTAATAGTTTAAAAAGTAATTCATTAAACTTACAAAATAGAAAAAGTGCACCTTCTGGTAAAGGACTAGATATTTATTCAGCATTTAGAACAAGTTTAAATTTTGAAAATGAAGGTGCGGGTGCATATAGCTTAAATGAAATGCATCCTTTACTTCAAGGATCAACAGGACAACGTAACGTTAAAAAGGATCAACTTTTACAAATGTTTAAACAAGGTTCTAGTGCCGCTTATGGTGAACGTGAACTTGCAATGAAAAATAAAGGAATTTCTAAATTCCTATTAGACTTAGCAGGTAAAGAGTTTGCATCTAATTCTTCAAATCCTCAACAATATAAACAATTATCTGAAAAAGCTTTAGGACAACGACAATTACGTCGTGAATATAATTTAAATTCTTTATCTTCTCAATTAAGACCGCACCCGCCTCAAAACAAAAAAGCATGGAGTGCTAGTTCAAATGATTCTTATAATGAATTTAGAGATTATTATCGTAAACAAACAGAACGTTCGTTTATTGAAGAAGAATCAAAGAAAGTTTTTGTTATTATTAATTCATTTGGGGGTTCAGTTGGTAATGGTATTACTGTGCATGATGCCTTACAATTTATCAAAGCAGGTTCATTAACGTTAGGTTTAGGTGTAGCTGCTTCGGCTTCATCGTTAGTATTAGCAGGTGGTACAATTGGTGAACGTTATGTAACAGAAGGTTGTCATACGATGATTCACCAGCCAGAATCTTCATTACAAGGGCAAGCATCTGACATTTGGATTGATAGCCAAGAAATCATGAAAATTCGTTTAGACGTAGCTGATATTTATTCATTATCAACATACCGTCCACGTCATAAAATTTTACGTGATTTAGATCGTGATTTCTATTTAAACGCACCTGAAACAATCTCTTACGGTTTAGCTGATGAAATTGCAACAAATGAAGTAATGCATGAAATTGTTGAAATGACTTCAAAAATCTGGGATGTTTACGATGGTAAACAACAAAGATTACTAGAAAGTCGTGAAAGTGCTTCTTCAGGTTCAGAAACACAAACACAAAGTTAATCTATTTTAATCTCTATACATAACATAGAGACAAAATTATATAAAACTCTCTTAATACAATGAAAAAAATTTCTTTAATATAATTTCTTTAATATAATTTCTTTAATATAATTTCGTTTATATAATTTCTTTTATATAATTTAAGCGCAGCGGTCAGATGAGGGTCTTCGAGATGACGGATCTTAATGCTAGCTTTAAGGTAAACCCCAAGCGTTTATCCTAGCCTGAAAGGCACACTATCTAAGTTTGAAATTTCTTTTCTGACCGCTTCGCTATATTTAAAACTTAGATATTTTATTTTCTTGCGAAGTTAAAATAAAAAAAAAAAATAATAAGAATAATTTAAGGCGGAGATAAATAAAAATGTCTCCTCCTTAAATTATTCTTAAAGCAATTCAATAATTTATCTTAAAAAAACTCAATTGTTCGGTTTAATAGAATTTTTGAAATTTAAAAAAGATATAATAATTATTATACCCAAGGAACCGAACCCTTATTGGCCCAAATTAAATTTTTACCGAAGCGACTTGCTTCTAAAACCATCTTTGGGGTACTTACGAGTGCGGCACGCCGTGCCTGTACATAGTATCAGGATTAGTAGTCTTGATCACACTTGTCACCTTTGGTGTGTTCCCATTTTCCCGGGCCTCTATCAGTAATGGTCGAGACTTATAGCAGGGATTAAAAGCAGGGTACTGCAATATCGCCTTCGGTACCTAATGTGAGGGAAAGGGTGAAAGAGCTATAGATCGGTGTCGTCAACCAAGGCGAAGTGGATCTTTTGTTTCCACTCTGGGCTAGGGGGCCAACAACTCGTGATGTTGTCCCAGGTGACCATATAGCCCCGGCACGATTGTCTGTAGGACTTAGGTTTCACTCGTAACTATGTATTGGCAAACGTGTAACCTACCTTCACGTTGTTCTATGGAACATGGGTGAACTAAGGGCAACCTGATATGACCGTGAAGGTAGGGATCGAATTTCTTTCCTAGTTTAAGTGGCTGGCAAATCCATTTAGGCTACTGGCTCAGAAGAGTCTAATGGAAAAAGCAAAAGGGAAATGGAGTTATTTATCCTATAACCTGCCATGAATGAATGCGATTTCACCATGTCAGACAAGATAGTTAGACTATCTTATCTCTTGGATGATATCAGCGCTCTACTAGGGAGAAATGGTCAGGACAGGAAGGTTCAAACATTACTTTACAAATTATTTCGGTAATTTTATGTAATGCACCTGGTGTGGAATTGCCTGGAGCATGGAACCAGGTTAACTGGAAGACTGCTCTATCACAGGTTGAAGCACTAAGAGGTTCAGCCTTTGCTTGTTCGAAGTCTGGGGATCTAATGAAGTTGCGTGATGTTCAAAAGCAAATTCTTGAATCACCTGCTACTCTATTAACAGCTATTCGTAGGGTTACGTCAAATTCTGCTCGCGAAACAGCGGGGGTCGATGAGCTTATCGTCGTTACTGATTCAGACAAATGGAATATTTTCGAGGATTTCATAGGTATGGATCTAGCACATTGGAATCCTCCACCTGTTCGCAGGATATATATCCTCAAAGCCGATAAAAAGCGTTGGAGACCGTTAGGAATTCCCACAATCAAGGATCGAATCATTCAGGCGGTTGTGCGTGAAGCACTAGAACCTGAGTGGGAAGCCCGATTTGAAGGTGAATCTTATGGGTATAGACCGAAACGCGGAAGAGCAGATGCTCTTCAACGTGCTTTCATTCATCTAGCGGCGTCTCCAACGTCACAACCTAACGTAAATCGTGAATGGGCTGTAGTAGCAGATATCTCTGGTTGCTTTGACAATGTATCTCACAAGTTCATTGTTGACGCTATTGAGGGTTTTCCAACTGCTTTCCTTATCGAAAGATGGTTAACAGCAGGAATTCTTGAAGAAGGCGTTTTCGTAGAGACTTTAGCTGGGTTTCCACAGGGCGGAGTTATGTCTCCAGTTCTGTGTAACATCGCCTTACATGGTTTAGGCACTTATGTAAGAAGTAATTCTACGGAAAGCAACAAGCCGGTTATGGTACGCTACGCGGATGACTTCGTCTTGCTTTGTAAAACTTATTCCTCAGCTCAGGAATCTCTTCGCCACGCGGAGAAATTCCTGAACAAACGAGGTCTTAAGTTTAAGGAAACAATGAAACCTCTTGTTGTACATATTACACAAGGATTCGATTTCCTTAACTGTACATACAAACGTGTAACTAATTATGGTTACAATAAAAAGCTTACTGTTCGTCCACCTATTTTTAATGGTACAGAACTTATCACCCAACCTTGGTATGATGAATCTGTAACCAATGGTGTCAAACATTCTATCGTTCTCGTTACAATCTCGAAAAGTAAGCTTAAATCAGTATGTGCAGAATACAAAGAAGTTTTCCGCTACTACCGTGGTTTCAAGATAAATGGTTTAATTAACGCGTTAAATCCCAAAATTAAAGGTTTCGCTTTATCTGCGCGAACGATTGATTGTACCAAGGTCTTCCGATATCTAGATAACTACGTATTTAGATTATCGGTACGCTTACTTCGTAGAGAGCATCATTCCAAATCTTGGGGTTGGATAAGAGCTCGCTACTTTAAGAAGATCAAGCTTGCTAGATTAGATTCTGTGTGGATTTTAGGCGATCCGGCTTCGGACCTGACACTATTACCCCACAGATACTTCGGTAGACCATGTTCTGGTACGTGGCGATATGTGTAAGGATGATCCATCACCATCTGCTAAGGAATACTGGCTAAAACGTCAGCAACTCCTCCGCAAAGCAGTCGACTTGCTTTCTGGTTTAGATAAAACCTTATCAGAAACTCAAGAGCATGTGTGTCCTGTGTGTGATTCCTCCTTACACTCTGGTGAAAGATTGCAGAGACATCACATTATTGAAAGATCATTGGGTGGAAAGGATACGTTCGGAAATTTGCTTTTACTGCATTCTGTCTGTCACCGTCGGGTGCATTACGGCGGTGACACAGATCTTTGGCGAGCTAACCTTATTAGATTTAAGGAAGCACACCCAAGACGAGCAGCACAGAGGCAGGAAATTCCAGCCAAACTGACTGACTCAAACGATTTCCGTGAGGATTTGGGTTTCATGGACCTCACCTCAGTTTTAACTAGGTGGTTTACATAGCGGCCGTGTTCGCAACCAAATAGCGCGCTTCGACCGAAAGGTCGATTCGGAAAATGCCGCAAACTTACTTTAATTTGACTATGGCAAAACGATCAAAACGATCAAGTCCTCGTATTTCGTCGCCTTTCTCTTCTTCACTAGTTTCAGCTAGGGCACCAGATTTGACCTCGGTGTCATGGCCTTCTATCTGTGAATATCCTATAGCCTCTTTAGCGGTCTATAAGGATCTACCTAGCTATTCATCTATTGTGATTTTATCCATCATTGTGATGGTGTCTCTTGTTATGTTATGCGCTCTACGTGAAAACACTACTGAACCAAATGCAAATGCGGAATTTGACTCTCGCCCATTTGTTCGCTATATTAAGAAAAATATTTTTGGTACTTCAGACGGTCTAGTAGTTGCCACTGCTTTGGCAGTGGTACCTGCTCTTGGCCTTATTGATGTGAGATGAAACTAAAGAGCCAGCCTTTCGACTTTCTCCTTGTTCTCACGAACCGTACATGATAGTCTCCCATCATACGGCTCTTTCCCTCAGGATGTTTATTGAAACCTTCAAGTTCTAGGTTTTTAAAGGTAAATATAAATTATCTACCAGTTCTTTTTTGTTGTTTTTTACCTTTTTTAGGCGTATTCTTATTATTTTTCTTATTTTGGTTGTTTTGAGAAGTATTACCTTTATTAGATTTAGAACGAAAATCTAAGTCCTCTGTTAATAGATAAAGTAAGCGATCAGAGCCGCATAAGTTATCTAAATCGGTAATAGTTTGAGCATAGCTCGCACAACCAACTTTCTCGTACGGAGTTAGTGGTTTTTCTTTACGAACCACTAATCTTCTGTTGATCTTTCTTGCCAAATCACCCGACATGTCTGACTTAGGATCAAGCATCTGACGTCGTAATCCAGATCTTACAATAATAGGAGCTAATTTTTGAGCAAGGTTTCTTAAATTTCGTTTACCTTTGCAGATTAGCTCAACAGCTCGTGCAACATCACGTTTAAGGATGGTTGCAAGTGTTCTTTCTTCTGGACAGTAAATTTCAACAGAAAAGGATGGAGGTGTACTCTTGGCTGCACCACCTCTTCTGATCAATTCACAAATGGCATTTAATGAGGTTTTAGAGGAAATACCATAACCAGTACGAATGTTCTCGACAATGTCTCGAACATTTTCGTCTGAAATATCTTTCATATGTTCACCAGATTTGATGCTGTCAACTGGAAAATCCACGAGTTGTTTTTCCAAATCCGATAATGGACCAGCTAGGGCTTGTGCTATTAATTCATCAGCAGCAGGATTATGCCCACCACCAGTCCCTTGAGCTGAAGCTGATTCGGCAGCTTTTGGTGCATTGTCAGTTGATTCTGCAGCTTCAGTCACCATTTCATTTTTATTTTTTCCTTTAGTCATAAATGTATTAATCTTTTACTCTTTGGTACAGTGTCAATGCATATACCCAGTTCAGTAGTACGAGAATCTAACTATTCATCGTATTCAATTCTATAATTTGCGGGTAAACCTTTTGGTTTAAAACCCTTTTCTTCTAAAGTTTTACCGAAGTGCTCATGGCCTGGATGAACAAAACTTTCAGTGTGAAGAATTCTATTATCAGCCAAATTTAGGTCCATACGAATTAAATTGCCAAGACAAGGGCCAGTGTATCGACCACCGTGAATTACGTTAATATGGCAGTCCTTACAAACAGCAATCTGTTTGCGGTTTCTTAAAGACATTACTTGAAGAAAACTGCGATTTTCTAAATTGCGATAAGCAGATTTACGTATATGTCTTATATGATGCATTTCTACAGGTCCAGGGTTTCCACAAATGCAACATGGCATTGCAAATGGAGCCTGTGCTCTTAAGGATACCCAGCTGACATAATTAACGAAATTTTCGTGTGTTATGGCAGGTTTAGATGGTTTAAGTGGATATTCCCCAATTTTTCCCTCATTTTCGATTTCCCAGAACCTATGTTCTAATGTCTTTTTCGTACCTACGCTTAAAGCTGCATTAAAAGCTTCTTCAAAAGTGAGAAGTTTCCAGGCCTTTTCGTAGGTAATACCGTTAACAGTAGTGGTAACTGTTACGCTGATGGTTTTATATCTAGGATTAGATAAATTGACCCCGAATCTTTTAAAGACTTTGCTAATAGTGGATCTATATTTTTTTGCAATCGTCTTAAGGCACGAAAACCTTAAGATATAGATCCAACGATACAGCGATGATTTGTTTGCTACGAAGCCCGCATAATATTGAGCAAAGCCTCTTATCGACGCGTTAAATCTTTCAATGATAATGAAAGTCTCTAGGTTAGACAGCCAAGGTACGTCTTTGGGGAAACCATCTTTTTCACAGAAGCCTTTGCTGTGTAACCTACTAATGATTCGCTGCCTATCTGGGTAGGTGAAGACAGGAAGTCCAGGAGATCTTGTCAATCTCCAGTGTTTACCTCTTTTACCTTGAGGTTTAGATACTTTGGTGTAATAAAGACGCCCACGTCTATGTCTTCTTATTTCGAAACCAAGAAGATGTGCAGGCTTTTCCCTAATATCAGTAATTAGAGTTTTTTCCTCGGATAGGGTAGCCCTTAATTCATTCCAGAGGAAATTCTTTATAAGGAGTTTCCATCTTTCGCAGATCTGACGGTTGGCGCTTGTTAGTAAGATCCAATCATCAGCATATCTAACATACATAAAATTTAACTTACGACCACTTGGATCAGAATAAGGCATTTTAAGTATGTTCATGTTACGCTTGTGAATTTGTTTCATGATTTCAAAGCGTCGAGATCTCATAACGTTTGTTTCAGCTAAAGAAAGATTACCGCTTTTCAAGCGTCTACGAATATCTGTCAATTCTTTTCCCTGTTTTTCGTTTAGGTACTGAGCCCTACGACGAGGTTTATATCTGAAACCTTCTTTTGTGGGAACACCACTATTTAATCTGTTGACCTCAGCCTGTATTTCAGTATGAACGAATTCATCTAGAGCAGACATATGAATGTTGAACAGATAGGGTGAGTCCGTTCCACCCTGAGGTATTCCCGTTACAGGTCTTTGTCTGCCTGAATCGTCGACGTAGTCGTAATTCAGTCTTTTTGTCATAAAAATGGCGAATTTTTTGTCTGAAATTCTTTCAGCAAGCTGAGAAACCATTTTCTTTTTTCCTACAAGATCATAAGCGGATTTAATATCTCCTTCAATAGCAAAGAACAAGCCTTGCGTTTTTGTAGAAGTAATTGCAACAATTGCGTCTCCGCACGATTTGTTAGGTCTATATCCAAATGATCTATTTCTTATTTCCAACCAAGGTTCCCATATGGCTTGAAGAACCATTTTAATGGCCTCTTGAACAACTCGGTCCATGAATGGCGGAATAGTAATTGGACGTTTCTTGTCAGAACCAGGTTTGTTTAACCAGATTCTTCTGCTGGAACCCCACGGGTATTTCCCTTTGAGTATAAGGAAAGCAGCCAAATCAAAATCAGCAAGGCAAATACCGTCAGGTCGATACCTTTTCCTGTATTCCATTTCCCTTTGCATCGGGTTGTAGGAATTTAATGTGTGAGCATCAGGTACCTCAGCTTTAGCCATGGCGCCACGCCACGGTTACCTTTCACTCTTTTGTAAGCTAATAAAAGAGTTTCTTGCCTAGCAATAATAGAAAGGACGTTTTTAGTTTTTTCGAAGGGAATTTCGCCCTTGGCCATAGCACAATTCTTTTTGTAAATAGCATAAAGAATTTTGGCTGTCGGACTTGACCAGTAAAAGCCCATCTTTCTAAATCTTTGTAAGATTTTCGTTACATAGTACCATCGGGGGGTACCTAATCGACTCTTTTCGCCTAAAATATAGGCCGTATCTTTAATGTTTTTGCTTTGCGCAATGTAATACGCTAAGTTCATGTTCTTACGAGCTTCCTTTTTGTCGTATGGAAGTTGAGCTAAAAGCATGGGTTTTTTCAGTTTTAGCTTTCGTCTCGCGAATCTGTTCGATTTTGTTTTAACCATAATAAACTTTTTTTTTATATTTTTATTTCACAATTTTATAATAATGTGAACAATTCAAGGTTTCTTTCCAGTCAGGTTTTCAGTGGCACTCCCACACAGTGGATTAAGATTTAGCGAGCTAAACCTATACCCCGAAAACCTACCAGTCTTCCTGAGGCTAGGGCCCCGAAACCACTATGTGGAATCTTTGCCCCTCTCCGGACCAAGGGATTTACTCCACCAAAACCCGTCGGTGGAGAATTACCTATCGCACAGAGCTGGACAAACCAGCGAAAGGCGACTTAGTCAGCTCGACGAGTATCCAATCGGTAATTAAAATGGAGTTAGGGGTACGAGGATGGGAAAACAGATGTTTCCAGATTTAATTAGTGTCGCCACTCGGTGGAGCGGCCATCACAGATCCCCCGAATCGAACCCACGCTGCACATCTAGGTTCGCAACCTATCTCACTGGAGGGCCGGGTAACTTGTCCCGAAGCATCCATAACGCATTAGGCTCATCGCTTCACCCTTCTCCATGTCGCCTCGCGGAGTGGCTCGTAAGTTTACACCCGCTTCTCTATATCATACGCTAAAAAACCAAATCGAATTCTGTCTACATCCAAAGTCTAAGTCCGAAAGCGTATGAACCGGCATGCTATGGTCCCCGCAATCTTTCGATTGCTGAGTAAGCCGGAAGGCTTCACTCGGAGCGGTTGTCTTATCTCATACACAACGTTACCGATTGGCATTCTTAGTATAAGATTATACAAGATTCACGCCCGCACCGCAGTCTGAAAACCAACAAACACAACCTCACCTAAAGATGAACAAATCCCTTTAGGTGATTTTGCTAAAGAAGCGTCATCTTCTAGAAAAAGAAGAGGTCGTCCTAAATCCGTGAATTCTAGCCCTTCATCTTCTCGTGCATCAAGTCCTCGTTATTCTCCGGATGAGAGCTCGGATGACCGAGATGAAGAATCAACTAAATCTACAAAACAATCTAGACTAAGTTCAGAATCTTCTACGGCGCCTCAAGGGGTGTCAGGGGATAGAACGGCTCCTGTAGAAGGGGTGTCAGGGGACTCAGGGAACGGGACGTCTCCTGATACTGTAGATTTGGTTGATGCTACTTCACAGGATAGTTCGACTGGCAACGAATAGATAAATCCCATTCTTCCTAACCTGGCCTGAGCCGTATGCATCGAGAGGTGCACGTACGGTTCGTGAGGGCTATACCCTTACCCGAGTACGACCGTTTTGCATACTCGCGTTATTCGTATTTATTTTAAATATTACTTTTTTATTAAAAATTAATTGGTTTTAAGAAACCATTTCTACACTACTATGAAATTCAAAAACACTAATCTATATTATCTAGATAATAGATAGATATCTATTACCTAATTTTTTGTAATTAGATTTTTTCTTATTGGATTTAAACTAAAAAAATCTATAACTAAAATTTATTTATAGCTAACAAAATTAAAACGAAAAAAATTTTTTCTGATGTTTAAAAACATATATTCGAACTATACCAGATAATTTTAGATTTTGCTGGTTTAAAATTTCGAATTTAAGGTTAAATCCCTTTTTTTGAAAAAAAAAAAATCTATATAACTTTAGTTGGTTTAGATAAACCAAACCAACTAAATTATTTTTATTTTTTAAATTATTGTCGGAAAAAACCTATGGTTTTTTCCTCAGGACAAAACAACTTACAAAATTTCTAAATTTTCTTTTGTTGTTTTGTCCGCCATAATTAATTTTATTTGTTTTAAGGTGAGTAAAAAAATTACCTTACTTTAAATATCATTTAATAATAATCAATTATTATTATTAAAATCAAAATTATATATATATTTTTTTAACCTAGAGTATGGAAATAGATTATTTGCAGGGGCAGGATTTGAACCTGCGACCTTGGGATTATGAGCCCCACGAGCTACCAGACTGCTCTACCCTGCTATAAAATAATAAATTCATAGTATATTATATACTATTATATAATATAATAATTGTCAAGTTATTTTTTAGTTTTTCATAAAACCATAGAATTAGTTTAAAGTTAATTAAACCTCATATCTGATTTTGTAATAAAATTTGTGTGTCTTATAGAATTTAAGGCAATTTATTAATTATTAATTTAGGATATTTAATTAAGTTTACGGTTTAAAACAAAAGACAAATTAAATTTTATATTCACAATTAAAAATGATTACTAAAATATGTATTTTAGTGTATTTATTTACATATTATCCGAACCTACGGGCGGGGTTGTCAAAATGTACACGTTCATAGGTTTGTTAAAATTTCTCGAAGGAAATTCTGTAAAATTACCTTAGAAAATTTACTTACAAAATTAACGAAGAATGAATAAAAATTCAGAGAATTTTTATTCATCCGACGTTTTGTCAAAGACAAAACGTTGTTAATTTTGTTAAGTAAATTTTCTTTAGTCTTTAATTTTAAAATAATTAAAGACAATAATATAAACAGGTCGTAATATATAAAATGTTTTGAAAAATTTCTACGAGCGGATTTTTTAGTATCGCCCGCTCGGCGATCCGAGCGGGCGATAGAAAATTCAAAAAATTCGCACAAAAAAGAGAAAATTTAGAAAATTCTGAAAGAATTTTCTTTAGATACTTTATAAAATTCTTTTATAATCTTCTTTTCTTTAGTTTAAAATTTTAATAGTTTTTTCAAAACATAATACGAAATTAAATAAGCTTGATTCCTTTTAAAAGACCTAAGTAAAGTGTTAGTGTGAAACCTAAAGCACCGATTAATAATACAATATAACTTGAAATAGTTACCATAAAACTATATTTTTATAAATTTTTTAAATCACATAAAAAACAATTTTTTTATCTGAATATTTCTGGAAAATTAAAAAAGCTTCTTTTAAATTATTAATTAATAATAATATAACAGTCAATTATTTTTATTAGGTTATCGACACTATAATATCGTTGATATTAAAGAAGTTTTTAATTTTTAATTGACTTATTTTAAGTCTTGTGTGATGGATTTTTTTAGATTTTATATAAAATTTTCGTCTGTATTAAATACCCTATTTTTCGATTAAAAGTATTTTGTAAAGAAACAATTTATTTATCACTACCAAAATTTAGAATTGGAGTGATGGCGGACAAAACTTTAGAAAATTTTTTTGTTTCAATAAAATTTATAAAATTTATAAATTTTTTTTTTTTTATAAAAAAAATTTATTTTATTTATTTTAAATAAAATTTATAAATTTTATTTTTTTTTTTTTTTTTATAAATTTTTTTTTTTTTTTTTTTATTTATAAATTTTATTTTCTTTAGCGGAAAAAAACTTAGAAAATTCTGAAAGAATTATCGAAGTTTATCGAAGAAAATAGAAAATTCTTACAGAATTTTCTTCTCTAATAGAGAAGAAAATTTACACCGTAAATTTTCGGAAGAAAATTCTTACAGAATTTCTTCCGAGAAATCTCGAATAAAATTCTGTAAGAATTTTCTTCGAGAATTCTCGAAGATTTCTCAGAAGAATTTCTTTCAGAATTTTCTTTTGTTTTTTTCCTTAAAAATTTTTTTTTCGTAAAAAAAAATTTATAAAATTTTATAAAATGGAAGAAAATTCTGAAAGAGAAGAAAATTTATCGAAGAAAATAGAAAATTTACGGTGTAAATTTTCTATTTTCTTCGATAAATTTTCGGAAGAAAATTCTGTAAGAATTTTCTATTTTCTAAATTTAGAAAATTCTTTCAGAATTTTCTTCCATTTTCTTTGGTTTTTTCCAACAAGACATAATTTCTAATTATAAATTAATTTTAATGTGGAGATTTAATCTCAAATCTCCACATTATTTTGTATGAAGCCCATTTATGCTTTATTAAGTGAACCTATAAAATAAAAATATTAGAAGTATAATATTTCAATTCTCGAAGGTTTTCAATATCCTATGGATATTGAAAACCTTCGAGAATTTATTAGCTTCAAAAAATACCAGTAAAAGATAAAAGAATCGTTTTATCTAAAGTATTAATAAGCTAAACCTAAACTTCTTGTGCTTTCATTACCTAAATAAACACGTACACTTAAGAAGTCAGTTGGACATGCTGTTTCACAACGTTTGCAACCAACACAGTCCTCTGTTCGAGGAGATGAAGCCATTTGTGCGGCTTTACAACCATCCCAAGGTACCATTTCTAAAACGTCTAAAGGACAAGCACGTACACATTGTGTACAACCGATACAAGTATCATAAATTTTTACAACATGAGCCATAAGAGTAATTATGTTATTTTTTTTATTTTATTAGAAGATAGAGAATTTCTTACTGCCAGGAACCAGGATTGAACTGGTGACACAAGGATTTTCAATCCTCTGCTCTACCACTGAGCTACCCCGGCGATTTTTATTAACTATAATAAGATATATTATTAACTCGTTTTTTTAAAGGTTAAGAAAAAAAAAAATAAACAAAATAAAAGAAAATTTACTTAACAAAATTAACAACGTTTTGTCTTTGACAAAACGTCGGATGAATAAAAATTCTCTGAATTTTTATTCATTCTTCGTTAATTTTGTAAGTAAATTTTATAAAGTTTATAAAAAACTTTATAAAAAAATTTTTATAAGAAACTTTATAGAATTCCGGTTTTTCAAAGAAAAACCGTAATCCGACGTTTTATCAAGATAAAAGGTTGAATTTTTTTTTTTACTGCTTAGTACAAGATTTGGTTAAGTCCGAAGGGTTTACTTACAAGGCCGTTGTAAAAAAAAAAAAAAATTTATTTTTTTTTTTTTTATTTTTTATTTTTATTTATTTAGTTATTTAACTATATAACTAATATAGAACTAGTATAAAAAAAATGTTGTCGAAATATCGAAGTTTATCGAAGAAAATTCTAATAGAGAAGAAAATTCTTACAGAATTTTCTATTTTCTTCGAGAAATCTTCGAGAATTCTCGAATTAAATTCTTACAGAATTTAATTCGAGATTTCTATTTTCTTCGATAAATCAGTTTAAGTAGCTGTGGGAAGTCCATTTGGACTTCCCACAGCTACTTAAATATTAAATTTTTACCTAAATATAAAAGCTAACAACTTCTTTAAAAAAGAAGTCGAAAGTTTATAGAGCGTTACCACGAGGTAAAACTTCTTCAGGTAATGTTAATTTTTCATGTGGTTGGTCTTGAGCAGCCATCCAAGCACGAATACCTTCGTTAAGTAGAAGGTTTTTAGTGTAGAATGTTTCGAACTCAGGATCTTCAGCAGCACGGATCTCTTGTGATACGAAGTCGTAAGCACGTAAGTTTAAAGCTAAACCTACTACACCTAAAGCACTCATCCAAAGACCAGTTACAGGTACGAATAACATGAAGAAGTGTAACCAACGTTTGTTAGAGAAAGCTACACCAAAAATTTGTGACCAGAAACGGTTAGCAGTTACCATTGAGTAAGTTTCTTCAGCTTGAGTTGGGTTGAATGCACGGAAAGTGTTAGCACCGTCACCATCTTCGAATAAAGTGTTTTCTACAGTAGCACCGTGAATAGCACATAATAATGCTGCACCTAATACACCAGCTACACCCATCATGTGGAATGGGTTAAGAGTCCAGTTATGAAAACCTTGGAAGAATAAGATGAAACGGAAGATTGATGCAACACCAAAACTTGGTGCGAAGAACCAACCTGATTGACCTAAAGGGTAAATTAAGAATACAGACACGAATACAGCAATTGGTGCTGAGAACGCAATAGCGTTGTATGGACGTAAGTTTACTGAACGTGCAATTTCAAACTGACGTAACATGAAACCAATTAAACCAAAAGCACCGTGTAAGGCTACGAATGCCCATAAACCACCAAGTTGGAACCAACGAGTTAAATCACCTTGTGCTTCAGGACCCCAAACGAATAATAATGAGTGACCTAAACTGTTAGCTGGTGTAGAAACAGCTGCAGTTAAGAAGTTACAACCTTCAATGTATGAACTTGCTAATCCATGAGTGTACCATGAAGTAACGAAAGTACAGCCTGTCAGCCATCCCCCAACAGCAAAGTAAGCACATGGTAATAATAATAAACCTGACCAACCTACGAATACAAATCGGTCTTGACGAAGCCAGTCATCTGCATCATCGAACCAAGTACGTTTTTCTTGATATGTACCAATCGCAATAGTCATTGCGTGCATCTCCATAATAATTTTTATAATTCATCATATCGTTTATTTATTTTTTTTTTTAAACCTTTATTGCATTTATAAGTATAGCTTTTTTTATTTTTAAAATCGATTTTAATTTTTTTTTTTATTAAAAAATTAATATTTAATAAAATATTATCTTTGTAGCCTGCAACAGGAATCGAACTCGCAACCTTTGCCATTTTAACAAAGGCAACCCTCAAACAGGATTTAGTTAAATCAATAAACCCAAGTTTATTAATAGATAACTCCGTTGTATTACCAACAGTTATTGAAAAAAAAAAAAAAAAACCTTCACCTTAAAAAATTTACTTACAAAATTAACAACGTTTTGTCTTTGACAAAACGTCGGATGAATAAAAATTCTCTGAATTTTTATTCATTGTTCGTTAATTTTGTTAAGTAAATTTTCTTTACTAAATTATTTTATTTTTACTTGTTTTAGAAAAAGCTTCTTCTTCAAAAGAAAAAGCTTCTACCGTTTTAACTGGTAGAATAAACACCCCCCGCCCCAACAAAAAAGTTGCTATGAACAGAATAATCAAGTATAAAAGCTATCATTTCATCTTTCGAAAGATGAAATGATAGCTTTTATAATGATTAGACTTGTCGTAAAATACGTACATAAAAAATTTTTTAGTCTGCTATAAAGCCAGAAGTCCAAACGCAACGTAATTTAGTTTTATCACGAACAAATATAATTTTGCTAGGAACTTCAATATCGTAAACTAAACCTGAATAATCTACATAGGCATCTTGAAACTTACGTAAATCTTCAATACGCTTACCTCTTTGAAATTGAACTACTTCACCTGTTTCGGTTTTAAAACCTTTACCTTCAATAAAGTTATCACCAGCACGTTCTCGGTAATAATCATTGTTAATGACAGGCATATTTTTTGTTTTATATAGATAAGTTACCCGATGAATTGGCCAATTTTGTCTAACAAGACTCTTTAAATAAATATTATCACGTTGTATAACTTCATTAGGATCAAAAGGGCGTCTATAATATCCATAAGAAGCTCCAGCATGAATACAAAGTCGACTAATATCATTAGCCAACTCATATGAAGAAGTATAATAATAACCAGCTTCGTCACCATCTCCTGCAAAAGCTCCCTCAAGTAACCATTTTGCTTGTTGACTACTAAGGGACCAAACCCAATCAGGTAATCGTTTTTGGGGCGCACGGGCACGAGTTGGTAATAAAAAACTAAATAATTGTTTATTATAAATACGATATTTATGTTCAAAATATCGACCTTTTGAGGAATCCAACATTTCTCCCTCATTTTCATAATAAACATAATATGAATTAGGTAAAGTACGCGAATTTTTACCAGTAAAATCTTTTTCTTGATTTAAAGTTGATTTTTCAGGAATATCTAATTGGTCTAATAAATTTTCCAAAAAAAGACGACCTTCAGGTTTTGATTGTGCAATTTCTATACGTCCCCCAGTAGGGTTTTTGTCCGAATACGGTGAAACCCAGCCTTCAGCTATATAGAAACCAAAAAATTTTAGAAAAGGTTCCATGGGTAATTCCCACTCTTCTAAAATTTCTGTGCGGGCCTTACCAGGTATAGTAATTGCTGGTAGTGTAATTTGAAAATCTGCTGCATTCCATACAGCAGATTTTTTTAAAACCTGTTATATACGTATGGTATACGTCTTTAGCTTTTATTAAAGAAAATCCTTTTTTCTTTCCTAAAACACATGATTTGAAACAAAAAATATAATGTTCAGGTGTAGTTTCTAACCCTACAAATTTTTCATCTATTTTATAGATTTTCCCCTTATAAGGCTTTTTGTAAACATTAGATACTTTCTCATATTCGAGAAAAGTATTTTCTTTTAAAACAGCTATATTATCATTTTTAGTAACTTTAGCAATAGGTTTCCAGCCTTCTTCTGTTAGTATGTCATGATTTTTCGTAAGACTGGGTTTACTTGCATTTAATCTATAAAAGTATAAAAAATCTACCCTAAACTGTACTAAAGGATTAATAATAAAAAATAATAATCCGAAAACATAAAATTGAAAATTCATTAATTTTAAATAATTTAATATTATTTCATTTATCAAAAATAATTAAAGTTTTTTTTTTGATAAAAAAAGAAAAATCAAACTTTTTCTTTCAAGAAATCTTAGGATTTCAGAACTCGAATCTTTATCAATTTAATTATAATTGATAACTTCGTTTTTTTGAACAACCGTAAAATTATTTTTCATCGAAAAATAATAATATTTTTTTATTAGTAGCCTGCTGTCGGACTTGAACCGATCAACCTTTGGTTTACAAAACCAATGCTCTGCCAATTGAGCTAAGCAGGCATTTTTGATTTTATTATATATAAATAGTATAACATAATTAATAATTTTTGAGAAATAAAAAAATACTATTTACGATAGTATTTCAAAAAAGTAGTATATTTCTTTACATTTTAATTGTATTATAAAACTCAAAAACACCCAAAAAATAATAAGACACTTTTCTTATAGTAACATATATTCTATATTAAACTAAAAAAAAAAAATGAAATATAAAATATATATATATATATTAAAAGAAAGAAAGTCCTGAAAACTTTAATTTTCAGGACTTTCTAGATAAAATTTAATAATTTTATTAAACTAAAAAAGAAAAACGCCTATTAATATATGTTTCAATAAACAAAAAAATTTTTTATAAAATCTAAGAATTACTATCTTTATTTGTAGCTTGATTTCTTTCTGAAGAAAAAACGTAATTCTTGGAAGTACGACGTTTTTTTTCTGCCATAGAAGCTGGTAAAATTTTTTGTACAGATTGACCTTCTTCTTTTTTATCATCCATATTTGATGGTGCAGAAGAAGGCAGATTTGATGGTGCAGAAGAAGGCAGATTCGTTTCACCTGAAGAATCTCCCTTACTTGGTAAATTCGTTTCACTTAAAGATTCTTCCGTACTTGGACTTGGTAAATTCGTTTCACTTAAAGATTCTTCCGTATTTGGACTTGGTAAATTCGTTTCACCTAAAAATTCTTCCGTACTTGGACTTGGCAAATTTGTTTCACCTAAAGATTCTTCCGTACTTGGACTTGGCAAATTCGTTTCACCTGAAGAATCTCCCTTACTAGAAGAGTCCGTTTTATCTAAAGGTGCGTCCTTTTTTTTTTCTTCCAGAACCTTTACCTCCCATTTCAAAAATAAAATTTGTTAATCTGTTAATCATTTTAAATATTTTTTTTCCTTTAAAGTCGATCCTAAAATAGTCTATCCGAATATATAAAGTCTTGTACTAGGCGCCCGCAGACATCGTGGAGGACGACAAGTCTCCGAGCTTGTAACACTACGTGTTACAAGTTATTCTCGTAGAGGCGACCTCTATGAGGCGCGCTTGTAACACTACGTGTTACAAGCGCCTACCGTTTTGCTTATTTTCATTTTAACAGATATTTTTAATATTAAGAAATTATTTTAATAATAATAAATTTAAGTCTATAGAAAATAGAAAAATTTGATACTTTACCCCTACAAAATTTATAAAAATTATAATTTTTTTTTTATAAAAAAATTTAGTAATTTTTTTCTAAAATTTAGAAATTTTTTTATAAAAAAATTTAGAAATTTAGAAAATAGAAAATTCTGTAAGAATTTTCTTCTCTTTCAGAATTTTCTTCCATTTTCTTTCAAAATTAACAACGTTTTGTCTTTGACAAAACGTCGGATGAATAAAAATTCTCTGAATTTTTATTCATTCTTCGTTAATTTTGTAAAGGTTTTTTTATTTGAGACAGCGAATACCTAAAACATAAAAATCGGGGTAAAAATTTTATTCTTTACCCCGATTAATTTGTGAGTTTTTTATTTGGGACGGTAAATAGGTGAAGAAGAAAAAAAAAAATTTGATACTTTACTCCTATAAATTCTTAATTAAAAAAGTTTTCTTTACCGAGTTCGACGATAAACATCTCTAATATTATAAATAAAGCTAGGCCAAGTGTTAATAATACGTCTTTCCTCAGCACGTCGAATGTCTAAATACGCATACTCAGACCCGTAGTCTACAATACGGAACAATAAACTTTCTAAGCCATTCAGACGTACCGATTCCAATAAACCTTGATTAAAATGAGTTTCATTGATTAAGGATAATTTATGAGAAATAAAACGTATCTCTATACTCTTACTTTCACCTATATAAGAAATACCCGTCACCGTATTATAGAGTACATATATACCCGGATCAGGTATATTGCCGTTGCTTAATGTTTTTGATTGCTTCCAAGCACATAGCTTCAAAAAACAATTAAACAAAAGTTCAAAAAGTGTCTCATTTAAAGATGGATCATATAAACTATTTAAATACGATTCTAAAATTTTCCTTAAAATAGTTTCATCTCCTTTAACAAGACCAATAAATTTCTCTCCAAAAGATTTTACGTATTCATTTAGATTGCTATTATAATACATAAAATCATCGAAAAAAGAAGGTTGATTCTTACGTGATAATAGAAACGCCGAAATTGTATTAGATTCCAACGTTTCGATTTTTGCATCTCGAAAAGCATCTAGTAAATTTAAATTTTCTAGACTTTTAGGGGCTGATCCCATTGGGACCAACCGTACCAGCGTTAGATACAAGTCCACGTAATTGAACGATTTCGGTACATTCAATAATCGGACCACGTAAGAAGCAAGCTTGTAAACTAACACCAGGGTTATCGTGTAAAACGATAGTCTTACCTAATGCTAATTCTAAACTTTCCCATGTTTGTAACATGGCTGGATCACTGATTTGCTGAGAATCAGTGAACGACGAGCAAGTTATGAAACGATTAGCTCGGTAAAAAGTAGTTTAACTACTTTCAAAGCTAGATGTGAACATTAAGTTAGTCGTAACATTCACATCCATATTTGGGTTTGTACCGGCTATAGCCGCTCGGAAAGGAATCTCTTTTGACCCAATGGGTTTTAATGGAGATTTTTGACAGATTGTTTCATTTATACCACCCCATAACTTTCTTTCAAAAGTTACAAAGCGGATTGTATTATAGATAATAAGTTTAGAATGACAGTAGCGTACGTGTCGTAATACTTCTGCTTCTAAACCAGCTAATAAATAATCCGAGTTTACGTAAACTCGATCAAACTTCATATGATTTTCAAAGAATGAAAATACAAAATTTGGATTATAATTTGATCGAACTTGTTCGTTTGTCGGATCTTTTACCGTACTGAAATCAGTGCGGCGAGACAAGATTGAAACATTATGAAGACTTGCGGGCTCTCCTGGTTGTCCAGGACCGCCTTGGTTTAACATATAAAAGGCGTAACTAAATTGGTTAAAATTTAAGAACATATTATCTTGCGAAGCAATTCTTAAATTTTCGTCCCCAGAAGGGATTTGACCATTTACTAATTCATCAATTGCTGTTTGTATCGGTTGACCTTGTGTATTAGTAAGCCCAGCTGATAAAGTAGGCGGTAACAAACCCGTCAAATCTTCGTCTTGTGGCAAAATAAGATCACCACGCTGTAATACCTTCAATGAGAAAGGTAAACTGCTGAACCCTGTAAAAGATTCAGGCGGATTTTCAACCTGGGTAGGTTGTAAATCCGGCTGAGGTTGAATAACTTGAGCTGAGCGCCCTACACTATCAATTTCTCCTAAGGGGTTTTCAGATAGAATAGGACTTTCAACTTGTGGTTGATTTTAAAAAAAAAAACCGGTAAATTCGGACGTTCTACGAATAAACCACGTGAATTTACTATGTTAGCATTATTTAGAACTACCGGTGAACGGTAATCAGGATTAAGACTACTTTGAATCGCATTAAAGCGTTCAAATATACGGTACATAAGTAAACGCATATAATTTTGTCCATTCGGGCTTTGACCGTCCACGTTATTTAAAATCTCAGCCTGATTTAAAACAACTTCAAAAGTTTGCCCATCCACCGAAACTTCGTAAATTTGTTTTAAATTAATTAATCCCACACTATTGGCAGGATCGGCTTCTATTTTGAAGCGGTTAGCAATCAGATTATTTAAAGTGTTACGAAGATTCATTTTAGATATTTTATAAAAAAGCGATAATTGTCGACTTTTATTTTTTATACCTAAACTTTTACGGTCAGCTATTGAAAACTTGACCGTTGTGTCTAATAAACCTTCAGATTCTAATAAAAAGAAGTCTTTGCTTCTTTTTGAACGCCCTACACGGAATTGAACAGGTAAGGGGGCATAAGGGTCATTTACTGCTGAACAGATTGGGGCAATATGAGACGATAAAAGGTAATTTCCATTACGATCACGTTTACGTGTAATACGTTTTCCAACGTAAGTTAATTGAAAATTAAGGGAAGTAATCCCAAAAGTTGTTGATAATATAGCTATAGTTGTATTAATATATGAAACCATTGTATTTTTATGTTTTTTAGATTTTTACTTTTACAATTTACAATTGTTAATATTGGATTGAAGTAGTATCTTTCAAAAAGTATTTAGTTAGAGTAAAAAATACTCAACTAAACAATTGCTTTTTGTACAAAATATTTTAACGAATAAAATCGTTAGCGGAAAAAAACTTTGTTTTTTTCCTTAAAATTTTTTTACAACGTTTTATCTTGATAAAACGTCGGATTACGGTTTTTCAAAGAAAAACCGTAATTCAAAAAAAATCTTTGTCCAAACAAAATTTACTTACAAAATTAACAAAATTAACGAAGAATGAATAAAAATTCAGAGAATTTTTATTCATCCGACGTTTTGTCAAAGACAAAACGTTGTTAATTTTGTAAGTTTATTTTGTTAAGTATATTTTATAAGGTTTACTCTAGTATTTTTTGTGGGAATAGGAACCAAAGGCCGCAACCATTGGTTTACAAAACCAATACTCTATCGATTGAGTTAAACAGGCTTCAAATACAAACAAAAAAAAAATTAAAACCATTATGTATAAATACTAACAGATTTAATATTTATTAGATGAAATCATTAACTAAAATAAAAACACAGTTTATTAAGTTGAATAGATTCATTAATCTATATTATAATTTAGACTTATTAAGTATAGGATACAGAGGGTAATAATATTTAATATTATTACCCTCTGTATCCTTTTTTTATTTGATTTGAAAAATTTAAAGTCTTTTCGTTTATCCTTAATTTAACATATATCTATTTAACTTTATTTGAACAAACCCGCTCAATGTTAAATGTTTATTAGATATTAAAATATTTTATTGAAGAAAACCATTATTATTAATATACAGAAAGTAAAAGTATATGTATTAAGTCTTGAAAAGAATCCTAATTCTCAATAGAGAACATCCTCGTTTGAATTGAATTAATAAAAAGATAGGCTTGAAATAAAATTGTAATCTGATAGATTGATTTTTTTTTCTCAGGACAAGGCAACTTAGAAAATTTTATTTCCTTACAAAATTAACAACGTTTTGTCTTTGACAAAACGTCGGATGAATAAAAATTCTCTGAATTTTTATTCATTCTTCGTTAATTTTGTTAAGGAAATTTTCTTTTGTTGTTTTGTCCTTAGGAAAAAACCCTTGGTTTTTTCCGACAAGTTATCAATTAAAAATTAATTGAAACAATCAAAAATCAAACTATCTTAATCCGATTCTATACGATTATAGAATCGTTTTTTATTAGTGCAGCAAAAAGATAAACCCTTTGGGTTTACCGTTAGGCTAGGACCAAAGGTCCGTCATCTCCTGGTATTTAGAACTTCGATATTTTCTACGTTTTACTGCTTTTATTTGTTTAATTTTTCAAAAAACCAAAAATTTGAAAAAACAATTTATCGAAGATTTATCGAAGAAAATAGAAAATTCTGTAAGAATTTTCTTCTCTATTAGAGAAGAAAATTTCTATTTTCTTCGATAAATTTTCGGAAGAAAATTCTGTAAGAATTTTCTATTTTCTATTTTCTTCGATAAATCTTCGAGAAATCTCGAATAAAATTCTGTAAGAATTTTATTCGAGATTTCTATTTTCTTCGATAAACTTCGATATTTTGTTTTAGATTTCCTTAAGATATTTAGCCTTACTTTTTTCTGTTTTAATACTGTAAGTTATAAAAAAAAAACAAGAACGGAAAAAGAATAAATTTAAATTGATTAAATTTATTTTTGACTTTATCTCTTTTATTATATTTGACGAAAACTCAAAAAAGTTTTAGCGGAAAAAACCTAAGGTTTTTTCCTTAGGACAAAACAACTATGTTGTTTTGTCCGGGAAATTCTTAAAGAATTTCTCGGAACAAATCTCGAAGATTTATCGAAGAAAATAGAAATCTCGAATAAAATTCTTACAGAATTTTATTCGAGAATTCTCGAAGATTTCTCGAAGAAAATTTCGAATAAAATTCTGTAAGAATTTTATTCGAGATTTTCTTCGATAAACTTCGATAATTCTTTCAGAATTTTCTTCTCTAATAGAATTTTCTTCGATAAACTTCGATAATTCTTTAAGAATTTTCGGAAGAAAATTTACGGTGTAAATTTTCTTCTCTAATAGAGAAGAAAATTCTGTAAGAATTTTCTATTTTCTTCGATAAACTTCGATAATTCTTTAAGAATTTTCTTCCCAAAATATCGAAGTTTTCAATCTCTCTTCGGGCGGAGCCCGATAGAAAATCTTCGAAAAATTCTAATATTATTTTCTCTGACCGCTTCGCTTAAATTATTAAATAAAAATTCCCTTTTTATTTTATGAGACAACCCCGTCCGTTTGTTTATAAAAAAATGGACATGTATTTTCTAAAGAAACTTACAGTTATCTTTTTAATTTCTATTTCAATTCTTTGTGTTATGTTAATGAAAGTACACACGTACAAAATCTTATATTTCGTATGTGAAAATTTTAGTCGGAAAAAACCAAAGAAAAATTTTTTTTGAATTACGGTTTTTCAAAGAAAAACCGTAATCCGACGTTTTATCAAGATAAAACGTTGTAAAAAAATTTTTCCCGGACAAAACAACGTTTTGTCCTAAGGAAAAAACAACAAACAAAATAGAAAATAGAAAATTTACGGTGTAAATTTTCTTCCGAAAATTCTGAAAGAATTTTCTATTTTCTTCTCTTTCAGAATTTTCTAAAGTTGTTTTTTCCGCTAAAGAAAATTTTTTTTTATAAAAAAAATTTCCCGGACAAAACGTTGTTTTGTCCTAAGGAAAAAAACAAAGTTTTTTTCCGCTAAAGAAAATTTTTTTTTTATAAAAAAAATTTCCCGGACAAAACGTTGTTTTGTCCTAAGGAAAAAAACAAAGTTTTTTTCCGCTAAAG
>Ga0209917_1000153_pt1 | contig 27028 bp, 23 predicted proteins | sample SalPon2_C_H2O_MG_FD_185710 | JGI IMG/M metagenome (GOLD analysis project Ga0209917, IMG submission 185710) | Salt pond water microbial communities from South San Francisco under conditions of wetland restoration - Salt Pond MetaG R2_C_H2O_MG... | ecosystem: Environmental > Aquatic > Non-marine... | reverse complement strand
GCCGGAGTGATTCACCATGGCTACTGAGATAATCTTCACCGAGCCCTACACGCAGTGGGACTGGCGGATCGCACAGTACGTCGCGTTGATCGGCATCGCCGGCGGCGCGTACCTCACCGGCTACGTTGCCGACGTGTACTCGAGCCGAACCGGCGCGAACGAACACACACGGATCGCGAAGTACGGCTACATCGCGGGACTGCTCATCGTGGGTATTGCCCCGCCGATCATGCTCACACACCTCGGCGCCCCGCTCCGGGCGATGGCGCTGCCGCTGACGATGACGAACCTCGCCTCGTGGATGGCGAGGGGATCGTACATACTCGGCGTCTTCGCCCCCGGGGTCATCCTCATGTTCGGCTGGATGGTCTTCGGTAGGGAACGACCGGGGGCCCGAGCGGGCGGAATCGCGGCCGACGGCGGGACAGTCACCGACGGCGGCACCGCCAAAGCCGCGACCGGGACCACCGGACGGACCGGCGCGTTCCGCGGCGTGGCGGACAAAGTCGGCCTGCTCGGGGTCCTCGATACGATCGCGGACAGGACCCGGCCGTCGGACCCGATCCGGCTCGGGATCGGCGCCATCGTCGCCGTCTTCGCCGCCGGAGTGCTGTTGTACTCCGCGATGGCGCTTGGCTCCGGGAAGACCTTCCGCGTCCCGCTGTGGGACAAGACCTTCCTGATCCCCATCCAGATCCTCGGCGGCCTCGCCGGCGGCGTCACGGTCACCATCGGCCTCGCCTCGCTCGCCGAACGCGACGTCGCCGAGACCGCCGGCCGATACGCCCTTGCCGGGGCGGCGCTGCTCGTGGCGTATCTCGTCGCCTTGGTCGCGATGGTTCTCGCGCTGCCCGGCTACAACCCCGAGGCCGCCTCCGGCGTGGCGAACCTCACCGGCGACCACATCGCCATGTTCGGCGGCGTCGGCATCGCGGCCGGCGTCGTCGTCCCGGCGCTGTTGTTGCTCTTCGCCGGGATTCGGGGCCGATCGCTCTCCTCGAGATCCGCCGTCGGCGCGTACGTCGTCGCGGCCGCGTTGGTGATCGTCGGCAAGATCGCGTTCTCGCTGAGCTACATGATGGCGGCGGAGTTCACCTCGCTGCCGCTCCCGGTCTGAGCGACCCCGACCGCCCGAACTGATTTATCATGTTCACCAGTATCCTATGACATGACAGCCCCAGCAGAGACCCCGTCCGACCTCGCGGATCTGTACGCGTTCGTCTCGAGCGTGCTCGCCGACCCGCCAGACGAGGCCGCCGTCGAACGGCTCACCTCGGAGGCGTTCCCGCGGGACGCCTCGCCGCAGGCGCTCGACAACGGGTTCCGACTCCTCGAGCGGTGGCAATCGTCGGTCGACGATCCGACCGAGACGGCCGACCGCCTCCGGAAGGTCCACACGCGGTTGTTCGTCGGCCCGCGCCCGCGGATGCAGATCCACGAGTCCTGGTACGCCGACGACTTCCTCGGCGAACCGCTCTCGGCGGTCAAATCGACCTATCGGGACCTCGGCGTCGAGCCGTCGGACGGCCTCCGGGAGGAACCGGACCACGCCGCAGTCGAACTCGCCGCCCTCGAGATGCTCGCCCGCGACGGCGCCGATGGCTACCGGCAGGCGTTCCTGTCGGTGCACGGCTGGTGGCTGCCCGACCTCGCGGTCGACCTCCGGGAGATGTCCGACGACACGTTCTACGAGGCGATCGGCTGGCTGCTCGAGGGGCTCCTCGAGGCCGACGGCTACCTGCTCGGCGTCGACCTCGACGACCTCGCGCCCGGCTACGACGACGGGCCGACCGTCAGCGGCAGTACCTGATCTGCCCTTCCAACCCCTTCTGGCGGCGATTCCGACGGTCACTCTTCGCGGCGACGCGCACCGGCTCGACCTCCCGACGGACGTCGTACGGCTATCGATTCCCGGCACGGGTTTTTGTGAGACGGGGGCTACTCCTCGCACGTGATCGAGGTACGCGACCTCCGCAAGGAGTACGGCGGGTTCGTCGCCGTCGAAGGGAGCAGCTTCAGCGTCGACCGCGGCGAGGTGTTCGGCGTCATCGGGCCGAACGGTGCCGGGAAGACGACGACGCTGAAGGCGCTTTCGGGGTTGCTCGAACCGACGGGCGGAACGATCACGATCGATGGGAGCCGGCCCGACAGCCGCGAGACGCGACGCCTGCTCGGGTTCCTCCCCGAGGAGTCGCCGCTGTACGAGGAGATGTCGCCGCGGTCGTACCTCCGTTTCTTCGCCGACCTCTACGGCGTACCCCGCGACGTCGCCGACGAGCGCATCGGCGAGACGCTGGATCGTCTCGAGTTGGCTCACCGCGACCGCGCGCTGGGCGACATGTCGAAGGGGATGAAACGGAAAGTCGCGATCGCGAGGTCGCTCGTCAACGACCCGGACGTGTTGATTTACGACGAACCGGCCTCGGGGCTGGATCCGCTGACGACGAACTACATCATCGAGTTCACGAAGGAACTCGCCGCGGAGGGGCGGACGGTCGTCTTTTCGGCGCACAACCTCTATCACGTCGAGGAGGTTTGCGACCGGGTCGCGATCATGAACGAGGGCCGAATCGTCACGAAGGGGCCGCTCTCGGAACTCAGAGAGCGCTACGGCGAGACGGCGTATCACGTGTTCACCACGGTCGAGGTGCCCGGTGCGACCGCCGAAGGCGACCGTTACCGGCGCGTCGTCGACGACGTGGACGAACTCGAGGCCGTCAGGGCGGCCGCGATCGAACGGGGCGGGAAACTCGACGACGTCCGGACTGTCGAACCCAGCCTGGAGGGGCTCTTTCTCGACATCGCGTCGGCCGACGCCCGGACCGCGTCGGGGACGACGGGGGACTGATGCGCCCGAGAACACTCCTCCGGATCGCTCGCTGGGAGTCGACGAAGGGGGTCGGCGGGATCGATCGCGGGGCGATCGCGGTCGTCGTCGCCGCGGTCGCGTTCGTCCTCGCGGTCGGGACGGTCGCCCTCGCCGGCGGCGTCGCCCTCGAGGACGGCATCTACCGCGTCGGCGTCTCGGAGGACGCGGCGTACCACGACCCGATCGAGGCGGACCCGACGTTCGCGGCCGTCGAAGCGACGCCGGGCGAGGTCCGGACCGGGACGACGCGCCCGACGGGGACCGACGGCGTCGTCGTGGGCGGGTTCGACGGGACGGACCGCCTCGACCTCTACGTCGAGGAGCGGGCCGGCCGCACCGAGATATACGTCGCGGTCGCCGACGGCGAACCCACCGAGAAGAGCCTCGCGGCGCTGTCGGCGCTCCGGGGGACGGTCTCGGGGTACAACGACGCGCTCATGCGGACGGAGGCGGATCAAACCGCCGCGTTCCCGGTTACCGTAGCGATCCGCTTTCTCGAGCGCGACCGGGCGGGAGCTGTCGGTTCGCCCGGCGGGGGAACAGGCGGGGAGATCGCCGCCCCCGGCGGATCCGGTGGGGCCGGCGACGGGTCCGGCGACGGTTCGACGGATGATCCGGACGCGGACGCGTCGGCGGCCGACACCGCCGTCTCGTCGTCGCTCGGGGCGTTCGACCTCTTCGGGACGTCGTCGACGACCGGCTCGCCCTCCGACATCCAACCGCCCTTTCCCTTCCAGTCGCTCGTCCTCGCGTTCCTGTTCGTGTTGCCGTTGAACTTCCTCGTTCAGGCCTACGGGAGTTCGATGCTCGCCGAACGCCTCGACCGGCGCGGCGAACTGCTGCTCGTCGCGCCGATCAGCCGCGCCGAGATCGTCGCCGGGAAGACGCTCCCGTACATCGCGGTCGCGCTCGCGATCACGACGGCCATCGTCGGCGGCCTGCGGCTGCTCGGCAGCGACGGCGGGGCGCTCTCCGTGCTCGCGGTCGCCCCGCTCGCGCTCTTGTTTCTCGGGACGACGTTCCTCGCGGCGATGTTCGCCCGGTCGTTCAAGGAGTTGACCTTTCTCACGGTGACGATCACCACGACGCTGACGACGTACGCGTTCGTCCCGGCCATCTTCGCCGAGACCAGCCAGGTGGCGTTCGTCTCGCCGCTGACGCTCGCGATCGAGGACCTCACGGGAGCGGGGGTCTCCGCCGGGGAGATCGCCTTCTCGGTCGGCCCGCCGACGCTCGTCGCCGGCATCTGCTTTCTCTTGGGGCTCGGGATCTACCGCGAGGAGGACCTGTTCACCCAGCGGCCGGTCCACCTGAAGGCCCTCGACGCGCTCGCGGGGCGCATCCACCGGCCGCGGGGCGTCGCCGTCGCCGTCGCTCTGTTGGTCCCGTTCGTCTTCGTCGCGGAACTGCTGGCGGTCGCCGTCCTGTTCGCGCTGCCGGTGCGGCTCTCGATCCCGCTGATCTTCGGCACCATCGCGGTGATCGAGGAACTCGCGAAGGGGTTACCGATCTACGCGGGCTACGTCCACGCCCGGTACGGGCGGACGGTCCCGGTCGCCGTCGCCGTCGGGGCGGCCTCCGGGATCGGGTTCTTCCTGGCCGAGAAGATCACTCTCGCGATCCAGTTCGTCGGCTTGCCCGGCCTCGCCGTCGCCGACGCCGCCTTCCAGACCGGTCTCGGAGCGGGCGATCCGGCCCTCGTCGCGGTCCTGGCGCTCGCGCCGCTCGTCCTCCACGTCGTCACGGCGACCCTGACGGCACTCGGCGCGTCCCGCGGCCGACGGCTCTTCGTGGTCGGCCTCTGTACCGCCGTCCTGGTCCATCTCGCCTACAACGTCGCGGTGGTGAACGCCCTTGTCTAAGACGACCATCGCGGGCCGGGAGTTCCGGTCGCTCTCCCGCGAGAAGACGATCGTACTCGCGTTGCTCATCCAGGTCGTCATCGCCGGCTTCTCGTCGTTTCTGGTCGTCGGTCTCACCTCGCTGTACGAACCCGGGGCCGCGGCCGACGACATCGTCGTCGGCGTCACCGGCGAGGAGGCCGACGCGCTCGTCGCGGCCGCCGGGGAGGTCGACGGCCTCGAGGTCAGACGGTACGACGACCGAGACGCCGCGAGGGCCGCCTTCGACGCCAATCGGGTGGGAGCGACCGCCCACGCCGAACGCGTCGAGGGGCGGACGGCGGTGCGCGTCACGGCCCCGCAGGCGAGCGTCCGGAAGACGTTCATCGTCGTCCAGGTTCGGGCCGCCCTCGAGGCGCTCGAGCGAAACGAGCGTGCCGACCGGACGGCGTCGCTCGCGAACGACCCCCTGCCGATCCCGCCGAGCGTCGACGCCAGCCCCTACTTCGGGTTCCCCTACACGGTGCTCGTGCCGACGCTCGTGTTCTTGCCCGTGTTCATCGGCGGGGCCGTCGTCGTCGATTCGTTGACCGAGGAGGTCGAGCGCGGGACCCTGACGCTGCTTCGGGTGACGCCCGCGTCGCTTCTGGACGTCGTCGACGGCAAAGCGGGGGTGATGGCGGCGCTGACGCCGATCCAGGTCGGGTTGTGGATCGCGCTGCTGTCCGCGAACGACATCCCGGTCGGGAACGTCGCACCGATCCTGGCGATCGCGACGGCGCTGTCGGCGCTGTCGGTCGCCTTCGCCGCCGGGCTCGCCATCCTCGTTCCCGTCCGCCAGCGGGCGCAGTTGGCCTACTCGTTCGGGATGTTGGCGGCCTTCGCCGCCGCGGCGCTCTTGCCCGAACACCCGGCGACGACGGTCGCGCGCTTCGCGATCGACAGCCCGACGCTCGGCACGTACGCCCACCTCGTCGGGTACGTCGTCGTGTCGGTCGTCGCCGTCGCCGCGTTCCGCCGGTGGGTCCGCGGCGTCGACGCCGAGGCGCTCGGGTAGCTTTTTGATCCCGCCGGCGCTGGTCCCGGCATGGAGTACACGACGCTCGGTTCGACCGGCATCGAGGTCTCGCGGCTCTGTCTCGGCTGTATGAGCTTCGGCGACCCGGAGTGGCGCGGGTGGGTCAAAGGCGAGGCGTTCGGCCACGAACTCGTCGAACGCGCCCGCGAGTTGGGGATCAACTTCTTCGACACGGCGAACATGTACTCCCGCGGCGAGAGCGAGCGGATCCTCGGCGAGGCCCTCGAGGGCCACCGCGAGGAGTCCGTCGTCGCGACGAAGGTGTTCTTCCCGATGCGCGAGGGCGACCCGAACTCCGGTGGGCTCTCCCGGAAGACGATCGACCAGGAGCTGTCGAACTCGCTCGATCGGCTCGGGATGGACGCCGTCGACCTCTACCAGATCCACCGCTGGGACTACGACACGCCGATCGAGGAGACGCTCCGGGCGCTCACCGACGCCGTCCGACGCGGACGGGTCCGCCACGTCGGGGCCTCCTCGATGTGGGCCCACCAACTCGCCGAGGCGCTGCACACGAGCGATCGGCTCGGCCTCGAGCGGTTCGCGACGATGCAGAACCACTACAACCTCGCTTACAGGGAGGAAGAACGCGAGGTGTTGCCGCTGTGTGAGCGGGAGGGCCTCGGCGTCGTCCCCTGGAGCCCGATGGCCCGGGGGTATCTCACCCGCCCCCACGAGGAGTACATGTCGACGAAGCGCGCCGAGACCGACGACTACGCCCAAGAACACCCCTACGCGGACAACGGGGGCCGAGAGATCAACGAGCGCGTCGAGGAACTGGCGGCCGACCGCGGCGTCTCGATGGCCCAGATCGCGCTGTCGTGGCTGCTCCACAAGGAGTGGGTCGACGCGCCGATCGTCGGCGCGTCGAGGATCGAGCACCTGGAGGACGCCGTCGAGGCCCTGGAGATCGACCTCTCCGAGTCGGACCTCGAGTACCTCGAGGCGCCCTACGAGCCGGTCCCGGTGTCCGGCCACGAGTGAGCGTCGACCCGGATCGCGGGCGAGTGCGTCGATCGACGACGGCCGTGGCGACCCGGGCGCACGACCGCTCCGACGCCCCGGGGACGGTGTCCCGCCGGCTGAGAACCGCCACGCTCGTTATTCCGTGGCACGGCAAATAATGGCGTATGACGGTCGACGAACTCGAATCCTACGGCACAGAACGGATGGACGACGGGGAGATCGATCAACTCCTCTCGAACCGGACGACGGGGGTCTTGGCGCTCCCGGCCGAGGGCGCGCCGAGCATGCGCCCGCTGTCGTTTCACTTCGACGGCGATTCGGCGCTGTATTTCCTGTACGTCGTCGGCGAGGAGAGCCGGAAGGCCGAACTGAGCGACCGGGCGGACGCCGCCCAGTTTCTCGTCTACAGCATGGAGACCCCGTTCAACTGGCGGAGCGTCCTGCTGACGGGATCGATCAGCCGGGTCCCCGAGGACGGAGCCGACACCGCCGCAGAGGTCATGACGGCGGAGCGTCCCGACCTCTTCGAGCGCGCGCTGGCGGCCGAGGCAACCGACCTGTATCGCTTCGACGTCGAGGGGCGGACCGGGATCAAGCATCTCGGCCTCCCGCCGGAGCTGGAGGACGGCGGCGACGACGCGGCGGAGTGACCCCGATCGGCCCCTCCCCGACGGCCGCCCGGTCGAGCTCCCGCCCGGCCGCCCGGCGGAGCGCGCCCGCGACCCCGAATCACATCTCGAGACTCGTCCCGACCCCGTCGACTCGCGGGGCTCGCTTCCGGTACCGACACCCCGAGAAGGCAGGGGGTCCGAGATCGGATATGCGCTCGCTTCTGTCGATGCGGTGGCGGGACCTGCTGTTCGCCCACTGGCCCGTCGACCCCGAGACGATCGAGCGGGCCCTCCCCGAGGGCCTCTCGGTCGACACCTACGACGGCGACGCCTACCTCGGGGTCGTCCCGTTCGTCATGGACGACGTCCGGCCGCGAGGCTCGCCGGTGGGGCTCTCCTTCGCCGAATTGAACCTCCGGACCTACGTCGCGGCCGACGGGCACCCCGGCGTCTACTTCTTCAATCTCGACGCCGACGACCGCGTCGGCGTCCGCCTCGCGCGGTCGCTGTTCCGGCTCCCCTACTACCGCGCGTCGATGACCGTCGGGACGCGCGGCGAGGGGCGCGACCGCGAGGTCACGTTCAGGAGCCGCCGGCTGACGAAGGATGCACCCTCGGCGCGGTTCGGAGCGACGTACGGACCCGAGGGGGCCTTCTCGGGGCCGGAGCCGGGGTCGCTCGAGGCGTTCCTCACCGAGCGCTACCGGTTCTACACCGCGGACGAGGGCGGCCGGCTCTACCGCGGCGACATCGACCACGACCCGTGGCGGCTCGCGCCGGCGTGGGCCCGGGTCCGCGCGAACACGCTGTTTCGGGCCAACGGGTTCGACCACCCGGAGGGGGACCCCGTCCTCCACGCCGCGGCCCCGATAGACGTCACCGCCGGACGGATCCGTCGGATCGGCGCGCACGATTCAGCGTGAGGGAGCACAGCACGTCCCCGACCGACACCGCTTATAAATACGTCGCGCTCCCAGTGTCCACCGATGGACGATACCGACGGCGACCGGACGGGGCGGAGCCCGTTCGGCGAGGAGACCACGCCGGCGATACGACGCATCGAGGACGCGTCGGCACCCGAGTCGACGGTGCCGGACGTCGAGGCGCTGACCGGGGATCCCCAGACGCTCGAACCGGCGATACAGGGCGTCTGGGTGATCCAGTCGGCGATATCGGCGGCGGTTTTGGGAATCATCGCCGCAGTCATCTTTTCGGTCGTTTCGCCCGGCGGTGCCTGGGTCGGCGGCGTCGTGTTCGCCGTCGCCGCCGGCCTCGGGATCGTCTTCTCGCTTCTGAAATACCGCATCTGGATGTACCAAGTGCGCGACGACTCGCTGTACCTCCGGCGTGGCGTGCTCACCCGCGTGAACACCGTTGCGCCGTACGTCAGGATCCAGCACGTCGACACCCGTCGCGGCCCCGTCGAACGCGTGTTCGGGCTCGCGACGACCGTCGTCTACACGGCCGGGTCGCGCGGCGCCGACGTCTCGATCCCCGGTCTGACGCCCGAGCGAGCCGACGACCTCCAGACCCGGTTGAAACACCTCGCCATCGCCGCCGAAGGTGACGACGCAGTCTGATGAAGCTCGATCCGCTCTCCATCCCGGTCCGGGCCGGCGAATCGGTCGTCAGGCTCGCGTGGCTCCTGGTGTTCGTCCTCGTCGGGTCGCCCGCGTTGGGCGGGGCCTCGGGGATCGGTGTGGCCGTCGTGGGGTGGTTCGTGATCGCGCTCGCCTACCAGTTGATCTACTACCAGCGCTTCGAGTACGACCTCTCTGAGGACACGTTGGACATCGCCTCCGGCGTCGTTTCGCGGCGCAACCGCGAGATACCGGTCGGGCGGGTCCAAAACGTCGACATCAGCCGCAACGTCGTCCAGCGCGCGCTCGGGGTCGCACAGATCAACCTCGAGACGGCCGGCGGCTCCTCGACCGAGGCGTCGCTGCGATACGTGAGCCTCGAGGAGGCGAAACGGCTCCAATCGGAGATCGGCCGGCTGAAACGGGGGGCGGTGTCGGCGAGGACGGCCGATCCGGAGCCCGAACGGGAGCTGTTCGCGGTCACGAGAAAGGAGCTCGTCCTCTTGGGGATCATCGGGATCGACCTCCGGCTGTTGTCGTTCGTCACGGTCCTGTTGCCGGTGATCTCGCCGTCGCTCCGCGAGCGGTTCGCCGATCCGCTCGTCGGCCTGGCTGTGACCGCGCCGCTGGCGGCCGTCGCCGTCGTCGGCGTCGCGGCGCTGATAAGCGGCGCGATCGCGCTGACCAGTTACTACGGGTTCCGGCTGGCCAGGCGGAACGACGAGCTCCTCTACGAACGCGGGCTCTTACAGCGCTTCAGCGGGACGATCCCGCTCGAGAAGGTACAGACGCTGACGATCTCGGAGAACTTCCTCGCCCGGCGGCTCGGCTACGCCTCCCTGGCGGTCGAGACCGCCGGCTACGCGCCGAGCGACGAGGGTTCGGAGTCCGCGATTCCGCTGGCCGATCGCGGCCGGGTGGTCGACCTCGCGCGATCCATCGAGGCGTTCGACGGGATCGAGTTCGAACGGCCGCCGAAGCGCGCCCGGGAGCGATACGCCGTCCGCTACAGCGTCGTGGCGGCGCTGGCGGTCGGGGCCGCCTTCGCGGCCGATCGCTACACCGGGCTCACGTTCGCGTGGTACGTGGCGCTCGCGCTGTTGCCGCTGGCGCTCGTCGGGGCTCACCTCAAGTGGCTGCACCTCGGGTACGACATCCAATCGGACTACGTCGTCCTCCGGGAGGGGTTTTGGACCCGAACGACGACGGTCGTCCCCTACTACCGGGTCCAGACCGTCCTCGACTCCCAGACTGTGTTCCAGCGGCGGCGCGGCCTCGCCTCGCTCGTCGTCGACACCGCCGGCTCCAGCGGGCTGACGAACAGACAGCCACGGGCGCTCGACATCGACGCGGAGCGGGCGGCCGACCTCCGCGAAACGGTCGCGGATCGGCTCCAGACCGCGGTACAGCGGCGACGAAGCGACCGACGCCGCGAACGGCTCCGGTCGATCGAGGCCGAACTCGACGAGGTTCCGATCGATCCGGCGTGACCGGCGGCACCGTTTTGTGGGCGGCTCCCCACGAGCCGGTATGGCACGCGACGTCAGACACGACGCCGACGGTCCCGCGGTGTTCGACGCCGAGGACCTCGGCGACGACGGAAAGCTCTACGTCTGCCGGTGTGGCCTCTCCGAGGGCGCGCTCTGTGACGGCTCCCACAACGCGACGGCCGACGAGGCCGAGGGCACCGTTTATAAGTACGAGGACGACGATCCCGACGGCGAGCGCCGGGTCCTCGACCGGGGGCGGACGGATATTTAAGTCGATCCGACGCCTACCGCGGGCATGGACTACGAGGGCGCGGTGTTGGATCTCGACGGCACCGTCTACCGCGGCGAGGAACCCATCCCGGGGTCGATCGAGGCGGTCGGGCGCCTCCGGGCGGCCGGGATCGACCCGCTGTTCTTCTCGAACAACCCGACGAAGTCCCGGGAGGCGTACGCCGAGCGCCTCTCGGGGTACGGACTGGACGTCGAGCCCGAGGCGGTCCTCTCGGCCGGCACCGTCACGACGCGGTATCTCGCCGCCGAGCACGCCGACGATACGGTCTTTCTGATCGGCGACGACGGCCTCCGCGCGCAGTTCGAGGCCGAAGGTGTCGACCTCGCGACGGACCCGACTGAGGCGGACGTCCTCGTCGCCTCCTGGACGCAGGCGTTCGAGTACGACGACATGGTGGCGGGTTACGAGGCGCTGCGGTCCGGGGCGACCTTCTACGGCACCGACCCCGACCGACTGATTCCGGCCGCCGAAGGGATGACCCCTGGGTCGGGGGCGATCGTCAACGCCGTCGGCGGCCCGCTGGAGCGCGACCCCGAGAAGACGCTCGGCAAACCGTCGGCGGAGGCCCGTCGGGCCGCCCTCGACGCCCTTGGCTGTCCGGCCGAGCGGTGTTTCGTCGTCGGCGACCGCCTGAACACCGACGTCGAACTCGGCGAACGGGCGGGGATGACGACCGTGTTGGTCCGGACCGGCGTCGCGACGGACGACGACGTCGCCACGAGCGACGTCCAGCCGGATTACGTCGTCGACTCGCTGGCGGACGTCCCGGCGGCGCTCGGGCTCGATCGGATTTAAATAGGAATTATAAGACGCCCATCTCGCCGAGCCGTTCGGGCAGGTACGTATCGGTGACGAAGTCCAGCCCGCGGGAGGCGAGCGCCTGCTGTTCGGCCTTCTTGCCGATGTCGAGTTGGAGTTCGATCTGTTCGGTCCAGTAGTCGTCCTGGAACCGCGGGTCCTCGAGTTCGCTCTCGAGGGCGTTGACGTCGGAGTCACTGAGCGGATCGGTCGGCAGTTCGTAGTTGACGATGTCGACGGGCTGGATGCCGACGTACTCCGCCTCGGGCGTCGCCAGGTACTCCGAGAGGTGCGCGGACTTGATCGAACCGTAGGCGACGGAGGCGTAGATCCGATAGGACCACGGATCGCCGTCGCAGAAGACGACGGTCGGCAGGTCGAGTTCGTCGTTGAGCCGCTTGGTGATCCGGCGGGTCGCTCTCGCCGGTTGGCCCTTCAGGTGGACGACGATGACGTTGTACGCCTCGTCGAAGCCGTTCTCGACGAGCCGATCGCGCATCCCGCCGGTCTCGACGCACAGCACGAAGTCGGCGTCGTGATCGAGGAACTCGATCGTGTCGGGGTTGTTCGGGATCTGATACCCGCCTTCGCCGACGTCCTCCTGGCAGTGGATCTTCCGTTCGCCGCGACGGGTCTGCTCGCGGAGGTACAGCGGCCCCATGATCGTCGCGCCGGACTCCTCGGGGCGCATGTGGAAGTCCTCGCGGGTCACCCCGCTGACGATCTCTAAGTCCTCGACGAGTTGGTTGGACTCGTCCTGGCCGGTGAACTGGGCGCGTTCTTGATCCCACGACTCCGAGAGGTAGTACAGCTCCCGCAGCGTCGAGGAACGCCCCTGATCGAGTTGGTCGGCGAGGAACTCGATCGTGTAGATCGCTTTCAGGAGCTTCTGTGCGCCCCGGACGCTGTTGGCCGACCGGGTCGACGTCCGATCCCCGTACACCCAGACGTCCGCGTCCTCGTCGAAGACGATGTTGCTCTTCGTCCGGGTCGGGATCTCCATCTCGGGAACGCTCCCGTCGGCGAACTGGTCGTAGAACTCGCTGGCGAGGTCGATGAGTCGTTCGCGCGCGAGGTCGTCTTTCACGTCTGCGTCCGTGTCGGCGTCTGAATCCGTGCTCATGTTATGCGTTGATGGTGAGTTTTTCGGCCTCGACGCCGTCGACGGAGACGTCGAAACTCGCGTCGTCGTCGATCCCGTACTCGAGCGTCGCGCTCGCGCCGCTTTCGACCGTCGGCGACCACTTCAGGAACCACTCGCCGTCCATCTCGACGACCGTCGCCCCGTCCGGATCGCCGGGATCGCTCGTGACGATCTCCGTGATCTCCGGGGAGACGTTCGTGCTCCCGTGGTTGTGGACCGACAGCCGGACCGTCGATCCCTCGACGGTCCGCTCGACGAGGACGTTGTTCATGATCCGAGCCAGCGAGTCCTCGACGTCGAGCGGTTCGCGCCCGGTCACCTCCGAGAGCTTCCCGGCCATCTCCGGGAGGATGTCGGCGATGACGTCCTGTTTGCGCCGCCGCTTCTCCAGGGAGCGTTGCGTTTTCAGGTGGGACTGGAGGTCCCGGCCGGCCTCCTGGAGGGCGAGTCTGAGTTCGTCCTCGATCTCGGGGATGTTCGCGACGGCGTCCTTCGACTCGCTGGTGAAGGGGACGCTCGTCGAGGCGACGTGAACCATGATCACCGCCGACCCGCCCGGCATCCCGGAGCCGCCGGGCTGGTCGAGGCCGTAGTTGCGCCAGTTGACGTTCTTCAACACGTCGACGGTCGCACACGCCCCGCGCTGGTAGACGAGCGGGACCCGGTTGGCGAACCGGAGCAGCTCCACCGAGCCGTCGGCCTCGATCTCGCCGCCGTAGGCGATCCCGACCTCGACGACGAAAGGGTCGCCGCCGTGAACCGCCGCGTCGCGCGTCACGGCGGTGTAGAAGTCGGCGTCGTACTCCTTGCGTAACCCGGCGAGGACGAGGTCCTCGGAGATCGGCGCCAGACAGTCCGTCGGCGGCGCGAGGATGTCGGTCTCGCGCATCGCCTCCAGAAACCGGGCGGCGACGTCGCGGTCCTCGGCCACGGATCGGACCTTCGGGGGCTCCTCGTCGACGGTCACCGCGTGCGACCAGATCGCGTCGACCACGTTCTCGCGGGCCGTCTCCCCGAACGTCGCGCCGTCGTACTCCTCGGTCGCGTCGGCGGCCCGGTCGACGAACTCCCGGAGCTGTGTGCGGGTGATCCGGTTGCGGGCGTCCTCCTGGTCGTCGAACTTGTCCGCCAGCCGGCCCGAAAGCCCCTCGATCGCCGCGTCGTCCTTGCGGCTCGTCGTCGCGTCGTCGACGAGCCGGTAACAGTCCGCGGCTCGATCGACGGTGATTTCCCCCCACGCGGCGTCGACGGCGTTCTCCCGGACCGTCGACCCGAACGTCTCGTCGAACTCCGTTTCGATCCCGTCGGCGCGTTCCTCGACGAGGTCGGCGAGTTCGGGGTAGGCGATCCGCTCGCGCCCGCCGACGTCGTCGGCGACGCGTTCGGCGAAGGCCGCGGTGGCGGCCGCCGTCTTGTTCGCGACGGCGCCCTCGACGGCCGACTCGACGTCGGCGTCGACGGCCGGCCCCGGCGGGCGCCACGCCACCGCCCGTCCGAAGTGTCTGTCCCGGAAGTTGTCGAGGACGCTCCCGGCGGTCTTGGCCCCGACGCGGGTGAACTCCCCCTGGAGGAACCCCGACAGCGAGTACGACTCCGTCGAGTCGAGCATCTTCAACAGCGTCCCCAACTCGACCCCGTGGGGGTGGGGTCTGATCTCCTCGGTCTCGGGCGGCAACTCGTCGGTCGCGCGCTCGGATTTGAACGAGCCGTCGGGCTCGTGGAACTCGATCCTGGCGTGGGGGTTGACGACCGCGGTGTATTTGACGTAGTTGCGGAGCTGTTTTCGCGCCCGCATGTTCCCCTCCATCTCCACCTCGATCCGGGTGCCGTGGGGGCGCTCCCAGCTCGTCGCCTCGTCGGCGTCGATCTCCGGTTCGTTGGTGTCCGTGTCGATCGTGAGCTCGAAGTAGCGCGCGCCGTCGCCGTTTTCGGTCTTGGACGTGATCTTCGCCGGCTTCCCGGAAGTGAGCTGAGCGTACAGTACAGCCGCTGAGATCCCTATTCCTTGCTGACCGCGGCTGTTTTTGACGCTCATCGCCCCGTCGTTCACGACGACGAAGTTTTCGTCGTCCCCGCGTGCTCCGGGAACTGAGATGTCGTAGACGTGATCCGGCGGCTCGGTCTCCTCGACCGTCCGAACCGGGAGCAAGCACATATCCGAGTCCGTGAACCCCTGGAGATTCTGGACGGTCTCCCACAGCACCTCGAGCCGATCGGTCGGCCGATGTGCCTCGTCGAGTAGTCCGTACTCCTCGAGTCGGTGTACGTAGCGGGGCTTCTCGACGCGTTCCCCGGACAGTGCCCGCTCGATGAGCTGCTGGTAGACCGCCGCGTGTTCGCGGCTCGAACCGAGGCCGGCACCCATCAATAGCGCGGGGACAGTATCGGGTACCGTCTCGTAGGACGTTTTGGCGACCCGAACGTCGTCGAGTAGTGCGGTCGGAATCCGGTCGTAGCGCTGTGCCCGGGTCTCGGTGGTCGTCTCGAATACGCCACCGATATCGGTGTCCTCGCCGTAGACCTTCGTGAGGTATCGCTCGCTCGGCTCGTCGGCGTATCCCCCGGACCGCTTGGATTCCGTGCTCGCAACGACGCCCTGCATGTTCCAGAGCACGGACAGCTGTCGGGCGAGCGTTTCGCTCGTCGTCGTGTGGGAGAGTTCGTTTCCGGGGTACGCGTCCGACCCGTCACCCTGGTACAATGCCGCGATGAGCCGCTGTTGGTGTTCGGCCGACATCCGGAAGACGAACTCGGGGAGACGTTTATTTCGGGCCGCATCACCGCACGTCGCTTTCAGGAACAACGCCAGCGGCGAACCGAACGCTTTCACCCGAGTGGAGTTTCGTTCCCGTTCGACTGTCGTCGACGACCCCGTGATCGCCGCGATGGCCTCCTCGGTCGCTTCGATCAGTTCGGATTCGTGCATTCCGAAGGTGAAACCGACCTGTCTCGGCCCGGCGTGGCCCTCGGATACGTAGTGGGCGAGCAGTTCGACGAACGATTCATCGACCGGAATCGTGACGGGAACCGCTGTCGCCTCGCCGCCGACCTGATACGTTTTGAACCGACAGTCGCGGGCTCTCTTCTCCCAGCCGAGATCGAGCACCGTCTCGGCAGGGAGGTATCCTTTCTCGATGTAGTTGTTCTCGAAGCTGTCGCGGAGAACGTCGACACCGTTGTACCGGTAATAGGATCGCTTCCGGGAGCTATCCGGTGACGGTTTCTTCCGTATCGTCTCGCCGGAGCGGATCTCGGCCAGCGTCTCATCGTCGAACCCGTACACGTACACCCGACGATCTTCGAGTTCCTCGATCGGGATGTGTTTGAGGAGGTTGATCTCCTCGACCGGTTCGTCCGTTCCCGGGAGCGACTGAGGTGCCAGGACCGTATCGCCGGGTTCGAGATCGCTCGCCTCGATCTCTTTCGTGTTCCCGTCTTTCGTCACCCCGAAAAGGCTGTGATTGCCGGTCACCTCGACGCTCCGTCCACGGCTCGTGGTGATCCGGAACGTCCGCTCGCGCGTCCGATGCCGGATCGCGTGTGTTGCCGCCTGCCACGACGTTTCGTGTGTTTTCCTGTCGAACGACGGAACCTCGATATCGTCCGGGAGAGGCGCTGTCGCGTCCTCGTCCTCGTCGTCGGGCGGAAGATACGCATCGCACAACACGCCGATCGGTACCGTCTCGACCTCGCCATCGCGCCGCACCAGAACCTGCTGGTCCGGCGTTAGCGACTGCTTGCGTGCGTGAAACCGCGACCCGTACAGCAGTTTCCCGAACACCTTCGGGACCTGCTCTCTGGTGATCCCGGGGCCGTTGTCCTCGACGACGAGCCGGTAGTAGCCGCCGACCTCCTCGATCTCGACGTAGATGTCCGGCAGGATCCCGGCCTCCTCGGTGGCGTCGAGGGCGTTGTCGACCGCCTCCTTGACCGCGGTGACGAGCGCCTTCGCGTCGCTGTCGAAGCCGAGCATCTGCTTGTTCTTCTCGAAGAACTCGGCGATGGAGATGGAGCGCTGGTTCTCGGCGAGCTCCTCGGCGACCGCGCCGCCGCCCTCGCCGAGTTCCGACTGGTACGAAGTCATCTACCGGGAGCTAAACCTCCCGGAACGTAAAACCCCGTCGGGACCGCGGTGAAAGTGAAGCGTTCGGGGCGGACGTGGGACCGGGGACGCGAGTGGTGAGAACGGTTATCGCTCGTCGTCCCCGTCCCGGTCGTCGGCGACGCCCCCGGAGAGCATCCGTTTGAGCGCGGCCACCCCCTCCGCCCGCGTCGCCCCCTTCGAGAGGCGAACGCCCGCGAAGGTCCCGACGTCGGACTCCTCGCGGGGGGTGCCGAGGTGGTCCATGTGGTACGCCAGGCGGACGAGCCACGCGGTCGGGAGCGTGAAGGCGACGAAGGCCACGGCGGTACCGACCGCGGAGAGTCCCGCCGCTCCCGCGGCGATGCCGGCGACGACGTAGGCGAACGAGACGACGACTAAGAGCACCGTCGCGGTGACGAGGATGTCGTTGACGGCGATCACCTGGGCGTTGTACTCGATCCAGCGGCCGTAACTCCGCAGCAGTTGGGTCTCGAACGCGTCGGTGTCCCCCTGGATGGAGCGTTCGATGTCGTCGGCGTCGAGGCCGCCCCGGAGGTTCGAGGCAGTGTAGGTGACGCCCGCGAGCGCCGTCGACACGAAGAGCAACGCGGCGCCGACGGCGGTGAAGACGTTGAAGAACGACGCCGCATCGAAGGGCGTCTGGACGAGCACCGTCGCGCCGGTGACGACGATACCGATCAAGAGCAGGTTCGCCTTCAGGATCTCGACGGCCTTGTTGTCGATCTCCTGTATGCGTGCGACCTGGTACTCGAAGGTCGTCCGGGTCTCCTCGCGGGCCAACGCGAGCGTCTCCCCGTCGGCTTTCGCGGGGTCGGAACCGCCGTCGGTCACACCGGGGTTACTCCGGGGACGTATTTAAGCGTCGGGGCGGCGGGAGGCCGTTTCGCGATCGGGTCGCAGGTGGCACTCGGTGTTCCGCCCGCGCGCGTGCGAGGGCTTTATACCTGCCGCGTTATAAGAACGGATAGTATCAGATGTCTCAGAATAGTGAATACAGCGCCGGGCAGATACAGGTGCTGGAAGGGTTAGAAGCCGTCCAGAAGCGTCCGGCGATGTACATCGGCTCGACGGACGGACGCGGCCTCCATCATCTCGTCTACGAGGTCGTGGACAACTCCATCGACGAGGCGCTGGCCGGGCACTGCGACACCATCGAGGTGCGCATCAACGAGGACGGGTCGGTGACCGTCGCCGACGACGGGCGCGGGATCCCCGTCGACACCCACGAGGAGTACGACCGCCCCGCCGTGGAAGTCATCATGACGGTCCTCCACGCGGGCGGGAAGTTCGACAGCAAGTCCTATCAGGTCTCCGGCGGCCTCCACGGCGTCGGCGTCTCCGTCGTCAACGCGCTCTCGAAGTGGCTCGAGGTGGAGATCAAACGCGACGGCGCGGTCTGGCGACACCGCTTCGACCACGGCGAACCGGAAGCGGACATAGAGCGGGCCCGGGATATGGACCCGGGCGAGGGGACCGGCACCGAGATCCGCTTTTGGCCCGACGACGGGATCTTCGAGACGACCGACTTCGAGTACTCGACGCTGGAGTCGCGGCTCAGAGAACTGGCCTTCCTGAACCCCGGCGTCGAGATTGCCCTCCGCGACGAGCGGTCCGAGGGGGGTGCCGAGTCGGTCTTCGAGTACGAGGGGGGCATCCGTGAGTTCGTCGCCTACCTCAACGAGACGCGGGAGGTGCTCCACGACGACGTCGTCTACGTCGAGGACGACGCCGACGACATCCACGTCGAGATAGCGATACAGGCGACGGCGGGCGTCCAGGGGTCGATCCACGCATTCGCGAACAACATCAACACCCGGGAGGGCGGGACGCACCTGACTGGGTTCAAAACCGCGCTCACGCGCGTCATAAACGACTACGCGGGCTCGAACGATCTGCTCTCGGACCTCGACGGCACGCTCAAGGGAGAGGACATCCGCGAGGGGCTGACCGCCGTCATCTCGGTCAAACACCCCGACCCGCAGTTCGAGGGCCAGACGAAGACGAAACTCGGCAACAGCGACGTCCGCGGGATCGTCGAGGGGGCCGTCCACGAGGAACTCGCGACGTACCTGGGGGAACACCCCGACACCGCCGAGGCCATCGTCTCGAAGGCCGTCGAGGCCGCGAAGGCGCGCAAGGCGGCGAAGAAGGCCGAGGAACTGACGCGCCGGAAGTCCGCGCTCGAATCGACCTCCCTGCCCGGAAAGCTCGCCGACTGTCGGGAGCGAAACCCCGAGGACGCCGAACTGTTCATCACCGAGGGCGACAGCGCCGGCGGGAGCGCAAAGCAGGGCCGCAACCCCGAGTTCCAGGCGATCCTCCCGATCCGCGGGAAGATCCTGAACGTCGAGAAACACCGCCTCGACCGCATCCTCGAGAACAACGAGATCCGGAACCTGATCACGGCGATCGGGACGGGGATCGGCGAGGAGTTCGACATCGGGGAGGCGCGGTATCACAAGGTCATCCTCCTGTGCGACGCGGACGTCGACGGCGCGCACATCCGGACCCTACTCCTGACCTTCCTCTATCGGCACATGACACCGCTCATCGAGGCGGGCTACGTCTACGCCGCCCAACCGCCGCTGTACCGGATCCGCTACAAGGGCGAGACCTACGACGCGATGACCGAGGCCGAACGCGAGGAGATCGTCGCGGAGGTCTGCAACGGCCAGCCGGATCAAGTCCAGCGGTTCAAGGGGCTCGGCGAGATGAACCCCGAACAGCTCTGGGAGACCACGATGGACCCCGACAACCGGATCCTCAAGCGGATCACCGTCGAGGACGCGGCGGCGGCCGACCGGATGTTCAGCGTGTTGATGGGTGACGCCGTCGGCCCGCGAAAGCAGTTCATCAAAGACCACGCCGAGGAGGCGGAGTGGATCGACATATGAGCTCCGAGGCCCCCGACGCGCCGGACGTTCCGGCCGACAAGGTAGAGCCCGTCCGCATCGAGGACGAGATGGAGCAGTCCTACATCGACTACGCGATGAGCGTCATCGTCGGGCGCGCGCTGCCCGACGCCCGCGACGGCCTCAAGCCCGTCCAGCGGCGCATCCTCTATGCGATGGACGAGATGGGCGTCACCTCCCGCTCGGGCCACCGGAAGTCCTCCTCGATCGTCGGCGACACGATGGGGAACTACCACCCACACGGCGACTCGGCGATCTACGACGCCCTCGCGCGGATGGCACAGGACTTCTCGTTGCGATACCCCCTCGTCGACGGCCAGGGGAACTTCGGCTCCGTCGACGGCGACCCGCCCGCCGCGATGCGGTACACCGAGGCGCGGATGGCCCCCATCGCCGAGGAGTTGCTCGCCGACATCGACAAGGACACCGTCGACTTCGCGCCGAACTACGACGACCGCCTGACCGAGCCGGCGGTGTTGCCGGCGGCGATCCCGAACCTGCTCGTCAACGGCGCCTCGGGGATCGCGGTCGGGATGTCGACCAATCTCCCGCCGCACAACCTCGGGGAGGTGATCGACGCCGCGATCCACGTCATCGACCATCCCGACTGCTCCGTGGCCGAGTTGATCGACACGCCCGACTCGGACGGGTACATAAAGGGTCCGGACTTCCCGACCGGCGCGAAGATCGTCAACCGCGAGGGGCTGTGGGACGCCTACACGGAGGGTCGCGGCCGCCTCCGGGTCCGGGCGGAGATGGAGACCGAGTACGACGAGACGGGTAACGATCGGATCGTCATCACCGAACTACCCTACCAACAGAACAAGGCCCGACGGATCGAACGCATCGCCGACGACGTCGGGGAGGGCAAGATCGAGGGGATCCGCGACATCCGCGACGAGTCCGACCGGAACGGCGTCCGCGTCGTCGTCGAGTGCAAGCGGGGCGCGAACGCCGACGTGGTCCGGAACCAACTGCTCGAACACCACCTCGAGAACACCTTCTCGGTGATCTCGCTCGCGCTGGTCGACGACCAACCCCGGATACTAAACCTGAAGGAACTCCTCGAGGCGTTCGTCGAGCACCGTCGCGAGGTCGTCCGCCGTCGCTCGCAGTTCGAACTCGGCGAGGCGGAGGACCGCGCCCACATCCTCGAGGGGCGGCTCACGGCGCTGGACAACGTCGAGCACGTCGTCGACCTCGTCCGCGAGAGCGAGGATCGCGACGCGGCGATGGCGGGGCTTCGCGAGGCGTACGACCTCTCGGAGGCGCAGGCCGAACACATCGTCCGGATGCAGCTCGGCTCGCTCACGTCGATGGAGGCCGGCGAGATCGAGGCGGAGTATCGGGACGTCCAAGCCGAAATCGAACGGCTCGAGACGATCCTGAGCGACGAGAGCGAGTTATTGGGCGTCATCAAAGAGGAACTCGAGGCGGTCAAGGCGTCCTACGACGACGAGCGCCGGACGGGGATCGTCGAGGACGCCGGCGCCGTCACGCGAGAGGACCTCATCGCCGAGGAGGAGGTCGTCGTCGCGGTCTCGGAGGACGACTACGTCAAGCGGATGTCGCTCTCGGAGTTCGATCCCCAACACCGCGGCGGCAAGGGGATCATCGGCTCGCGCCCGAAGGCGGGCGATCGGGTCTCGACGGTCTTCACCGCCTCGACGCACGATTACCTGCTGTGTTTCACCAACCGGGGCCAGGTCTACCGCCTGAAGGTGTTCGAGTTACCCGAGATGGGCCGGACCGCCCGGGGGACCTCGGCGGTCAACATCGTCGATCTCGACGACGGCGAGGAGATCACCGCGGTCGTCAACACCGACGACGTCGACGAGGGGTACCTCGCGATGGCGACGAAAGACGGCTACGTCAAGCGAACCGAGGTCTCGGCGTTCGAGAACGTCCACTCGGGCGGCATCCGCGCGCTCACGCTCGAACCCGAGGACTCCCTCGTCGACGTGGAGGTCACCGCCGGCGACGGCGACCTCCTGCTCGGCACCCGCGAGGGGATGACCATCCGTTTCGACGAGGAGGACGCCCGTCCGATGGGTCGGTCGGCCCGCGGCGTCAACGGCATCAAACTCGAAGGCGACGACCGGGTGGCCGGTCTCGTCGCCGCCGATTCCGACGACGACCGCGACCTCCTGACGGTGACGAAGAACGGCTACGGCAAGCGGACGCCGCTGTCGGAGTACCGCCAACAATCGAGATACGGGAAGGGCCTCATCGACATCAAGACCGACGAGCGGAACGGCCCCGTCTGCTCGATCAACGCCGTCTCCGAGGGCGACGGACTCGTCATTATGAGCGAATCCGGACAGATAATGCGAACCCACGTCGACGAGGTGTCGAAGGTGAGCCGGAACACCAAAGGCGTCGTCGTGATGCGCCTCGACGAGGACGACCGCGTCGCGGGCGTGGACGTGGTCCCCACCGAGGGACGCGACGGCGGACCCGAGGCGGACGACGCGAGCGACGGCGGGTCCGAAGCGGTCGACGGGCACGACGACGCCGAACCGGACGACGAGTAGCCGCGGCCGCCGGCTGGAGTAGCAACCGTTTTTGTGTTCGCGGCGATAACGTGTCCGTATGAGCGGCGATCCCACCGACGAGGAACTACAGGAACTCCGCGAGGAGAAGATGGAACAGCTCAAGGAACGACAGGGCGACGGGGAGGCCGAGGCCGCGGAGGCCCAACGACAGCAGGCCGACGCCCAGAAGAAGGCGATGCTCCGGAAGGCGCTGACCGACGGGGCCAGAAAGCGGCTCAACACGGTCCAGATGTCGAAACCGCAGTTCGGCGAGAAGGTCGAACAGCAGATAGTCGCCCTGGCGCAGAGCGGCCGGCTGAACGGCAAGATCGACGAGGACAAGATGAAGGAACTGCTCCAGGAGATGAAGCCCGAATCGAAGAGCTTCGACATCCAGCGTCGGTGATGGAGTGCGGACTGCTGTTCAGCGCCGGGAAGGACTCCTCGCTGTCGGCGCTACTCTTAGAGGAGTTCTACGACGTCACGCTCGTGACAGCTACCTTCGGCATCACCGACGACTGGACGCACGCCCGCGACGCCGCGGGGGCGCTCGGCTTTCCCTTCGAGCGCGTCGAACTGTCCGAGGACGTCGCCAGGGAGGCGACAGACCGGATGCGCGAGGACGGGTTCCCGCGGGCCGGCATCCAGGCGGTCCACGAGGCCGCCCTGGAGGCGGTCGCCGACAGGTACGACGTCGTCGCGGACGGAACGCGCCGCGACGACCGCGTCCCGACCATCTCCCGGGCGGTCGCCCAGAGCCTCGAGGACCGACACGGCGTCGACTACGTCGCCCCGCTTTCGGGGTTCGGCCGGGGCGCGATCGACCGCCTCGTCGAAACGCGTCTGGCGGTCGAGTCCGGCCCGAGCGAATCGATCAAGAAGGGCGACTACGAGACCGAACTGCGCGCGTTGATCGAGGCGCGGTGGGGTGTCGGGACGGTCGCCGAGGTCTTCCCCGAGCACGAACAGACGCGGGTCGTCGGGCGAAGCTGATCGCCCGACGCCGTCGACATACACCTTTTTGTCGTGGCGTCGCATACCACGCCATATGAAGTTCGCCATAGTCGGCTACGGTCGCGTCGGGGCCCGGACAGCGGACATCCTCTCCTCGGAGGGCCACGACGTCGTGATCGTCGAGTCGGTCGCGGAGAAGGCGCGGACGGCCGAGGAGGCCGGCCACGAGGTCGTCGAGGGGGACGGCGAGGACGAACGAGTGCTGGACGACGTCGGTCTCGACGATACGGACGCGCTCGCGGCGCTCACCGGCGATCTGAACGTCAACTTCACCGCCTGCATGATCGCCAACGGCCACGACTGTCGGACGGTGCTCCGGATCGACGAGGACTACCGCGAGGAGATCTACCGGAAGTACGCCGCCGACGTCGACGAGGTCGTCTACCCCGAGCGGATGGGTGCCGCGGGGGCCAAGACGGCCCTCCTGGGTGGCGATCTAAACGTCCTCGGCGACCTGACCGAACACCTCACCGCGACGAGTCTCGACATCCCCGAGGGGTCGCCGGCCGTCGGCCGCCGCGTCGTCGACATCGATCTGCCGGGCGACGCCCGGGTGTACGCCCACGGCCGCCGCCGGGAACCGATGACGATTCCGCTCCCGCAGACGGAGATCGAACCCGGCGATCAGGTGGCGCTCGTCGCCGAACAGGTCGACCTCGACGAGATCCGGTCCGTCCTGCACGGCTAGGTCGGCCCCCGAGACGCGGGTGCCGTCCGTCCAGCCGCGTCAGTCAGTCGTCCGCCCGGTTGCGTCAGCCGTCCAGCCGCGCCCGACAGACGAACGTCTCGGTCCTCGAAACGGCGTGATCGACGACGAACCCGGCCTCCCCCAGCGCCGACACCGCGTGCCCGAGGCCGTGACGCTCCTCGAGCGGCGGGCCGTCCGCGCCGCGGCCGTTCCGGGTCCAATCGACGATAACGATCCGGCCGCCCGGGCCGAGGACGCGGGCGATCTCCTCGATCGCCTCGGCCCCGGAGAACTCGTGGTACGTCATGGTGGTGAACGCGGCGTCGAGCGCGCCGTCCTCGAACGGCAACCCGTCGATCGGGGCCGTGACCGTCTGGACGTTGTCCGGGAGGCCCTTCTCCGCGTAGCGTTCGTGCATCGCCGCCTGGACGTCGACGGCGTGGACGGTTCCGGCGTGGGGGGCAACGAGGTCCGTGTAAAACCCGGTCCCGCTCCCGAGGTCCGCGATCGTCTCGGTGGGACCGGCCGACAGGAGCGATAGCAACTCCTCCCCGGAGCACCATCGGTACCGCGACGCGTCGTCGAGGCGCTCTGCGCGCTCCGGATCGAACGTGTGGAAACCCATACGCGACGTAGGGGACGCGCCGGCATAACGGTGGTTGATTCCGGGCGGGAGGGCGGCGCTCGATTCCGACCGACTGCCTCCCGACAGCCCTACCAGTCGTCGTTCCAGGGGCGGTCGATGTCGTCGCGACGTCCGTCGAGGACGGCGAAGCGTTCGCCGCGGCGCTCCTCGAGGAGCGCGAGCAGCCGTTCGGCCCATCGCAGTTTCTTCGCCTTCTGTGGGGCGACCGTGGGATCGTCGAAGTCCCACCCGGGGAAGACGAGGCGGTCGGCCCCGCAGGCGTCGGCGAGAAACGCCGCCCGGTCGCCGTCGGTGAAGCCGCCGGGGTTACAGACGGGGGGGTTCGGGGCCGCCTGCGTCGTCGGGAGCACGGACTCGAGGGCGAACGTCGGGACGTGGCGGTCGATCGCATCGAGGTTGTCGCCGTGGGCGTGGGCGGCGACGGGGACGCCCTTTCGGGTGAGATCCCGCGCCGTTTCGGGGTTCTTGTCGAGGTCGGTCACCATGCAGTCGACGGCGATCCCGGCGTCGAGACAGACGTCGGCGGCCGTCGAGGCGGCGACCACGCTGTCGGCCCGCCCGGCGAGGGGCAACTCCTCCGGGAGCGTCGGCCCCGCGCCACAGACCGCCACCGTGCCGCCGAGTTCGACGTCGGCGGGTTCGAGCGGGTCGCCGTCGGTGACGAGGTCGGCGAGCAGGTCGCGGGTGCGCTCGTCGCCGGCCCGGTCGTAGCCGAAATCGGCGAGTATCGCGGCGTAGATGGGTTCCCAGTCGGCGTATAGCATCGCCACTACCGTATATAAAGACTGAGCCCGAAGCGCACCAAGGTACCCCTACCCGGATATGCCCTTCGGGCTTCCAGTCGGTCATTCCGGTGCATCTGGCATAAGCTTTCTTGTACTGTAAGCCGCCCGTTTGTCACGCGTCAGACGCTCCCTAGCCCGTCGTAGGCACTTCCTACCGCCTCCACAGCCGGCGTGGGTCCGCCCGCTATTTCGGCGCTCAGGGCCTCGAACCCGGCGGCCGTGCCCGCCAGGAGCAGCCCGTCGCCACGGTAGGCGTCGAGGCCGACGTCGCGGGCCGCACCCGCGAGCGCTGTCGCCGACGCCTCCGGAAGCCGGAACTCGACGACGTGGGTGCTCACCGAGGGACCGTGGTCGCCGTCGTCGCCCTCGGCCCCGATCCGGGCGAGGTGGCGGCCGAACTCCCGGTCGGTCGTCACGTCGAGTACCTCGACGCCGCGGTCGGGGTCGCGGGCCCGCTCCCGCCGGAACTCGTAGCCGACGAGCGCCGCGTCCCGCGTCTCGGCGACGTCGTGGGTCCTGACGACGTGGGCACCGCGCTCGACGGCCATCGACGTCGCCGCGAGCGAGACGGGAAGCGCCCCCTCCGTGTCCCGGCCGGCGACCTCCCGCAAGAAGTTCTTCCGGTTGATCGAGACGAGGATCGGCCGCCCGTGACCGCGGAACTCCCGGAGGCGGTCGAACGTCTCCCGGTCGTCGTCGGTCGTCTTCGACTCGGACCAGCCGCCGAAGGCGGGGTCGACCATCGTCTTCTCCGTGAAGCCGTTCCGTTCGAGGGCGTCGTAGATGTCGTCGACGTCCTCGATCGCTCCCGGGCGTTCGAGGTCCGGCGGCGAGGCCATCTTCGAGACCGCGACGTCGTACTCGGCACACACCGTCGGCATCTCCGGGTCGGCGAACCCGCAGATGTCGTTGACCATCTCGAAGCCGGCGTCGAGGGCTGCCTCGGCGACCTCGTGATAGCGGGTCTCGATCGACCAGACCGCATCCCCCGAGGTCGATTCGAGCGTCTCGACGGCCGTTTCGAGGCGATCCAGTTCCCCCTCGGCCGACAGCACCTCGAAGCGCTTGTTGGCGGATTCGAGCCCGACGTCGACGATGTCGGCGCCCTCGTCGATCAGTTCCTCGTCGACGTAGGCGGCGGCCTCGCCGGGGTCGTCGAAGACGCTCGGGTCGTAGGGCGACTCCTTCGAGACGTTCAACACGCCCATGATCCGGGGCGGGTGCTCGTCGCCGATCGGCAGTCCGGCGGCGTCGACTGTTCGCATACCTTCGATTGGGGCGCTCGTCGCTAAAACAGACCGATACCGGCACATCGCGTCGGGGATCGAGCGGCCGTCCGGACGCCCCGACGGACCCGCCTCCTGCGGCCCGGGACTCGTCGCCGGTCGAAGGCGTCCTGACGACGACTACCGGTCGAACGTCCCGACAAAATTGCGCACGGCGTTCTCGAAGTCGGTCGGGTGTTCCCGGTAGGGGTGGTGGCCGGCGTTGTTCGCGGCGTACAGCCTGACGTCGGGGTTGTGTTGGGCGATCTTGTCGTACAGTGCGGTGCCGCTCCGGAGGGGCATGGTCGGATCGTCGGTGCCCCAGTACAGCAGCGTGGGCATCGTCAACGCGCCCTCGACGACAATGCGGCGGTTCGTCTCCCACATCGATTCGCGGAGCGACCGTTGCC
>Ga0209917_1000149_pt1 | contig 27223 bp, 31 predicted proteins | sample SalPon2_C_H2O_MG_FD_185710 | JGI IMG/M metagenome (GOLD analysis project Ga0209917, IMG submission 185710) | Salt pond water microbial communities from South San Francisco under conditions of wetland restoration - Salt Pond MetaG R2_C_H2O_MG... | ecosystem: Environmental > Aquatic > Non-marine... | reverse complement strand
CGCGCCCCTGTCGGGGTACACCGCGACCGACGTCGCGTTCGACGGCGACCCGCCCGAGACCGTCATAGATGCGGTCGCCGCCGAACTGGACAACACGACGACGGTTGACCTCAACGTCGTGCCCGAAGAGAGCGCGGTGGAAGTCACGGATCCGGCGGTGACCGAAGGGCAGTTCCGCGCGGCGATGGACGCCGCGGGCTACGAGTACGCTGACGTTCGCTCCGGCGTCACCCAGCAGACGCGCGACGCGACGATAGGCATCATCGACGACAAGATCAACCAAGCCGGTCTCTCGGGGGGGAGCGTCCAGCAGGTCCAGTCGATCACCGGCGAGTACTTCATTCTCGTGGAGGTTCCCGGTGAGGGGAGAGAGGACGTGATCGACCTCCTTGAGGAGCGCGGAACCGTCCGGATCGACATCGCGTACCCCGACGGGAACGGGACCGGGGTTCAGCGGGGAGTCTTAACCCAACGCGACTTCGACACGATCGGGACCGCAACGCAGAACGAACGGCGGCAGGGGTCGTACGTTCCGGTTACCGTCCGCAACACCGCCGCGAACGGCCAACAGTCGTCGGCGCACGCGTTCCAAGACGCCGTCGCTCAGCGCGGGTTCGCCGACGCGTACCAGAATCAGGCCGACCGGTGCGGGTACAACCCGGAGACCGGTGAGATCGAGGAGGTGAACGGGGACCGGAACCCGTGTCTCCTGCTCGTCGTCGACGACGAGGTCGTCAACTCGTTCGGGATGGACCCGGGGCTCGCCGACAACATGGCGGCCGGGTCATGGGCAGAGACCGGCCAGTTCCGGCTCACGACCGGTGAGTTCGCCGAGGCCCAGTCCATCGCGCTGAACCTCCGCGCCGGCGCGCTCCCGGCCGACCTCGACATCAGCGGCGAGGGGACCTCCTCGTCCATCTCGGCGTCTCAAGGTGAGAACTTCCGGACGTACTCGCTGATCATCGGCGTGCTCTCGGTGTTCGCGGTCGCGGGTATGGTGTTCCTCCGGTACCGCGAACCCCGCGTCGCGCTCCCGATGATCGTCACGGCGCTGGCGGAGGTGTACACCCTGCTCGGGTTCGCGGCACTGCTCGGCTACCCGCTCGAACTCGCGGTCATCGCCGGGTTCATCGCGGTGGTCGGCACCGGGGTCGACGACCTCGTCATCATCGCCGACCAGGTGATGAGCGAGGGCGAGGTGAACTCCCAGACGGTGTTCAACTCCCGGTTCCGCCAGGCGTTCTGGGTCATCGGCGCGGCCGCGGCCACGACCATCATCGCGATGTCGCCGCTGATGGTGCTGGGGCTCGGCGACCTCTCCGGGTTCGCCATCTTCACCATCCTCGGCGTGCTGGTCGGCGTGCTGATCACCCGCCCCGCGTACGGCGACATCCTGCGTCGCCTGCTGACGGTCCGGTAACTCGGCGGCGAGTCGTCGGCCGCCACGAGACGCGGCCGTAGTTGACGGTCGATCGGTTTTCCTCCGCCACGCGGCGACGTTTCTCCGCATTACCGTCTCGACTCGGCTCCCGTCGCGACTTCGACGAGAACGGACGACCCGTTCGACAAACTATTAATTTAGACCGGTCAAAAAGGACCATGTCGACCGACGCCGTCGAAAATTATCTCAACTCTATCTATCGGATCGAGTCGCGAGGGGGACCGCCCGTCGCGACCTCGCGGATCGCGGAGGGACTCGAGAAGACGCCCGCGACGGTGACGAGGACGGTCGAGACGCTCGCCGACCGCGGGCTGCTCTCCCGCAGGGAGCACAGGGGCGTCGAGCCCACCGCCGCCGGCCGGGAGGTGGGTGACGCATGACCGGCTACGTCGAGATCGTCGCGATCGCGTTCGTGACGCAGCTCGCGGTGCTGCCGGGCGAGAAGGTCCAACTGATGATCGCGGGGCTCTCCACGCGGTACGACCCGAAGATCGTCGTCGCGGCCGCCGGCTCGGCGTTCGCCGGCTGGACCGCCGTGGAGATCGCGTTCGGCCAGGCCCTCCAGTCGGCGCTGTCGCCGGTCGTGTTGGACTCGATCACCGCCGTGCTGTTCTTCCTCTTCGCAGTCCTGCTGTACCGGTCCGCGCCGGAGCGGGGAACGACCCCGGAGGCGGAGCGCACCGACGGCGGCTTGGCCGCGTTCGACGACCTCTCGCTGCCGGGGCGGCTCGACAAGTACTCGGGGTCGCTCGGCGGCTTCTTCCCCATCTTCCTGCTCACTGCGACCGGCGAGTTCGGCGACAAGACGCAGCTCGTCACCATCGGGCTGGCGGTCCAGTACGGCGCGACCTCGGCCATCTGGGCCGGCGAGATGCTCGCGATCATCCCGGTGAGCCTCGCGAACGCCTACTTCTTCCACACGTTCGCCGGGCGGGTCGACATGCGGCTCGCGCACTTCGCTTCCGCGCTGCTCTTCGCCTTCTTCGGCGCGGACACCGTGCTGGCGATCGCGACCGACTTCTCGGTGTGGGAGACCATCGTCGGAACGCTCGGCGGGCTCATCTCCGGGCTGTTCTGAGAGGCCGTCCCGCCGACGGCCGCGGACCGCGGTCAGAACTCGTCTAACGCCGACTGCTCGGCGGCCGTCAGCGCGTCCTCGCAGGTGCGCCACGACGCGCGCGCGCAGTCGGGCAGCGTCCCGTGGTCGCCGACGTACGCGGCGAGGAACGCCCGGGTGGCCGGGTCGCTCGGGTAGCCGCTCCCGAGGTCGTAGTCGGGGTAGGCGGCGTCGAGGTCGGCCATCGCGGCGTCGCGGACCACCTTCGCGACGACGCTCGCCGCGCCGACGACCGGATCGTCCTCGTCCGCGCCGTGCGCGGCCGTCACGTCGATCGCCGGGAGGGGTCCCCCGTCGTCGCCGTCCTCGTCCGTGTCGTCCCCTTCCTCGACGAACTCGCGGAGCCGCCGCGCAAACCGCTCCTCGCTGGTGTCGCCCGCGTCGGCGACGACGCGGACCGGACCGTCGGTCTCGGCGGGGAGAGCACCGAGCGCGCGTCTGACCGCCCGTGCCTGACCGCGGACGGTGAGGGAGTTCATGTCCGTGTCGGGGCGGTCGATCTCGTCGGGTTCGACGCGGGCGACGCCGACGGCAACGTCCGGGTCGCTCCGGAGGGCCGCGGCCATCTCCTCGCGGCGGCCCGGCGCGATCCGCTTCGAGTCGTCCACGTCGGCCGGGAGGCTCGCCGGGTCGGCGACTACCGCCGCCGCGACCATCGGTCCGAGCGCGGGCCCCTTGCCGGCCTCGTCGACGCCGAGATACACGCGTGGCTAGTGGACGTGCGGGGGGAAATACCTTCAGAAGGGCGGCGACCTCAGTCGAGCAGGACCGCGTTGACCTGGCCGGTCTGGCCGGGGCGGGAGGTGACGCGGGCGCGACCGGCGGACGTCTCGATCACGGCGCCCTTCGTGATGATGTTCCGGCGGGCGTAGTTGACGTTCGCGGGGTTGTCGACGACGTTCTCGATCTCGGCCTCGCTGACCTCGCCGTCGGCGGCGACCTGCGCGACGTCCGTCGAGAGGGCGCGGACCTTCTGCTCCGTGCCGCGGGAGTCGATGTACTGGAGTCGGGTCTCGCCGACCGTCGTCTCGGCGGGCTCGCGGCCGAGCTGGTGGCGCTTCTTGTTCGAGGCGTGCTTGAGTCGGCCGCCGGTCCGCTTGCGCGTGGAGCGTCCCTGATCTTTCATACGGATATGAACAGCCAGCGAATACTTGAAGCGTTCGACTCGTCCCGGCGGGTTCGGCGGTGCGAGCGGGATCAGCGCCGCGAGCCGACTCAGGCGAACGCGCGCTCGAACGCGCGGACCCCGTCGTCGGTGCCCGCGACGACGAGCTCGTCGCCGCGTTCGATCCGCGTCTCCTGACCCACGTCGGTGACGAGCTCCTCGCCGCGCTCGACGGCGATGACGGTACAGCCGGTCCGCTCGCGGACGGCCGCCTCGCCGACCGTGCGCCCGACCAGCGTCGGAGCCTCGGTCCTCACGACCTCGACGTGCGTGTCGAGCGAGACCACGTCGCGGTCCGCGAGCACGGCGGACGCGGACATCCGGCCCGTCACGGTCGAAAGCGAGAGGACGTAGTCGGCTCCGGCCCGGTGCATCTTCGGCACGCTCTCGGGGTCTTCGACCCGCGCGAGCAGCTCGACGTTGGGCGCCAAGTCCCGCGCGACGAGCGTCGCGAACTCCGCGGTCGTGTCGTCGGGGAGCGCGAGGACGACGGTCCGGGCGTCCGCGACGCCGGCCTCCCGCAGCGTCTCCGGGTCGGTCGCGTCGCCGGCCACGTCGATCGCTTCGCCGTCGTCGCGGTCGACGACGGTGACGGGGATTTCGGCCGATTCGAGGGTGTTCACGACGGTCTTTCCGACCTGTCCGTGTCCGACGACGACGGTCTCGCCCGTGCCGAACCGACGGGCCGCGGAGTTGGTCAGGTCCACGAGCCGCTCCACCTGCCCCTCGGTCCCCGAGACGAGGAGGACGGTCCCGGCGGACAGCGTCGCGTCCGGCGGCGGCGCCGCCTCGAACGACCCGTTGAACCACGCCCCGATCACGTCGACGCCGGTGCGCTCGCCGATCCGGCTGCCGATGAGCGTCGACCCGGCGAGCCCGCTCCCGTGGTGGATCGACACCTCCGCGATCCGGAGGGAGTCGCCGATCGCGACGGCCTCGTCGAGGTCGGTCCGCACCGACGTCGTCACCTTCGAGGCGAGGCTCTCGCCGAGCAGCGATCGGGGGGAGAGCACTTCGTCCGCACCGGCGAGGCGGTGGTAGCGCTCGCGGGCCGAGTCCTCGACGACGCTTATCGCGCGGACGTCGGTCGAGAGCTCCTTCGCGGCCAGTACGATGCTCGCGTCTACCTGATCGGAGACGTCGGTGACGAGGGCGCTCGCGTCCGTCAGCCGCGCGCTCGAGAGCCCGTCGGTCGTCTCGGGGTCGGCCCGGATGACCGTGTGGCCCGCCTCGTACAGCGCCAGCGCCCGCTCGGGATCGGGCTCGACGACCACGTACGGGACCGCTTCCGACTCGAACTCGTCCAAGAGCGCGTCGGAGCGCGTGGTGTCGGAACAGACCACGACGTGCCCCTCCAGCCCCTCTTCGAGCGACCGCGGGACGCTCGTCGCGAACGCGGACTCGAGGAGCGGGGTCGCAACGACGGGGAGCGCCCCGAACAGCAGCGCCATCCCGACGAGGTCCATCACTGCGATATACGCGTTCATCTCTGTGCTCCGCCACGGCGCGTCACCGCCGAACCCGGTGGTGGAGAACATCTCGACCGCGAACCGGAACGACTCGATCAGGGTGCGCGGGTCGTTCTCGTACACGCGCATCCCGTACTGATACGTGACGGCGGTGAACGCTATCATCCCGCCGAGAAAGGCGGCATACAACACGACTCGCCGCTTCCACGTGTCCATCGCTCCGCGATACGACGCGGCCGTACAAAAACGGGGGGACTCGTCCGGCTCGGCCGTCGCGGACCGGTCGGCCGGGTACTCGACCGTCGGCGGTCGCCCGATCGAACCGCCCTGGCGTCGGACCGAAGTTCGATGGTTTAAGTCCCGGGGGCCGAACCGTCACGCATGGTGCGGGACCCGTCGCGAGACCCGGAGCCGCCGTCGGTCGACGAGGTGCTCGACGCGCTGGCCGACGACGCGGCCCGTCGGATCGTCGCGGCGCTCACCGAGCCGAAGACCGCGAGCGAGCTCTCCGAGGAGTGCGACATCCCCCTGTCGACGACCTACCGGAAGCTGGAGAAGCTCACCGACGCCTCCCTGCTGGCGGAGTCGACCGACATCCGCCGGGACGGGCAGCACACGACGCGGTACTCGGTGTCGTTCGACGCCGTCACCGTCTCCGTCGACGAGGGCGCGGAGGGCGACGGGGACGGTCGCGAGTTCGACGTGGAGTTCTCTCGGCCGGAGCGGACCCGAGACGAGCGACTGGCCGACCTGTGGTCTGAGCTACGAGAGGAAACATGAACCCCTACATCGACCTGACTATCATCGCCGCAAAGACCGCCATCCTGGTACTCGGTGGCAGCATCACCTACTACGCGCTCCGCGCGTACGACCGGACCGGCGACCGGTCGCTGCGCGAGCTCGGCGTCGGCTTCGGCATCGTCACGATCGGCGCGCTGTTGGGCGGGGTCTCCCACCAGATCATCGGCGCGGACCTCGCGGTCGGCATCGCAATCGACGGGCTCCTCACGGCGGTCGGGTTCGCCGTCATCGTCTACTCGCTGTACCTGGAGTGAGCGCGGGTTCGACGCGCGACGAACGGTACCCTTTTGCGGCGCTCGGCCGTCCGTTCACCCCATGAGCGACGCACGCGAGGAGCTCTCCCGCCGGATCGCCGGCGAGATAACGCTGAGCGACGACCCGGGGGCGACCCTCCGGAAGTGGCGGACCGACTTCGACGTCTCGCAGACGGAGCTGGCCGACCAGCTCGGCGTCTCCTCGTCTGTCATCTCCGACTACGAGAGCGGCCGCCGCGAGAGCCCCGGGATCGGCGTCGTCCGCCGGACCGTCGAGGGGCTGCTCGACATCGACGAGCGCCGCGGCGGCGGCCGCCTCCGCCAGCACGCCCGGGTGCTCTCCGCTGGGTTCGAGAGCGACATCGTCCACGACCTCCGCGAGTACTCCACGGCGGTCCCCCTGTCGGAGTTCTACGAGGCGATGGGCGCGACGGAGGTCGTGCGCGGCGACCACGACTACGTGAACGGCCACACCGTCATCGACTCGATCCAGGCGATCACGCGGCTCTCCAGCGAGGAGTTCTACCGGCTGTACGGCCAGTCGACGAACCGCGCGCTCGTGTTCACCCGGGTGACGCGCGGCGAGTCGCCGCTCGTCGCGCTGCGGGTCGTGAGCCCGACGCCGAACGCGGTCGTGCTCCACGGGATCGAGGACGGCGACCTCTGGGACCACGCCGCCGACCTCGCCCGCGTCGACGGCGTGTCGCTGGCGACGTCGAACCGCGACCTCGACGACTGCCTCGCAGATCTTCAAGCGCTGTGACGGCGTCGCGGAGGCGCTGCCGAGCGGCCGCAGCGACGGAACCGCGACCCTGAAACGGCCGGCGCTCGTCGGACCGCCCATGAGCGAGGATTACGCCGAGCGGCTCCGCGCGAACCGCCGGGAGAAGGACGAGTTCTTCGACGACCACCCGCAGTCCCCGATTCCCCCGGAGCACCGCGACGACTTCGACGGCCTCGACTACTTCCCGCCGGACCCGGACTACCGCGTGGAGGCGACCGTCACCGTCCACGACGACCCGGACCCGGTCGAGATGGAGACGACCGCGAGCAACCCGGTCCGGTATCTCCGGATCGTCACGTTCGCGTTCGAGATCGACGGAGCGGAGCACACGCTCGCGGGCTACCGGCAGGAGGGCGACGACGGGGCCATCTTCGTCCCCTTCCGCGACAAGACGACCGGCCAGCAGACGTACCACCGGGGCCGGTACATGGAGCTGGCCCCAGAGCGCGACCTCGACGACGGGGACGCGGTCACGATCGACTTCAACCTCGCGTACAGCCCCTTCTGCGCGTACAGCGAGACGTTCTCCTGTCCGCTGCCGCCGGAGGAGAACTGGCTGGAGATCGTGATCCCGGCCGGCGAGCGATCGCCGAACCTCGACTGATCGGCGACGCGATCAGAAACGCGGTCGGGAATGCGGGCCACGGCGCGGCCGCTCGGTGGCGAGAAAAGTCGGAGGGTCGAACGTCGGGACGTGCCGGAAGCAGTCCGCCGCGGCCGGTCTACTCGAGCGTCTCGCTCGTGACGAGCGTGTCGTCCTCGAGGTAGTGCTCGAGGTGGTGGCCGTGTTCCTCGACGTCGTCGAGGATGTCGCGGAGCTGCTCTTCGGTGTTGTAGTCGCCGAGGTTGTTGGCGAGCTGGATGTGCTCGCGGAGCTGCTCGGTGATGTCGCCGAACATCTCGAGGTCGTGCTCCAGCGACGTCCGGATGTCGTAGGCGTCCGCGTCCTCGGGGGTCACCGGCGCGTGCTCCTCGTAGTTCGCGCCGCCCGAGAGCGGCACGCCGCCGAGCGCCTGCGCGCGCTCCGCGAGGACGTCGGCGCCCTCTTCGAGGTCCTCCGCGACCTCGCCGAGGTACTCGTGGATGCCGAGGAACTCGGCCCCCTCGACGAGCCAGTGGTGCTTTTTGACCTGGTGGTAGAGGACGTACGTCGCCGCGAGGTCGCTGTTGAGCGCGTCGACGAGCTGTTCCGCCTTCTCCTCGGGGACGCGGAGCGCTTCGCTCTCGTGAACGTCGCCGTACCGTTGACGGGCCTGCTTCTGGGTACTCATTTCAATTATACATACGCGCGCGACCTACTTAATAGTTGCTACTGAGTAAACTACTCTTTCAGGATTCAAAAAATTATTTTCTACACACCGTCGACGGCGCCGACGAGCTCCCGCTGTGCGGCGAGGGTGTCGCGGTCGAGCGTCGCCGACAGCGTCGCCGGGTCCCGGCCGAGCTCGGCGGCGACGCGCCCGTCCGGACGCACCACGAGGGAGTTCCCGGCGTAGGTCGCCTCGTCCGCCCGGCGCTCGCCGCCCGCGGTCCCGGTGCGGCCCGCACCGACGGTCCACCTGACGCCGTCGAGCGCCCGCGCCCGGACGAGGAGCCGCCAGTTCGCGACGTGGGCGGCGGGCCACGCGCCGACGACGACGAGGGCGTCGACCGCGCGCTCCGCGAACCACGCGCTCTCCGCGACGAAGTTGAGGTCGTAGCAGGTCAACAGTCCGGTCGGCCCCGCGGGCGTCTCGACGACCACGCGGTCGCCGCCGGGCTCGATCCACTCCGCCTCCTCGTCCCAGAGATGGCGCTTGCGGTAGACGGAGAACGCTCCGACGCCGTCTCCCGGGGACCCGCCGGGCGGCGGGACGTACGCGGTCGCGTTGTACACGGCGTCGCCGTCCCGTTCGGCGTACCCCGCGACCGCGGCCGCGCCGGCGGCCTCGGCGACGGATTCGAGCCGTCCGCGCGCCGCGTCTCGGGGCAGCGCGGCCTCCCGGAGCCGCTCGTCGGCCGCGAACCCCGTGAGCGCGTACTCGGGGAACACGACGAGGTCGACAGCCGCCGGCAGGTCGGCCGCCCGACGGCGGATCCGATCGGAGTTCGCGTCGACGTCGAGGTCGTCGACGGGGATCTGCGGGACCGCGACGGTCGGGCTCTCGCGGGGTCGGTCGCTCACGCCGCGGGCTTCGGCGGGGCGGACAATAACTTCCGGCCTCCGCCGTTCGCCCCGGGTCGGACGCGACCGGGAGCGGAGAGCGTCCGCGCGCCGGCCGCAAGGACGATACCCGCGGGGCACCGACCGACGGGTATGTCATTCGCCGACCTGTTCGAGCGCGCGGCCGCGCTCGGCGGCGACCTCGACGAGACGGACGTTCGACGCGCGCTCGACGACGTGCGCTCGACGGCGGACGGAGACAGCGATGAGACAGATGGAGATGACGACGCCGCGGTCGCCGACCCGCTCGACCCCAGTCCCGCCCGGGTCGTCGCCGACGCCGACGCGCTCGCGGCCGACCTCCTCGTCGGCGGCGACGCCCGCGAGGCGCTCGACGCGCTCCGGTCGCACGCGTGGACGACGCTCGTCGCCAGCGACCCGCTCCTCGCCGACGTCGAGGCGGTGATCGCGTCGCTCGCGGACCCGGACCTGGCGGCCGACTGGCGCGCCGCGACCGAGTCCTGGCGCGAGTCGGTCGCGCAGCCCGCCGGCGATCACCCAGCGCTGGCGTCCGCCTACCGGGGCGGCGCGATGCAGGTGGTGAGCCTCGACCCCTCGCTGACCGGGCCGCGGGCGGCCGCCGGGCTGCGCGACCGCCTGCCCGTGAGCGTCCGGGAGCCGCGGGCGTTCGCGACCGTGTTCGACCCGGCGAAGCTGTACCCGGACGCGGTCGGCGGGGAGTACCCCGGCCCCGACCGCGACCCGCGGACGATGGCCCCGGTCCGCGCCGACGGGGACCAGCACCGATAAACCGCCGCCGACCGGACCGGAAATATGAGCGACTCGGACGGTGCGGGCGACCGCGCCGGGGGCCAGAGCGACGGCAGCGAGGACGACCGGGTCGAGGGCGCGCCGGAGCTCCCGGCCGACCGCGACGCGGTCCGCGACGCGCTCGTCGACTGGTACGAGGCGGACCACCGCGAGTTCCCGTGGCGGCGCACCGAGGACCCCTACGAGATCCTCGTCAGCGAGGTGATGAGCCAGCAGACCCAGCTCGACCGCGTCGTCGACGCCTGGGAGGACTTCCTCGACGAGTGGCCGACGGCGGCGGCCCTCGCCGACGCCGACCGCGCCGACGTGGTCGCCTTCTGGTCGGACCACTCGCTCGGGTACAACAACCGCGCGAAGTACCTCCACGAGGCGGCCGGCCAGGTCGAGTCCGAGTACGGCGGGACGTTCCCGGCGGAACCGGACGAGCTGAGCGAGCTCATGGGCGTCGGGCCGTACACCGCCAACGCGGTGGCGTCGTTCGCGTTCAATAATGGCGACGCCGTCGTCGACACCAACGTGAAGCGGGTGCTGTACCGCGCGTTCGACGTGCCGGACGACGACGACGCGTTCGAGCGGGTCGCCTCGCAGCTCATGCCGGCCGGCGAGTCCCGCGTCTGGAACAACGCGATCATGGAACTGGGCGGCGTCGCCTGCGGCAAGAAACCCCGCTGCGACGAGGCGGGCTGCCCGTGGCGCGAGTGGTGTCACGCGTACCAGACGGGCGACTTCACCGCGCCCGACGTGCCCGAGCAGCCCAGCTTCGAGGGGAGCCGCCGGCAGTTCCGCGGGCGGATCGTCCGGCTCCTCGGCGAGCACGACGAGATGGAGCTGGACGCCCTCGGCCACCGGATCCGCGTGGACTACGCGCCCGACGGCGAGCACGGCCGCGAGTGGCTCCGCGGGCTCGTCGACGACCTCGACGACGACGGGCTGATCGAGGCCGACGACGGCGAAGGCGGGGTCGTCGTCTCGCTCCGGCGCTGAGACGGGCCGTCGCACCGGACCGTCCGCCCCGGGAACCGTCACCCGTTTATAACGCGAGCGGGAAGTGACGGGTATGAGCGAGACCGTCGATTCGGACCTGTACACCCGCACGAAGGCCCTCTTAGAGCCCGGCGACATCGAGCTGCTGGGCTGTATCGTCCACACGAACCTCGCGGGCGAGGAGGACCTGGAGATGCACGAGCTGACGGTCGCCGCCAACGAGGTCATCGCCGACCACGCGGGCAAAGGCGAGACGTACATCGAAGCGGGCAACGACGACACGGACTTCTCGTCGAACCAGTTCCAAGGGCTGACGCTCGACGACGAGGCGTTCGTCTGGGAGTGCCAGCAGCTGCTCCGCGACGGCACGTTCGACATCGTGTTCTACTACGAGGCGAACGTCGATCAGGAGTCGCTCGCGGCCGACCTCGCCGACCTCGACGGCGTCGACGGCGTGACGCAGGTCCCCTGAGCGAGACCGCTCCCCGTCACGCACCGTGAGCGACACCGTCCTGATCCCCGGCGGCCGCGACGTGCGCGCCACCCTCGACACCGCCGCGAGCGACGGCGCCGGCGGCGAGTCGGACGAGTCCGAGCGCGCCGAGTCGGTCGTCGTCGCCTGCCCGCCGCATCCCCAGCAGCGCGGCCACCGCGGCGACGAGCGCCTGCTGGCCGCGAGCGACGCCCTGACCGACCGCGGCGTCGACTGCCTCCGGTTCGACTACGGCGACTGGGACGAGGGGTACGGCGAGACCACGGACGCGGACGCGGCCGTCGGCTGGGCGCGCGACCGCTACGACCGCGTCGGGCTGTTCGGCTTCTCGTTCGGCGGCACGGTCGCGCTCGTCGCGGCCGCCTCCCGGCCGTCGCTCGCCGGCGTCTGCGCGCTCGCGCCGACCGCCCGGCTGAGCCCCGACGTCGACGCGGTCGCCGCCCTCGACGACCTCGCCGAGCGCGGGGTGCCGACCCGCGTGCTGTACGGGACGCGTGACGCGACGGCGGAGTGGAAACCGGTGGTCGAACGCGCAGAGAGACTGGGCGTCGAGACGGTCGCGTTCGAGGCCGACCACTTCTTCGTCGGCCGGAGCGGGAAGGTCGGCGAGGCGGTCGCGGCGTTTCTCGGGCCGCGGCTCCGCGACGAGTAGTGAATAGCGGCGAGTTAGTACGAGCGCGCGCGGGTAGAGAAGGAGACGAGCGGCCGCGCTCGATCGCTACTCGCTGCCGACCTTCGTGGTCACCCGGAACGTCTCGGGCGGCTTGAGGATGCCGGCGACCGTCCCCATCGAGTGGATGACGGTTATGACGGGTGCCAGCGGGACGGCGAGCGCCCACCGGTGGTGGTCGTCGCCGTAGTAGCCGACGCCGAGGAGGAACCAGCCGAGCGTACACACCGCCAGTCCCATCGACGCGGCGAAGAACAGCCCGCTGTACGCGATCGTCACGCTCAACAGCGACAGCGGGACGACGATCAGGGTCACGATCGGCGAGAGCGCCCACGCGTAGTTGCGGACCCTCGTCAGCAGCTCGTAGCGGAACGGGAGCATCGTCGAGGCCCGGACGTTCCCGGCCGCCCAGCGGCGGCGCTGCTGGAGGATCTCGTACAGCGACGGGGGCGCTTCGTTCCGACAGACCGCGTCCGACAGCGCGAACGTCACGTCCAGCTCCCGGAAGGCCGCCCAGACGAAGGCGGTGTCCTCGACGAGCGTCTGCCGGTCCCACGTGGTCTCGTCTTCCACCGAGCTGCGGACCGCGATGCCGCCGCCCCACGCGAACAGCGGGATCGAGAGGCGCGCGAAGGCGCGCTGCTCGATCTGGACGCCCATCCGGTACATGTCGGCCAGGTAGCTGAGGTTCGACCCCGTGCGCCGGGGCTTCTCGCGGAGCTGGACGATGTCGGCGTCCGGGAGCCCGTCGAGCGACTCGACGACGCTGTCCTCGTCGAGGTAGAGGACGAACTCCTTCCCGCAGTCGAGCGACCGTCGCGCCCACTCCTGCGCGCGGCCCTTCCGGACCGCGTCGCACGTGAAGTCGTCCGGGACGGCGTGGACCGTCGCCCCGCGCACGTCGATGGGCGACTCCGCGATCACGTGGACGTCGTCGAGTCCCTCGGGCAGGGAGTCGACGGTGTCCTGGACGACGTCGGCGGCGTCGACGGTCATGATGCGGACCTGGATCTCGTCGAGGCCGTACTCGTTCGGCGGCGACTCGTAGCCCGCGCCCACGACGCCGGTGAGCACGAACCAGATCAGCGCGGTCGCGCCGAAGAGGAGCGTCACGCCCCACAGTGCGACGCCGAGCAGCGACCCGAGTCCGCCGTCGGCGACGGCGGTGGTGACTGCCGCCTGGCCGGGAGCGCCACCCGGGCCGGAGACGACGGCCGGTGCGAAAAGCGTCGCGAGCCCGCCGACGACGAGCGCCAGCGTCACCGCGACCAGTGCGATACGTTCGGTGTTCATCGTGGCTCCACCTCCCGCCCCGAGCCGTATGAACGGTCCAAACGCTACAGCGGAATTCAGTCGTGTTCGGGCCGAGTTCACGGCGTTAAATGCGACCAACTGGAGCAAATCGGCAGACAGCGACACCGTGGTGTGTGGTAGTTCGGGACAAGAAAACAAGGGACGGGAACGGGCGGTCCACGCCCGCCTACCCCCAGCCGTCGCCGCGCGCGCACCGGAGATCGTCGATCAGTTCGGCCGCCATCCGCTGGCCGCGGGCGGGGTCGTACCCCTCCATCCGGAGGTGCGCCAGCGGGGCCACGTACGGGTTCCGCTCCCAGTGGGCCCACACCTCGGTGGAACCGTCCGGCGCGGGGAACAGCCGGACGTGGACCTGCCAGTCACCGGTGAGCCCCTCGGGGCGGTGGACGAAGCTCCCCACCTCGTGGACCGTCTCGCCGTCGCGGTCGTAGGCGTGGAAGTACGCCCGGATCAGCTCCGAGAAACCCTCTTTGGGGAGTCGCGCGCGGGTCTCCGCGGGGCTCGTCGGCAGGGTCCCGGCGTACTCGTCCGGCGGCGGCGGCAGCACCTGAACGTGGTCGGGCGCGCCGTCGTCGGGCAGCAGCGCGAGGAGCTTCCCGACCGCGAGCCGCACGCGCCAGAAGCCGAGGCCGCGGCCGACGAGGAGGGCGAGCGGGACGACGACCGCGAGCGCGGCGAGCGCGCGGACGAACCGGGTCCGTCGGTCTCCCCGCGGCATCGCGGTCAGTTGTACCCCCGCCAGCGGCGGCCGCACTCCTTGCACTTGAAGAAGCGGGTCGGGGGCTCGTCGGCGGCCCCCGTCTGCTTGATCGTGTACCACGCCTCGCCGTGGCCGCACTCGTCGCAGACCACGTCGGTCGCGGTCGGCTTCCCCTCGAAGTTCGCGCCCTCCTCCGTCTCGATCACCTCGTCGCCGGTCTGCTCGGTCGTCGACTCGAACTCCGCGGCGAGCGCCTCGTCGCGCTCCGTCGTCGCGCCGCAGTCGTCGTTCTGACACACCATCTCCCCGTCGCGAGAGACCATCATCGAGCCGCAGTCGTCACAGAACTGCATATACGTGGACAGGAGGGCGTCGAGCGGTTTAGGTCCGATGGGTGCGGTCCGGGTCGGGCCCCGATTGGGGAGCCCTATCCGCCGATCCGCTCCCACGCGAGGTGGACTGCGATCCCGACGAGGAACGCGACGCCGAGGTTCGTCGCCAGCGCGAGGAGCCCGATCCCGACCGAGAGCGCGCGGTTTCCCGAGTCGGTGACGTTGCGCGCGAGCGAGACGGCGACGACGGCGAGGAGCGCGCCGAGCATCGCCAGCGGGAACGCCGCGATCAGCGCGGGCGTGGCGAAGAGCGCGGCGGCGAGGTAGCCGACGCCGAGGACGACGTTCGCGCCGCCGGTCCGCGCGCCGAACGCGTACTTGCCTGCCACGCCGTCACAGCCGTGACACATGGGAATCCCGCCGAGCGGCACCGCGATCAGGTTCGTCACGCCCATGCTCGTCGACAGCTCGTCGGGCGTGACCTCGGCGTCCAGCAGGTCGGAGAAGAGGAGCGAGGTCGCCAGCGCGGCGTTGCCGATTGTCATCGCCAGCTGCGCGACCACGCCGTCGAGGGTGGCGCGCGTCACGGCCGCGCCGAGCGCGAGCGTCGGCGGCGCGCCGGGGAGCCGCGGCGTCGGCACGCCCGCGACGACGACCGCGGTCGCGACGCCGACGACCGCCACGGCCAGCGCGCTCGCCTTCCCTCGCCCCGCGAGCGCGAACGCGCCGGCGATGGCGACCCCGACGAGCGCGAGCGCCGGGTCGTCGACCGCGAGGCCGACGGCCGTCTCCAGGAGCACGAGCCCCACCGCGAACTGGACGCCGCGGATGACGGGCTCGCCGATCCACCGCTCGACGGACGCGAGCGCCCCGGAGAGCCCGATCGCGAGGAGGAGGCCGCCGAGAACCACCCCGGCGAGCGCGAGCTCGGCGTACGTGAGCGCGCCCGCGATGGCGAGCGCGGCCAGCGCCTTCATCGGCTCGACGGACACCGGGAGCCCGTACCTGACCCCCCAGACGATCTGGAACGCGCCGAAGGCGACGAGCGCGTGCGGCAGCGACACCTCAGTCAGCAGCGCCAGCGCGACGACGAGCGGGACGACCGTAATCGAATCCCCTATCGCGCCGGTGAGCGCACCCGCTCGGAAGTCGACCGACCGACGCTCGCCTGAGAGGCGTCCCATCGCGTGACGTGCGTCGTACCGGTCGCTCGCACTTGAACGCGTTCAGAAACGACGGAGGGGCACACGGGCGGGGTCGCGCGGTCGATTTCGGTTACTCCCGGTCGAACGCGGGGCCCTCCGCGTCGACCATCGGGCAGTTGCGGACCCGGAACCGCGAGAAGTCGACCGACTCGACGATAGAGGTCCCCTCGTGGGAACACGCCGTCTCCGGGGGCGACGAGAAGTGCGGGCACTGCTGGCAGTAGCTCCGCTTGTCGACGACCTGCTCGTCGTCGGTCGACTGACCGATCGACCGCCCCGCCGCGTCGCCGAGCCCGCCGCCGGCCTCGGGGTCGAACGCCGACACCGACGAGTCGGGACCGACCGCCGTCCCCTCGTCGAGCGCCTCCCAGACGTCCTCGTCGCCGACCTCGCCGGTCCCCATCGACTCGAAGGGGTCCCCCTCGGTCGCCGCGCCGGTCGCGTCGGCGTCCAGCTCGGCGAACGGGTCGTCGGCCGGCGCGGCCGGCTCCGGGTCCGCGGGCGACGCCTCGGTGTCCCCGACGGAACCGTCCGTCTCCGTCGCTCCCGGGTCCTCGTCGACGCCCTCGCCCAGCGCCGCGAAGGGGTCTTCGACGGCGTCGCTCGGGCCGGCGTCGAAGGGGTCGCTTTCGGTGGGTTCGTCGTCGGAGGACCCGTCGTCGAAGGGGTCGTCCCCGTCGCCGTCCCGGTCGTCGCCGCTCATCGCTCTTCCCCGCTGGCCCCGCCGTCGCTCGCGGTCCGGTCCGGCGATCGAGTCCCTTCCGTGCGGTCGCCGTCCGCGACGTCACCGTCGATGGCCGGGCGGTCACCGACGAGGAGCCTGGACGTGCCGAGGAAGCCCGTGTTGGGCTCGATGTCCTGGAACTGCCGCCCGCAGTGGGGGCACTCCGGGGCCGACAGCAATCCGAGTTCGACGCCGCCGCCGCAGTGGTCGCAGTCGGCGGTCCGCACGCCGTGTCGGTTGGCCGTCCGCGTCAGCGCGTCCAAGCGCTCGCGGTCGGCGCGGTCGCGCTCGGCCGCGTCGAGCCGCCGCCTGACCCTGACGACCGCGTTCGCGACCCGCGAGAGCTTGTCGTCGATCTCGGTCAGCTCGTCCGGCGAGATATCGTCGAGGTCGGACTCGACGGCCGCGAGCCGGTCGTCGACGCCCTCGACTCGTTCGTCGACGTCGTCGAAGCGGCCGTCGAAATCGTCGATCCGCTCGTCGAAGGCGGCCAGCCGGTCGCGGACGGCGTCCAACTCGTCGAGGCGGTCGTCGAGGGCGGTCACCCACTCGTCGAGGTCGGCGACCCGGTCCGACGAGGGCGCGTCGGCGACGGCCGCGTCGAGGCGGTCGAGCCGCGACGCGGTCTGCTCCAGTTCGGCGGCGAGGTCGTCGAGGCGCTCGGCGGACGCGTGTTCCGCGTCGTCGGCGTCACCGTCCGCGGCGTCGAGCGACTCCACCTCCCGGTAGAGGTCGATGAACCGCTCGCGGAGGTCGGCGACTTTCTCGTCCAGCTCCGCGTCGAGGTCGTCGAGGCGCGCCTCGACCGCCGCCAGCTCCTCGGCGTCGGGGACGTCGATCTCCTCGGACTCCGCGAGCGCGACGAGCGCGCGCTTGAGGAACACCTCGCGGCTCACGTCGGCCTCCGCGGCGGCGTCGTCGAGGGCGGCCGCCGGGTCGAGGTCGCTCATCGCGGGTCCTCCGTCATCTACGTGACATTGAGCGGCGAGGCTTAAGTAACCTGCCGCGGCGTTCTCCGTATCGATACTCGGCGCGCGCTACCGGATCTTGCGCACGTCGCTGATGTCGAACCCGCCCTCGTGGATCTCGGTCTCGAAGCGGACGATGTTCTCCGCCTCCAGTCGCGAGAGCACGCCGCGGAACTCGCGGACGAACATCGTCCGGGCGCGCTGCGAACCGCCGCTCTCCCAGGAGAACTGGAGGGTTCCGCCGGCGGCGTCCATCAGCGTGCCGAACTCGCGGTCGCTGATCGAGTCCGTGTTCACCAGCACGAGGACGAGGGCGCCCCACTCGTAGGCGGCCTTCTTCAGCCCCTTCATCACCATGGCGACGTCGCTCCAGTCGGTGTCGTCGGAGACCATGGAGACGAGGTCGGTGACGGAGTCGATACAGACGAGGCTCCCCTGTCCGTGCTCGGAGAGGTAGTCGCCGAACGCGGTGAGGACGTCCTCGTACTCGCCGCGGTCGCCGAGCTCGGTGATCGAGGCCGTCTCCGTCTCGTACCAGTCGCGCGGGACCGGCGACAGCTGGAAGTACTCCGGCGAGAGGTCGCGGAACGATATTTCCTCAACCGCCGCGTCGACGATCTCGTCGGCCATCGTGAACCCCATCTCCCGGGTTATCGCCTCGGTGTCGGCGGTGAAGGAGATGTAGTGAACCGAGTCGGGCAGCGCGGCGTCGGCGTCGACGTCGCCGTAGTACAGGTCGAACAGCTCCTCGTCGGCCCGCGCGAGCGCGTTCATCGCCGCGCTGGTGTAGCCGAACTCCCGAGCGCCCGCGCCCGCCTCGCCCGCGAGCAACACGACGCTGCCGGGCGGCGCGCCGCCGCCGAGGATCGAGTCGAGGCGCGCGACCCCGAACGGAAGACTGGACATGGCTTACGCCCCGTCGCCCCGGGGCTTAGTGTTACCTCTCCCGGCCCGTGCCGCCCTCACTCGTCCGCGCCCGCGTCGACTCGCGCGCCCCCGTCGGCCGCCCGGACGACGGTCACCCCGCCGCCGACGCCGGCGGCGTCGAGCGCGCGTCGCCCGGCGTCGCGGGCCGCGTCCGCGTGCGCCGCGTCGGTGACGCCGTAGACGGTCGGCCCCCACGAGGACTGCCCGGCCCCGAACACCGGCGCGGCCCCCGACAGGGAGTCGACGATCTCCCCCACCGGCGGTCGGTACACCCCGCCCTGCTCGTCGGTGTACCACGCGCCGTTGAGTCGGCCGATCTCCGCGACCGCGGCGCCGAACGCCTCCGCGTCCCCCGTCGCGGCCGCGGGGAGGACGCGCCGGGTGACGATGCCCCCGATGCGGTCGGCGAGCCCCGGCTCCGCTCGCTCGACCGCGGTCCGCATGGCGTCGTCCTCGGCGTCACCGTTCCGGCCGGCGGCCGCGTCGGGGGCGACGAGCAGGAAGCGCCAGTCGTCCGGGACGGCGTGGCGCGCGGCCACCGGCGGGACGGTCCACTCGCCGTCCGCGGGGCGGTCGGTGGTGAATCGCGCGGTCGGGTGGCCGGCGTCGAGGACGAAGCCGCCCGCCTCGAACGTCGCGACGCCGACGCCGGAACGCCCGCCGCGGCCGAGGGCAGGTGCGCGCTCGCGCACCCTGGCGGGCAGGTCGTGGGCGGCCGCGACCGCCGCGAGCGTCGCCGCCGCCAACTGCGTCCCGCTGCCGAGCCCGGCGTGGCGCGGGAGCGATTCGCGGACCGCGACCCGGGCGCCGTCGACCCCGAGGAGGTCGACCGCCGCCGTCGCGTACTCGCGGACGTCGTCGCGCACGCTCGGGGGCGGATCTGCCGACTCCGACGGCGCCTCCGCCGCCTCTTCGACCGTCACGCGCACCTCGGCGGCGCGCTCGGCGTCGACGACGACGCGGGGGTTGGCGAGCCCGACGCCGAGCGCGCCGTACAGGCGCTCGTGCGAGAGGCTGAGGTTACAGAAACCGAAGTGGAGCCGCGCCCCGGTGCTCGCGCGTGCCATCTCGCCTCCGGCTTGGGGGGCGACCGATAAAGGGCCCGTGACGGTGGCGGGAGTTGCCTCGGACGGGGCCTCGTCCCGCCGGCGCGGCGCGAGCCGCCGCGGTCGCCCGCGGTCGCCGAGGGAGCCGAACTGGTGCGCTTTTGAACGCGGGGGACCTCGGTCCGGGTATGACCGAAACGCTCAGGCTCGCGACCCGCGGGTCGGACCTGGCCCTCCGGCAGGCCGAGACCGTCCGCGAGGCGCTGTCGAGCCGACGCCGCGACGTCGAACTCCGGCAGGTGGAGACGCGCGGCGACCAGATCCCCGACGAACTGATCCACCGCCTCGGGAAGACGGGGGCGTTCGTGCGCGCCTTGGACGAGGAGGTGCTCGCCGGGGACGCCGACCTCGCCGTCCACTCGCTGAAGGACCTCCCCACCGAGGACATGGCGGACCTCGTCGTCGCCGGCGTCCCCGAGCGCGCGCCCTCCGGCGACGTGGTCGTCCAGCCGGACGGCCTCGGCATCGAGGAGCTCCCGGCCGGTGCCGTCGTCGGAACCGGGTCGCTCCGCCGCGGCGCGCAGATCCGGGCGACCCGACCGGACCTCACCGTCGAGCCGATCCGCGGCAACGTCGACACGCGGCTGGAGAAGCTGCTCGCGCCCGGCCTCCAGGCCGAACACGAGCGCCGCCTGATCGCCTCGGGCGAGGACAGCGCCCTGACCGCGGAGGCCGACGAGGACGGCGACGAGAACGCTGACGACACGGACGACGAGGGTACCGACGGCGACGAGGTCGACGAGGAGTTCGACGAGACCGTCGAAGAGTGGTTCGACTCGCTGTCCGACCTCGAACGCGACGCGATGGAGCGGAGAGTCGAGACGGAGTACGACGCGATCGTGCTCGCGGAGGCGGGGCTCCGCCGCTCGAACCTCTTCTACGAGGTGGAGACGACGCGGCTCCCGCGCGAGGAGTTCGTCCCCGCGGCGGGGCAGGGTGCCATCGCGGTCACGGCGAGCGACCCCGACGTGGTCGAAGCGGTCCGCGACGCGGTCGACCACCCGCGGACCCGCGTCGCGGTCACCGTCGAGCGAACGGTCCTCGGCGAGCTCAACGGGGGCTGCGTCGCGCCGATCGGCGTCTCCGCGATGGTTCAGGGGGAGCACGTCCACGTCCGGGCGCGGGTGCTCTCGACCGACGGCACCGAGGAAGTGGCCGACACCCGCGACCTCCCGATCCGGTCGCACGCGACGGCCGCCGCCGAGTTCGCCGCGGACCTCGCCGACCGCGGCGCGGACGACCTGATCGCAGTGGCCCGCGAGGAGGCCGATGAGTGACGACGGCGTCGGGACGGGCCCGGAGACGGGCGGGGACGAGCCGCCGACCCGCCGGCGTGGCGACAGCACCGGGACCGTCTTCCTCGTCGGCTCGGGCCCGGGCGACCCGGATCTCCTCACGGTGAAGGCGAAGCGCCTGATCGAGTCGGCCGACGTGGTGCTCCACGACAAGCTCCCGGGCCCGGAGATCCTCGGCGAGATCCCGCCCGAGAAGCGCGAGGACGTCGGCAAGCGCGCCGGCGGCGAGTGGACGCCGCAGGAGTACACCAACCGACGCATGGTCGAGCTGGCCCGCGGGGGGAACCGCGTCGTCCGGCTGAAGGGCGGCGACCCGTTCGTCTTCGGCCGCGGCGGCGAGGAGGCCGAGCACCTCGCCGAGGCGGGGGTCCCCTTCGAGGTCGTGCCGGGCGTCACCTCGGCCATCGCCGGTCCCGCGGTCGCCGGGATCCCGGTCACTCACCGCGACCACACCTCCTCGGTCTCGTTCGTCACGGGCCACGAGGACCCGACGAAAGACGAGTCCGCGGTCGACTGGGGGGCGCTCGCCGACACCGGCGGCACCATCGTCGTGCTGATGGGAGTCGGGAAGCTGCCGGCGTACACCGCCGAGCTCCGCGACGCGGGCCTCGACGGCGACACGCCGGTCGCGCTCGTCGAGCGCGCCACCTGGCCCGACATGCGCGTCGCGACCGGCACGCTCGACACCATCGTCGACGTCCGCGACGAGGCGGGGATCGAACCGCCCGCGATCACCGTGATCGGCGACGTCGCCGCGACCCGCGACCGCGTCGTGACCCTCCTCGAGAACGCCGGCTCCGCCCCGGTCCGGTCGGCGAGCGAGAGCGACGGGTCCGGGGCGGACGACGACGCCACCGACGGAGGTGACGGGGCGTGAGCGGCGAGGCGGGCGGGCCGCGCGTGGCCGTCTTCCGCCCGGCCGACGAGCGGATCGAGACGGCCGGCGAGGTGCTCCGGTCGCTCGGCGCGGAACCGGTCGCCGACCCGATGCTCGAGGTCGACCCGACGGGGGCCGTCCCGGCCGCCGCGCCGCTCGTCGTGTTCACGAGCAAGACCGGCGTAGAGCTGGCGGCCGAGGCGGGCTGGGAACCCGGTGACGCCGACGTGGCGGCCATCGGCCCGGCGACCGCGGCGGCCGCCCGCGAGGCGGGATGGGCGGTCGACCTCGTCCCGGAGGAGTACACCTCCGCGGGCCTCGTCGCGGCGCTCCGGTCCCGGGTGGCTGACGAGCGCGTGACGGTCGCCCGCTCCGACCACGGCAGCGACGTGCTGCTCGACGGACTCTGCGACGCGGGCGCCGAGGTGACAGAGACCGTGCTGTACCGGCTCACGCGGCCGGTCGGCGCGGGCGACTCGGCGGATCTGGCCGCCGCGGGCGACCTCGACGCGGCCGCGTTCACCTCCTCGCTGACAGTCGACAACTTCCTCGCGGCGGCCGCCGACCGCGGCGTCGAGGAGGCGGCGCGAACCGGGCTCGCGGACGCGGTCGTCGGCGTCATCGGCCCGCCGACCGCGGAGACGGCCGCGGACCGCGGCGTCGACGTCGACGTCGTCCCCGACGAGGCGTCGTTCGAGGCGCTCGCGACCGCCGTCGTCGATGCGCTCGACGCGGACGGCGACCGGAAGCACTGAGCGAGCCGGCCCGTCGGCGCACATCGAAGTGAGCCGCCGCGTCCGATTCGAATCTATTTCCTGATAACGGACTCCGGCGGGGCCGGCGTCGTTGTTCCGGACCCACCGGTACGGACGCGACGGCTCCGAACGTCGCCACCCGACCGCGACCGCAAAATATCAGACCGGATATTCGGGTGGTGTGATTTATCACTCGGGACGAGAGAGAACGTGTCATGGAACCGAGCGAGCGTTGGCTGCTGCGGGTCGAGGACGACGTCCTCGTCGTCGAGTTCCCACACGGGACTGGACTGAGCCCCGCAGACGGCGAGGCGCTCCTCGATCGCTGGCGGAACGCGACCGACCCCGACGTGGTCGACGCAGTCGTGATCGTCGTGCGGACGAGCCGACCGTGCTCCGACGCCGGGCGGCGGGCGCTCCGCGAGTCCGCGCAGATCGCGGTCGCCCGCGGCGTGGACCGCTTCGCCGTCGTCGGGCAGCGGTCGAAGCGCCGGTACCTCCGGCGGACCATCGACGTCGAGGGGGTCGACACCGAGGCGTTCAACGACGACGACGCCGCGATGCAGTGGGCGAGGAGCCCGTCCGCGACCGCGTCGTCGCTCGGAACCTCCTCGTAGTTAGCTTCCGGCCTCGGTCCCGTTCTCCGCGTCGTCCGTCTCGTTCCCACCGGTGGTGCCGTCACCGTCGTCGGAGTCGTCTGTCTCCTCGTCGTCGGTCTCCTCGCTGTCGTCGCCCTCCTCACCCTCTTCGTCCGCCTCCGACTCCTCGTCGTCATCGTCGCCGTCCTCGTCTTCGTCGATCTCGTTGACCTCGACGTCGCGGCCCGCGACCCCGCTGCCCGAGATCACGGGTTTGAGGATGTAGCCGTTGTTCTTGCCGCGCTTGACGACGTTGATGTCGAAGACGAAGCTGACCGGCTCGTCCGCGGTGACCTCGAACCCGTTCGTGATCTGGAGCTTCTCGCTCGGGAGCTTCACCTCGACCTCGGCGCCGTCGACGACTCCCTCGACGGCGGAGACCTCCAGTTCGATCTTCTCGTAGCTCCCGGCCGGGAGCTCGCCGTCGAAGACGGCGATCGCGTCCTCGTCGATCACCTGGGTGAGGTCGACCGTCGCGCCGTCGAGGTCGACGACCCGGAAGCCGCGGTCCTCCCCGCCGTCCGCGTCGTCTTCCCCTTCGGCGTCTTCTTCCTCGTCTTCCCCTTCGGCGTCTTCTTCCTCGTCGTCCGCTTCGGCGTCTTCCTCGTTGTCTTCGCTTTCGTCGCCTTCGACGTCGTCCTCTCCGTCCTCGTCGTCCGCCGTGCCGTTGGGAGACCCGTCGTCGTCGGTCTCGGTGACGTTTTCACCGGTGTCGTCGTCAGTCTCGGTGGCGTTTTCACCGGTGTCGTCGTCTGATTCCCCCTCATCGTCTTCCTCGTCTGCCGCCTCTTCGTCCTCTTCCTCGTCCTCGCCGTCGCGGGCCTCGAACACGCGGGCCCGGTCGAGGGTGACGTCCAGCCGGTCGAAGTCGCCGATGTCGGCCGGAGCGTCGCTGATGAGGAGCCGGAAGGTCCCGGTAGTCGTTCCCGAGCCGCCGTCCGAGCCGTCGGAGCCGTCCGAGCCTCCGGACGACGGGAGCGATCCCTCGCCGGCGCAGCCGGCGAGCAGCGTCGCGCTCGCGCCGGCGCCGAGGGCCACGAACTTCCGTCGGCCGAGGCCGCCGTCTGTCGGCTGCGATCCGTCGCCGCCTGTCGTCCGCGATCGGTCCGTCATGGTGGTTCGACGAACGGGCCGCGGACGGGTATAAATCGGCGATACTCCGGTCGGATTTACGCCGATAAAGCCCATTTTAGCGGGTATCACCGGGTTTCTCGGCGGGAAGGCCGCTCTCGGCGAGCGCGGGCTACGGTTCGGCCGTGTCGATGCCGGCCGCGTCGACCACGCGCTCCGCGTGGCGCGTCGCTCGCTCGCGGACCGCCGCCGCGTCGGTCCCGACGTGCTCGCCGTCCGCGTAGCGGACCGCGCCGTCGACCATGGTGAAGGTCACGTCGTCGCCGTGGGCCGCGTACACGAGGTGCGAGAGGGGGTCGTGGAGCGGCGTCGCGCGCGTCAGATCGGTCGTGATCCCGATCACGTCGGCGCGGTGTCCCTCGCGCAGCGCGCCGAGGCGGTCGAAGCCGGCGGCGCGAGCGCCGTGTTCGGTCGCCATCTCCAGCACGGTCGCGGCCGGGAGGCGGGTCGGGTCGCGGGCGTCGACCTTGCCGAGGAGGCTCGCCTGCCGCATCTCGGTGAAGGGGTCGAGCGTGTTGTTACACGGCGGGCCGTCGTTGCCGAGCGCGACCGCCATCCCGCGGTCGAGGTAGTCCTGGACCGGGGCGATCCCCGAGGCGAGCTTCATGTTCGAGGAGGGACAGTGGGTGACGACCGTGTCCGTCTCGGCGAGCACCTCGCGCTCGCGCTCGTCGGTGTGGACGCAGTGCGCGAGCGTCACGTCCGGCCCGGTCAGGCCGACCTCGTCGAGCCAGAGGACGTTGCGCCGCCCGGTGTCGGCCTCGACCGTCTCGATCTCGTCCTCGTTCTCGCTGGCGTGGGTGTGGATCGTCACGCCGTCGTACCGGTCGGCCAGCTCGCGGCAGCCGCGCAGGCAGGCCTCGGTACAGGTGACGGCGAACCGCGGCGTGACCGCGTACCGGACGCGGCCGTCGGCGGCCCCGTGGTACTTCCGGATGAGCGCCTCGCTCTCCGCGAGCGCGGCGTCGGTCTCCTCGAGGAGCCCCTCCGGCGAGTCGCGGTCCATCAGCACCTTCCCGAGCCGGGCGCGGATCCCCGCCTCGATCGCGGCCTCGAACGCTTCCGCGGCGTGGTTCACCGAGAGGTGGTCGACGACGGTCGTCGTCCCCGATTCGAGGCACTCCAGGTAGCCGAGTTCCGCGGCCGCCCGGGTCGCCTCGGCGTCCATCGCGGCCTCCATCGGTAACACGGCGTCGAACAGCCAGTCGAGGAGCGCGGCGTCGTCCGCGATGCCCCGCCCCAGCGACTGGACGGAGTGAACGTGGCCGCCGACGAGGCCGGGCGCGACGAGGTCGAACTCGCGGCGCTCGTGGTCGGGGTAGCGGTCCCGCAGGGCGCTCTCGTCGCCGACCGCGGCGATCGTGTTCCCCTCGACGACGACGGCGCCGTCGGGGATGACGGTCTCGGAGTCGGCCACGACGGTTCCGGCGATCAACATGTCCGTCCGTTCCTGACGGTCAGTCGGTAAGAGGCTGTCCGTTCCGTGGTCTCTGTTCTCTCGGCGTTTTGAGGTGCTGAGGTGGTCGATAACTGATATTGCGGTGGCGCGTGCCTGGGAGGCCGCATCGCGGCCGAGCAGCACGCGCGAGGGCTGCGGCGACCGGAGCGAAGCTGCGGGAGCCGCGAGGTTGGGGAGGCGTGAGGTGCGGGGCTGTGCGGTGCGGGGTGGGACTCAAAGGGGCAGCCGGGAGGCGGGCGCAGGCGACGCGAGCACCGCAGGGAGTGAGCGAAGCGAACGACCGAGGAGCGCGGCGAGCGTGCGCCCGCCTCCCGGCTGGGGTTTTGGATGCGTTCCCCGCAGATCCGCCGTCAGCTATCCGTCGAAACCGATCGTAACAGTCCGATTCGATCTATTCCAGTCGGCGGTCGCGGAACGCGCGGATCACGTCCTGGCGGGCGATGATCCCGACTATCCGGCCGTCGTCGTCGACCACGGGTACGCGGTTGATGTCGGGGTCGTCGCCGACGAGGAGGTCCAGTACGTCGTCGACGGGCGCGTCCGGCGTCACCGTCGCCACGTCGGCGCTCATCACGCCGGAGACGGGCCGGTCCGCGTTGCGGATCATGTCGACGCCGAGGTCGAGGTCGGCCCACGGGCGCTTCACCTGGTACGAGAGCGTGTCGACGAACGGCGGGAGCCCGACGGGGATCCACAGCGTCTCGTCCTCGGGTTCGAACAGGTCGACGAGGTCGGACTCGGTGATGACCCCCACCACCCGCTCGTCGTCGTCGACGACGGGGAACCCGCTGAACTCGTAGCGGGCGAACCGCTTGAACACGTCTGCGACGTCGTCGTCCGGCGAGACCGTCTTCACGTCCGACTCCATCAGGTCGCGGGCGGTCAGTGACATACCGGACGGTCACGGCCGGAGGCCGTAGGCGTTTCGCCCCCGACGGAGCGCACTTACCGACCCGGGACGCAGTCGATCGCGTGTACCGCAACGGTCACGTCGGGGCGTCGCTGGTCGTCTACGCCCCGTTCGGGTTCCTCGTCACCGCCCTCGCCTCGATCGAGGTCGCCGCCGCCGGCGCGTTCGGCGTCGCCTCGCTGGCGATGGTCCCCGACCTCGACACGCGGGTCCCGTTCGTCGAGCACCGGGGGATCACGCACACCGTCTGGTTCGCGCTGCTGGTCGGCGTCGCCTTCGGGATCGTCGGGGCGGCGGTCGGATTCCGGGGTGGAGTTCCCGAGGCGATCCTGTTCGGCGGCGCGGGGTTCCTGTTCGGCGCGGTGACGATCGGCTCGCACCTCCTCGCGGACGCGCTCACGCCGATGGGCGTCCGACCGTACGCGCCCGTCCGAGACGACGAGTACACGCTCGACCTGGTCAGGGCGGCGAACCCGCTCGCGAACTACGCGCTGTTGGGGCTCGGCCTCATCGTGGTCACAGTCGCGCTCGTCGCCGGTGAAGCGGTTCCGGCGTAGGCGGACGGCGGGGTGACGTGAACGAAGGGATCGCGAGCGCTGACGCTCGGCGGACTGTGAGTCGAGAAGATGGCCGGGGTGGGCTCCGAACCCACGATCTCCGCATGTCCCAGGTCCGAGGCTCGGCGGAGCCACGGGAAGGACGCGGACGCTTCCAAGGCGTCACCGCACCG
>Ga0209917_1000143_pt1 | contig 27532 bp, 22 predicted proteins | sample SalPon2_C_H2O_MG_FD_185710 | JGI IMG/M metagenome (GOLD analysis project Ga0209917, IMG submission 185710) | Salt pond water microbial communities from South San Francisco under conditions of wetland restoration - Salt Pond MetaG R2_C_H2O_MG... | ecosystem: Environmental > Aquatic > Non-marine... | reverse complement strand
GGCACATTCGGCAGACGAACCCTCCCGCATCAGCTGCAAACATCTCCCCAAATCAACCAGCAGGCTGGAGGTGAACGGGTGTGAGCACTGCTTGGCTGACGACGATGAGCACAAATCTCGAAGCGGTAATCAACCCCCTAATAGCTGCCTGTGAGGACGGATATGCCCCCGAAGAACTACATGTGCTTGACAACCCCGGTGTTGACGATGAATTTGAGGATATCATCTCTATGATGGAGCATGTAGTGGTTGAATACGGCGGCGACCAACCAGAACTCTCCGTTACGTCGCTTGAATCTGAAACTGATTTTCAGGGCATCGTAGAGCACTTTCGAGAACCAATGCAGCGAATCAAGGAAGAAGGTGGCACAGCTGCAATTGACGTAACCCCCGGCCGAAAGTTCATGTCGGCGATAGCATTTCAAGCTGGTATTCAATTTGAAGCCGACCACGTCTACTATCTCTATGTATCGAATAACCGATTCTACGGTCGCTTGTACCCCGATGTGCCTAACCCAGTAGTCGAGCTTGTTGATTTTCAGGAGGTATTCTAATGGAGGTCTCTCGTGACCATATTACGCATCTACTCAATGCATTGTACACGGAAGGCATCACTACGATCAGCGTCAAACACCCGTGTGAAGAGGTCGGTGAACTACTCAAAATCGACATTTCCGATCCAGTCGCAACGAGAGTAACATTCACCCAAGGGGCAATTACATATCAGGACGCACGCGAAGAGATCCATCCAACCTACGGAGAACAGGCATACGACGAGCTACCGAACAAAGAGACCTACATCCGGGCATTGGTTGGAGGCGGTCTCATCGACATCGAGAACAGTGATCAGGTAACGAGGTTCTTTCGGCAGCAGGGTTATCCTGATCTTGATTCAGGCCACCAGCCTGTTGCTCTGGGGATCGATACAAATCTATTCGCGTGGCGGATGACAGACGCATTAGAACTAGATCCAGAACGGTACACTGACTCTAAGGGACGTAGTCCAGTCAACGGGTTTGCACTCACGACAGGCGTATATGATGAACTGAAGTGGCACCACAATCACTACGAGACCAGATCGCTTGAAACTGCATTTGGTTCGGAATTTGCAAGACTCGACAATCAGCCTGCGGGCTCGAATCGTGAAGGTATCCTCGGATTACACGAATATCGACGGCTTCGAGACCATCGCTATGCGGATACGATTGAGAGTGAAAAAGGAGATGAAGAGATTATTGAGGCCTATGCTGCGTACGACCAGAATAGTCGCAAGCGCGTCATTCTACTCAGTAATGACTACGGTTTCATCGAGTTAGCTCGTGATTCAGGCGTACTAGCTCAACACGTGAGTTTTCCAGTTGACATCCCACGATCCGTCACGGTCTCTTGGGACGAAATACAGGATGCACTCTACACCTTGACCGTACTGTTCGGTGTACTGCAGCTGCCGAAGGTAACACTGTACGGGGTGTGGAACGGGAAATCTGGAGATGACTGGCAACAACAGCGTCTGGATGTTGATTGCAGAAGTGAGAACGTTCGTGCGAAACTGCAACGAGATCGTGCTGTAACAACTGAATACGAGGCAACAAAGTGAATTGCCTTCTCCGTGGTTCTGGAAGTTGTTTTGATCGTTGTTGCGTGATCAATAATGGGTGACTCAGGCAGTCGTACTTTTTGGGCTATGATCGACCGAATCAGTAATCAGGGGAATGGCGTGGTTGAAAGAGACGATGGTAGCCATTTCACTGTCGGGCAAATTCGTACAGAAGCCGTAGGGAAGACGGTCGAAGTTCGGATGGTTGGATCGAATGAGGCTGAACTTGCAGATTCAGACTTGCGGAAAGACGTGTATGCCAAACAAACAGAATCTATTGATCCTACCGATCAAGATATCTCAGAGGGCGATGTTGTTTCAGGTCGTATTCTAAAGCGATCTGCTGATGGAATTCCTCTACTAGAGAAGGAAGGGATCCGCATCGAAGTTCCTGGTGCAGAGCTTAATGAGGAAGTGAAAATCCGAGTAGAGGGGATTTCTGAATCTAATCCTCAATGGATCACAGCTATCGGCACTCCTGTTGATCAAGACGTTGTTCCGGACAACGACGATATGGGTTCAGTTATAGGCGAGGTTGAACTATATGATGAACTTCAGACAACCTCCTCGGAAACAGTTCTCTGCCCTGTTGCTGAGTGTGAATACGAAGGTAAACCAGCATCAGTCGCTGGTCATATGAGTGGTAAGCGGGACTCACAACATGATTGGGAGCGGGTGGGATACGCCAGTGCAAATGCGTACAAAAAGAGCATCTCGACTAGTAGCCATGATCTGCAATCCCAGACAACGCTACTGCACATTTCGGATTCTCATTTAGGAGTGTCACTGACAACGCCTGACGAGTATTCTTCTGACAATCGATGCCTAACTGGATTCCGTCGTGCGATTGATATCGCAATAGCGCGCGATGCTGACGCCGTCCTCAACACAGGAGATCTCTTCCATAATGATCGCCATGGTATTACTCATCAGGTGAAAGAAGCGGCACGGGATCAACTCACACGACTGGCGGAGCAGAATATTGCCTTCTATTCCATAGATGGAAACCACGAGCGAGATGCTGGTCGGAAGGTCTTCAGAGAGTTCGAAGAAGAGGGACTCGTTACTCAGCTCACCGAAACAGCACAGTTAGTTGGTCAAGGGATCGCTCTCTACGGGCGTGATTTCACACCGAAAACTGGGTGGGAGTCTACAAGTTGGTCACCCATTCGTTCATCTAGTAATCGGTTCGGTATCGTCGCAATCCATCAATCGATTAGCCCGATCAGCAATAGTGATTGGCCCGAATGCACGGTCGATGATGTCGTCTCAACTCTCGGTTCTCACGTCCATGCGATTGCTGCTGGACATCTCCACCGCACAGGTATTGACTGGAACGATGGACTACCATTCGTACTTGGTGGCACTACGGAACCCAACCAAGCGCACCAAGTTTCGATCAAGCCTGTAGTCGGACTCTTTACTCAGGAGGGGGATTCGCTCAGATATCAACGACTTCAAATCAGACTCTGAAATATCGATATCACTTTGGTGAATCCTGACACTAAGGCTGTAGCGTGGTTATCCTGTCGTCACGAGTCGCCGCCGGTCACCTGGTCTTCCCGGAGTTGTGAGAGTTGCGTAGTATCAAAATCTGGGTGAACCCAGTAACTGAACGGCTTGCTGAAGTATGGATCTTCCTCGTCGTATAGGTCTCGCAGAACCTCCCTGGTCAATCCAGTGAACGAGTATGTCTGGTCGTCGTAGTGCCACCGCACGTTGTTGCTCCGTCCCCACTTACCAGTCACAGTTGCCCGCCAGAAGTCATCATCAGGATTCCATCGTTCTTCTGCCTCGTCCGGCATCCAATCTTCAGACAAATATTCCTCGTTGAATAGCACCTCGTCACCTTCTTGCAACACACCTCGGTCACGGAGGACTGTGAGAGTAGACTGTCGTCGAGTACTCTGTTGCTTTTCTTCTTTCTCTCTCCGTTTGGTCATATATTCTTCCGCCTCTGGAACAGGGATGATCTGTTGTCCCTGTACAAGGTACTCACCATCACGTTCGTATGCGCTAATACGGACACAAGAAATATCGAGCCCGTATTCTTGTCGTAACCACATTACCGGAGAGGTAATTTCGGTTCCAAAGTCGCCAGCGGCAAGCATTACTCGTGGTCTGTCGTCGAGCTCAAACTCGGCGAGTCCACTATCTGCTATCGTTACTGCTTCATCGGTATCTATGAAATTGGTGAAACGCTTCCCTACGTCTTCCCGAGTAAGGTCACCCTCTGTGCTGTCTTTGTGAAACTCTCGATACAGTTGCTGGATATCCTCAGCTGTCAGTGTCGAGCAAAAACTGGCGTATTTTAGAGCCTGAAGGTCTGTCGTTTGATCAGCCCGATCTCGTTTTAGTTCGACTACCACCAACTTCCCAGATCGGTCGAGCGCGAGAACGTCAAGTCGATCCAATGTCTCCTCAAAGCCAGCATACTCTGAGGTTATAATCAGCAACTCTTCATCCAAAATACGTGGCTCATCGATTACCCATTCTTGTAAGTCGTCTCGTTCGCGTAGACCAAGTTCAGATAGTTGTTGGGTAGGGATAGAGTCAACTGCTCCTTCGCCGTCAATATTGAACAGCATTTGTAGACTTGTTCCGTGGGTGAGACATAATAATTACTCTACCCTCGACGGGACGCTCCTCTTCGCCCTCTTTCAACATCCTTCCTTTTTTAAATACTGTAAGGATTTGTGATATTTCTGAAGATTATCGCACACTCTATCGTCTAATTCTGACAGACGGGTTACGTCTAAATTGTCTCTAAGATCTGCTTTTTTCACTTTCAGTGCAATTGGGTTTGATGCTATATCTGGGATGTATTCATTCAGATAATCCACCTCATCAGGCTTTGTCAATACATCTACCGCATCACGAACCTCTACACCGAACTTCTTCTCTATTTCGTCAAGCTCTCTTTCTGAATCCTCAACAACATCGTGGAGAACAGCGACAAGTCGCTCCTGTTCCGTATCCATCTGTTCCATGAGTCGCAATGGATGTCTGATGTAGGTTGTTCCGGCCTTGTCAGTATCTCCCTCGTGTGCCTCCAAAGCGAGAGAAATCGCCTCTTCTAATTCGTTCATGGATATGAAAACGATTGTGTAGTGCGGCCTATGAATTAATTGCTCCTCCTTCGCAAGAATCCGAACTGGGCTACCTCTACTTCAGTGGGCATATCGGTACTTCCTGCGGTCGTGACAAACTTACTGTCGATACAGCAATCAGGGAATGATTCTTCTCGATTCGAGCGTAGTCAATATTCATAAATAGTATGAACACATACTTTGAACTGACAAATGGCTCGGATCACCGGCTCATATCCAGACGACCATGACCTCCTCATTGAGGGTGCAGTCAAGGCAGGTGTGTTTGGTGGCAAGAGCGATGCGCTCCGCGAGTTCGTCCGGGAATACTTCGACGACCACGAGAACGAGCGTATTGCAGCCGCAGTCGCCCTCTACGAAGGTGAAGAAATTACCCTTGGCGAGGCTGCACGACTTGCTAATGTTGATCGGTGGACGATGCGAGATCTCCTCCACGAACATGGTGTTGAACTCCGGATTGGACTGGCTAACGAGGACGATGTAGCATACGAGAAAGAGGCGGCTAGCGAACTCGAATTCAGTGATGAAGACTCGGACACTGAGGAGTCACCCGTGAAATGAGTGCTGATGATGTTCCTCTGAGTCCAAGCGTTCTCAACACGACTGTTCTTTCGAATTTTGCGTATATTGATCAGTTGTGGGTAGTTTCAGGCCTCTCCGGTATTTGCACAGTTCCGGTCGTTCGTGACGAATTGGAACACGGTGTTGATACCCATCAATATCTTCAAGCAGCACTCGACACACTCAATGACGAGATTACAGTTGTGACGATCTCGGATACAGTCGCAGACAGAGAACAAGTCGTCAGTGACCATCTCGATCCGGGAGAATCGCAGGCCTTTGCTGTAGCGGATGTACATGACGGTCAACTACTGACCGACGACGGCGATGCCCGTTCGTTTTCGAAAGATCAAGGCGTGACTGTTGTCGGATCGGTCGGTGTTTTGTTGGCTGCAATCAATGCAGGGAAAATCAACGAATCGACCGCTGATGAGTGGCTGACGACATGGATCGACGAGATCGGTTACTATGTACCCTATCGAACAATCTCCGAGTATCGATGACTGCTCCTGTTGAGAGTGCAGAATCCGTGCTTACTCGTCGGTGAATTTGTTCAATTGGAAAAAATCACACCTACAATACTCCCGCTACTCCTCAGTGCGATGATCGACACTCAATGAGTCAGGCGCACAGTCAAGCTGATTGTGCTGACACCACCGGCAGTGATCCTCAGTATTGTACGTATCATAAGAGAATTCTGTAACTTCACTCAACAACGTCGTCACTTCGTTCCTGACACATTCCAAGTCGGCCTCAGAGAACGTTCGGGATTCGACCTTCGGGCCGATGTCACCGACGTAAGCATATCCGGCACGGTCTATCGACTCGTCGTACAATTCACGACACGCCAATAGATAAATCGGGAGTTGCTTATCATCTTCTAAGTCGCGGTGGCGTTCCGTCGCTTTGTAGTCTATGACGAGCAGTTCATCATCCGGTGTTCGATAGACAGCGTCGATGTACCCGACAAGCTCGTGACCATTGATATCGAGTTCGAATTCTCGCTCTGCATCGATTATTTCGTAGTCGCTTATCTCCAATTCGAAGAACCGATCAATACACTGCTTTGCCGCTGGGAGTGCATCGTCGGCCTGACGTTGACTGGCCAGTCGCTCACAGATATCGTACCAACCCGTCCGGGTCTGGAGGCCTTCTGCAGCAGCCTGCTCTGCCGTGTCGTGGAACAATATCCCTATATCACGCTGTGAGACGCCACTTGCACCATCATCGCTATGAGGCTGGTAATCACTGAATGCGTTGACAACGTAGTCAAGATAGTGCTGACGGGGGCATTCTTCGTAGGTTTGCAGCGACGTGTAGCTATGTGAGAGGGCTGGCGACGCAGTGGCAGGCCCATCAAGCGATTGAATCTGGATTCTACCGTGTTCCTCCGGTGGATCAAGCCGACCATTCACTAGCGAAGATCCAAGTTCGAAAATTCGGTCACTAGCCGCCTCCGTTGAGAGATCTTCCTCGTGATACTCCACTGTTCCTCCGCCCTGCCCAATTTGCGTACTGGCCAGTGTGTCAGTCCAGTTGGTCGCTTCTGAAGGAAGGCACTCTTGAATATCACGCCAGATTGGCAGATGACCGCTCTCGGGTCGCCATGGAATCTGTGCTGGGAGGAGATCATCGACAAGATTCGTAATGGGATGTGTCTCAGAGTCGGCATCGTCCTCGTTGTCGTCTTCCTCAGTGCTCCCCTGAAGGACGAGAATATCCTCGGCACGAGTAATCCCGACGTGGAGAACACGTCTGGTTTCTGCAGCATCGCGGGCAATAAAATCCTCATCGAAGGCACCGCCGTCCGACAGTCCAGCTTCAAGCGTGTCGTATGTCCGCGAACTGGGCTCCCATTCGTCAGCTGTTAGCCGCGGCATGAGCACGACGGGGAAATCAAGGCCCTTGCTTTTGTGAACCGTCATGACGTTAACTGCATCATCAGCTAACTCCGGTTGATCGGTCGGCGACGAGCCGCTTTCAGCAAACAGCGAATCGTAATGTTGGAGCGAATCAATGAAATCAGTCGTTAGTGGAGGTTGGACTGCAGATTGCCCGTATTGATCGATAATCTCGTCAAGTTGTGTCAGGTCCCGACGTTCTTGCTCGCTTAGATACCATTCAATATTCGTCACTTCCTTTAGTTCGCTGTATAGGTGCGAGAGTGAGGACCTGTTCCGTGTGTCTAGTAGCTGCACTGCGTGTTGACGGGCTTCCTGAACGCGATCTGGTTCCTCAAATTCCGAGAGCGGCGTCTCACGGAGTTCATGAATGAGACTACTTTCTTCCTCGTCGAAGTCATTGAGGTGGCGGAGATCCGCATCTGAGAGTCGATACCGCATAGTCAAGACGCGATTCCAGCTGACCTCATCGTCCTTAGGCCGAGCAAGGGCCTTCAGATATGCCACAACGGTGCCGACGCCAACTGATTCCGTTGCAAGGTCGCCAGCTACCTGATACGGGATACCAGCGCGGTCGAATGCATCCAAGACCGGTGCGGCATGGTCGTTTTTTCTAACCAGTAATGCAATATCGCCTGGATCGTACGCTGTGTCCAGTTCGTCCGCCGCTCCAGTCAAGAGATTCTGTGTAACAGTGACGAGTTGCTCTGCCCAATCTTCTTCCTCCTCAGCTTCGTCAATAGTCGCTACCGTATCCCCTTCGTAGTCCGGCTCATCTACCCGTGTGAGTGTCTTCCCGTCAGTTCGCCCTTCTAGCCGGGTCAAGAGATCGTTGGCGAGGTCGAGAATTGGTTGCCGTGAGCGGAAGTTCTCTTCAAGTGGTTTGTCGGTAAGTGAGGCTCCGAATTCTTCTGTCAATTCGGTAGTGATATTCGACACGCGAGCCCCTCGCCACTCGTAAATCGCTTGGTCGTCATCACCAACCACGAAGAGCTGCTCATCTGAAACAAGCGACATCACCAAATCGAACTGTAATCGATCAGTATCTTGGAACTCATCACAGAAGACGTACTCCCACCGGTTGGAAATCTCATCTCCCACATCACTCGTAAGGAGATCGACAGTCTTCACCACGAGTCCATCGAAATCAATCAAGTTTCTCTCATCGAGTTCTCGTTCGTATGCTGCGTACCCAGCAACTAAATCGCGCGCTGTCAGGCATTCGTCGATGAATGTTTCGAGGTATTCTGTCAACTCCAACTTCAGCTTCGGGATACCTGAAGGCGCACCACTACTGTATCCACCAAACAGATATTTTGGCAGCTTATGCGTGGCATCAGGCAGCGACCTTTCACCGCCCTCGTGGGCCTCGAAGGCCGTAATAAATGCGTCACATACAGCAACTAATCGATCAAGGTAGTCAACGATTGCATCCTCGACCGGTGTGCCGCCGATATCATCGCATAGAGCCGTAATTTCACTTCGTACTTCCTGCAATCCTGGGAGAACTGACGATACTGATCGGCCACCCAGATGGTCGCTTGCTAGCGATTCAATTTGATTGGGGAGGGATTCGAGTTCGAACAGCCGGTCTGCAGAATCGAGGTACGTGTCAATTTCCTCGGGCCTAATCCCGCTACGTTTCATTGTCTCGATGAACGAGAGTAGATTCGATGCTGCGCCACTCCCGCTGAAGCCCGGACCATACACATTCGGTTTTACCCACCGATACTCCATTTCGTCGAGGACATCGAGGACTATCGCATATTTTTCCGCGTCGGAGATAACCTCGAACTCCGGATCAATTCCGGCGTCATAGGCATAATCACTCAGTAGCTCGTTGCAAATCGAATGATAGGTATACGCATCGATATCGTAGCCCGCAGTGCCGAGCTTGGCGTTGAGTTTCTCCCGCATGGAGCCAGCGGCGTTATTGGTAAAGGTGAGTGCCAGAATATCGTCGGGAGAGACACCTTCTTCATCAATCAGGTACTCGATTTTTCGCACCATTGTGAACGTCTTGCCAGTTCCAGCTCCGGCTAAGACACGCATCGGATAGGCATCTGAATTGATGATCGCTTCCTGCTGATCTTCCGGTCCAATATCGGTCGCAGCGGTCGGTAGCCACTCAGGGTCTTTATCGCTCATTGGCGAACCTCCTCAGCCAAGTAGTCCGGACACATCTCTTTGTAATCACAGTCCGAACACGCTTCCTTGTTAATGAGGTCGAACGGGTCGGGCTTGTAGTCACCACTCGTGATACCCTCGTGGCAGTCCCTGATGAGTTCCCAAATTGTGTCATAGTATTCCTCGTACACACCGGTTGTCTCTCTGGAACGGCCACGAACTGAGAGATCAAATCCATCTGGTGTGCTTTCGGCAGTCGTTTCGTAGAACAACGCATAGAAACTAAACCGAATGTCCATCCCGTCTTCGTATAGATCAGATTGCCTGATGCCCTCGATATAAGCGGCCGTCTGGAAGGCGTTTTTCACACGCCCAGGTTCGTGCCGTTCGCCAGCCAGATGCTCTTCGAGATATTGTGCTGTATACGACGTGATGATACCACTGAGTCGGCGTTTGTAATCAATGATGTGCAGCCCATCTTCCGTTCGGAGAATGTTGTCCGCATAGCCATGTAATCCGAGGCCGTCGTGAACGCATTCAACCCATTTCTCAGTCTCTACTGACTGCCGCGCATGTCGAATCCCATCCCCATCTTCGGGATCGAAAAATGAAGTTATCGCTGCACGGTTCTCCGCCCGCTGATAGGCTTGGTGGGCATCTGATTCATATTCGTCTGGGTCAAGATGGGCATTCCACTTTTCATCGAATATGTCTACTGCGCGACGGTGGATTACGTCTGCTGGGTCATCTGAATCAGTTGCATTACATACTTCTTCAACCGTTTCGTGATACGCCCGTCCCTGATTGAGATACAACCGATTTTGATCTGGCGTTGAGACATCTTTCACGTAGTCGTGGTCAAACTTCCGTTGGCAGTCTGCATACGTGGCCAACCGTGTTGGGGAGAGGAAGACAACGGCGTCGGAATCGTTACTCATGCTTTACCCTCCCGTCAGCGAAATCAAGCCGTGCTTGAACTGCCTCTCGAAGTTGATCTCCACGCTCGCCACTGTTCGCCAGTAATGATTGGATCTCTGCAAACTCGGTTTCGATCTCATCAAGAGAGATAGTTACCTCCTGGCTCTGTGCTCTCCGAACATCTGCGAGAGCTGTGTCAATACGTGAGAGAAGGAAATCCTCGGCTGCCAGTTCATTATTGATGAGTGACTCCCCGACTGACGCTACCCAAGGGCACTCGTGATATACGTCGGCGAGAAACCGTGACGGCTGTACTCGTTCGTCCAGAGGCGTGTCTTCGTGTGTATGTAGACTCAGGTAGAGTCGGTCGGTTGCGCTCGCTGCGCCAATCGCAAGCAGCCGACGAGCGTGCTCAGCATGATATTGTCGTACTGGACGGCTTGATGCCGTCGAATCCGTGGAATAGGTAGCCCTAACGTCAGCAGCATCAGCCTGTGAGATCCCGGGATAGTCTGGCATCCGCATGACCCGCTCCTGTGGGAACAAATTGCTGAGGTGTAACCGGCCGGGATATTGGGCATCGACCACCTGTGGGAGGAACACCGTTTGGAAAGAGCCGTTCTTTATCGCCCGTATATTATCGACCCGTACACCACCATTGCGCTCAATTGCACCTGTTTGGTTCTGCTGCGGCGCATACTCATGAGCCCGTGTCAGTATCTCCGCGAGTGATGACCAAGTTGCATCTATGAATTCTGTTTTTTCGATGAAATCCGCTATATTGAACGCACGACGGACGTTCGAAAAGTGTGTCCTAGCAGTAAGAGGTGGGGTCATAGTCGCGATTCGGTGTTTAAGTCCCGATTCCGTTGCCCACTTGCGAATTGCATCAGCAAGATTGTCTGCCTCAGCGAGTTCTGTCTGGAGGTTGTCTGTGAATGTCGGAGATTCGGATCCCTCAACACCTTCTATCTTTGGAGCATTGTCGCCCGCTAGCTTGTATACAACTTGCAGTAATTCACGAATTGCTGGATCGTCTCCAAACCCGATTACAGAGGTAGAATCAGTCGGAATACCAGCCTCTTCAAGTGCTTGTATAGTCTCGATAACTGCATCACCGCTGTGTTTCAATGCAACCGCTATGTCGTCGTATGCGACATCATGTTGATCACGAAGTTGCTCAATTTCGTCGGCAATACGCTCCAGTTCCTCGTCAGCTGTTTCCGCAGTGAGAATGGTCACATCTCCTGTGTCAGGCTCACCGACAGCCTCGTCTCGGGCTAAATACGACGCGATAGCTGCAGGTCGTGTCTCTGGCTCAGTCGATTCAACCGATTGCTGCTCACTAAATGAGACGTGATCTGATATCGAACCAGTCTCAGCTAACGTTCGCTTGATACTTGCGTCGTTTTCAGCGATACAGATGAGATCTCGATCCTCAGCTAACATCTGTAAGTACTGACGATCAGCGTCAACAAACTCCTCGAATTCGATTGCTAGAATGGCGTCAAAGTCCAATACATCGTCTCGATTCGATTGTGCCAGCTCGCTAGTCGCCTCAGATATCATCTGCCCCCGTTCTAAATGGTCATGATCGGTCAGCCAGCCGTGGAATTCATCACGAATTGATGCGATTTCCTGTAATTCGGGTGTTGTGTCGAAGTCTACATTTTGCCAGGTTGCTGTCTCTAGCAACTGAGCAACATCACTCGTGAAGGACTCTTGGTGTGAAGCCTGCTGGAAGTACTTATGACCCCATTCGATATCTGTTAGAAATCGATGGACAAGTTCGCGTCGCAGCGAGTCTGAAAGAATTGCTCGGTCGTCCGTTCGATTAATAATTTCCGTTGCATGGACAATTACTGAGGTCACATACGGAACCGTTGCTCCGGGACATGCGTCGGCAAGTTCCTCCCGAAACGTTTCCATACTAGTTGGTGCGCCAGTCAGGACAAGCACATCCTCAGAATCATGATCTTCAAGCAGATTGCGGTATTGCTCTCTCGCAATCTTCTGGATGGTTTCAGAGCCGAACGGGATCTTGAGTAGAGTTCCCTCAAAAGAAGGTTGGCCCGGCATCTACATACCCTCAATAGCGAGGTTGAACAGTCTGTAATCTATTGCAAAAATTTTCACATAGGGCATTGTTGATAAACTCTGAATGCTCCAATTGTGATTGCCATACTACATAAAACATTGGCAGCGATTTATATTTTGACCTACTGGCTGTGAATTGTTTATCGTCTTAATTTTTCTTCAGACAGACGCTTGCCCCCATTCAACGGATAATTGCAAATAATCTTCTAATGCTAACAATTATCAATGTGGAGAAAAAGATATTATTTATGATTGATAATAAAGGGACACCTCTAGCAAGGAGAGAAGATTAGATGTATACAGAACCCGAACTTTACGAAGAATGGCGAAACCGATGGAGTGATTTCCTACTAAAGCTAGATGATGCGACCTCTGAAAATCGTGTAACGGATGCACTTCGTGATAAAGTAACTATCGGCAACGCTGAACGAAAGATAGCAGGCGGCCATGAAGGGCGAGAAATCCTAGAGTTGCTTCAGAACGCTCGGGACGCGATCAGAGAGGGCGAAGCAGACAAAGGACAAGTGTACGTTGGTGTTTACGATGAGGGCGTATTAGTAGCGAACACCGGAAGTAGATTTGATTTCTTTGATCCCCAGGTTGAGAAGGCAGTAACAATGATTGGAGAAACTGGGAAAGGGGAAGAAGATGATGAACAATCTATCGGTCATAAGGGCGTGGGATTAAAATCAATTCTTGCTACTGGTGATTCATTTGAAATCTACACACGGCCAGAAGACGATTCTAATGATATTCTCGGTGTGCGCTTGAGTCGCTCATATCTTATTGCGTCTCTATTGGGTAGGATTGGTCACGATGTCGATGTTGAAGCCCTTACGTCTGATATCAAAGATGACCAGCTAGCATCTCTTCTCCAAGGTCAGCCTAAGATAGATGCAAATGAGCTTAGTAAGGATCTTCGTGAGGATCTTTCAAAATTACCGCTATTCAATTTCCCTGCGCCAATGGATCTAACAGCGGCAAAGGAAGATTCAGATCAAATTGTTCACCGAGTTACATCCCTTCTCCAAGATGTGGGCACAGATGCATACGGACAAACGATTGACGAGCCTTTCAGGACAGCTGTCTTTGTCAGATACCGAGATGATGCTTGGCGGAATTTGCTTGATGAGTGGAATATCCCTGAACCAGAAGAAGACCAAGGGGATATAGAGGATCGACCGGAACGCATCTGGAATTATCTATCTCAAACTGCCGATGATAAATCAGGTCTTCAACCGGAAACGCTCGTTCAACTTGGTCATATCGACGAACTGCACTTAGAACGAATTCACGGTGAGAACGGAGAAATTGAAACAACCGAATATTGGAAAATTGAACGTGAGAAGTCAAATACAATTACTCAAAACGAACTCTCACATGATGACGTTCGCGTAACAATTAATCAGAGATCAAATTCAAATCAGATTGCTTATAGAGAATTTGATCATTTTGCCTTCAAAGATGGTGGCAGCTTCGGAACCAGACTGCTCGTGAACAAACAGCGGGACACTAAAAATCAAAACAGCCCGGCGATTCAGAGCTACCCATTATATCTCTTCTATCCTATCCAAAACACCTCTAATAATCCGTTCCCATTCTGTCTCCATGGCCGCTTCCGGGTTGAAACAAACCGAAAAGACCTCAGTAGGAATAATACGGAGCATAACAAGGCTGTCTTGGAGGAAGCCATCAATCTCATCGCAGCAGTAGGTGTAGAAACAGCTGAGGCACAACATCAAAAGTCCAATAATTACAGTGACCTCTATCCTTGGATTCTGCTACCTTCGGTACCAGAGGCAGACATTACAAACCCATCGACCCCGACGGAATTGCTCCAATGGTTTAATTCCGCTCTATTCAAGAAATTACGTGAAATTGATTGTGTTCCAACTGCTGGTACGGAGCCACTTCCGGCGAGTGAAACGTTACTTCATTGGAAATCCCACATCCTTTCGGGTTATAGTGCCTACCTTTCTATTCAAAAAGAAGTTGAACAGTCTTCAGTAGTAAACTATGAGAAATCGGAATTACGTCCTATTCCAGCACCAGATATTCTAACAACGTATCAACAATTTCCCGACATCTGGTCTGAACGGCTACAGGCGCTTGTCGAATTAAACGGCCCAGTACAGACGAGTAGAGAAATTGCGTCCGAGTGGGCCCATACCCTTGCAGATACGCTTGCAGTCAGTGACGAAGATAAACCCGCAGTTGCTACACAAGCAACCACAGCTCGGGAATTACTCATCGGAACTGTGTCGCTATTAGTCGAGGGAACAGAAGGTGATGAGGGTCTTCGGAATTTCCTTGAAGAAAATGCTAATGTATTCGATGGCGTTCTTTTGTTACCTTGTAAGATTGAAGATGATTCAGATGGTGAAAGAGTGTTTTTGACACGATTAGAGAGACGCCGTGCCGATGGTGGTGCGCAGGAAGGCAGCAGCTCACGGTCGGTTATTTGGGATATTGAATCTGCCGCGCAAACCGTTGACTACCCACCGACACCTCCAGAGAAATCGAATTTTACTGTTTACTTCCTTGATGAGCCAGTTCAAGAATTTGCTCATGTCAATCGTGTGTTGAGCCGGGCTGGCCGCGCATGGGGGCTCCGAGCTTATGAGGGTATTCCAAGTTTCTTCCGATCATTACTCGACGCATTTGTTGAGGGAGGCCATGATACGATCCATCCAATAGATTTCGCCTTTCTCGCGGTTCTTATCGACCGTCTCGGAAGCGAATCGAATGATTTGCAGGTAAACGAGGGGTCTTTCTTCCCATTAGAGTATCTGCAAACCGCAATTGAACAGGGAGAGGGTGGAGATCAACGCCAAAACCTGCGTCGTCGGGTTGATCTTCGAGACAATAACCTCAAATTGCCTGGTGAACAGTCAGCTCAGTTGCTCTCCGAGACAGTTCTCAATGATGAGTGGCAACAGTATCGCGCGCAAGTGACGACGAATGATTCAGATGAGGATATTACTGAAGACTGGGCACCAATTCCAAATGAGGATTATCCCGGAGATGTATGGTCCTCAATCGATCTGATTCGTGAGCGTATTCAACGTCCAGTCAACAATCAAGAGATAGCAAGAACGCTATCACTGCTCGGGGGTGCAACGCTTCCAGGGATCCAGATCGTTTGGATGTACGGCGATCAGCATCCGAAGATGCAACGATCACCGCATTGGAATCCAAAGGAGTGGGATACTGATAGCTTCGGTTCAGATATTCCGGAAAAGATAATTCACCTTCAGCAGACTCTCAAATCATATGATGGCGAGTATCAAACATTAGCTACAGCACCAGAGTACCATCCAACCGATACAGCTGATCATTCTTCAAAATGTGATGTCAGACTTGACCGTATCCTTGATAATGTAACTCTCTCATCGTGGGTCTGGATCAGTGATATCGAGCGACTGGAATCACACGGTGAAGCAGTTCGTGAGCTTCTCCGTCGGCATGCTGACTCCTACATTGACACACTTCTAAAGACGGGTTGGTGTTGTAGCCATGGCCATAAACGCCGAACGTGGACTCAACCGATACCGACACTCTTCAACTGGCAACTTCGGAAACTCTCGATTTGGGAGCCTTTAGTCGAAGCTCAAGAAGATATTGCCGAACAATGGGAAGACAAAACAACTCGTCTTCGGTATGCAGTTGTTAGGACAAACACACGAGGGGCGCAAGCGGCCCGGCTATTCCCCCATGTAACCGAAGAAACGCTAAGTGAATTTTCAGCCGATGTACTGGAAACACTCGGCGTCAAGCCAATAAGTGAGCTAAATGCGACAGAAGCTGCGGATCATCTCCAAGCTCTCCAAGAAGCACTCACAGCAGAAGACCTGAATGGAGACACTCCAGTACCCATTACGATACCTCCAGAACGGACAAACGATTGGCAGCAGGCATATACACAACTTCTTCAACCTCTGATGCAACAGCTTTCGGATGATGGTGAATCAGCCGCACTTGCTGACTGGCCATTTCTCACTCATCTCCCACTACGGGAAGGGAATAATTGGGTTGCAGCCCCATTAGACTGGATTGATCGCCATGCTGAAGACCGTATTCGACATTTCGAAGCACAGTCGCCCAAACCCTGGGAAACTCAAGAGATTGAAGATAACAACTACTTTGTTCTTCATCAACCATCTGAAGGGCCATTCAGTCGCCTCGCTAATGCCCTTGAGGTTCAGAAAGTCGATGCCTCGAAACTCGTCCTTGAGCGTGAAAGGCTTGAGTTCGTGGGGGACAATTATTCGGGACAACTCGAACAATTCCGTCAATCGTTATTAGATCGTCGAGACTTGATTGTTGCCTCAACTGAACGAACAGACGAAACTGAAATTAAGGAAACAGCAGATGAAGTTATAGAAGCAGTACGGAACCTAGAAGTGGTTAAATCGTTCCCTGATCGTGCATTACGGCAGCTATCTGACGATAGATCAGCATTATATCGAACTACGGACGGTAATGATGGGCTCTTATTCAACGAATCAGCACTCGATGGTGAATTGACTCTGGATTCCCTTGCGATGGGACTCGCGCTATTAGTAGAGCGACCGACCAAGGTGGCGACGTTTCGGGAAGCCCTTCAGCCGGATTTTGAAGTTCGTGATCTCGAAACGCAATGGGCGCAATTGACATTCCCCATTGATACTGTCAAAGAATTACTCGGAACCCGAGAAACTCGTCAATTTGAGGCTCGTATCGATGCGGTCTCAAATCTTTTAGATTCGATTACAGGCTCGCCGATTGAGAAACGTACTGCGGCTCTAAACGCGATTTCAGAGATCGATACAGCACTTCTAGATGCGGTCGAACAGTGGCTCGCACATGGTGAAACTCTGCAACAGGATCAAAATCCCGGAGATGCGATCAATGATCTCGTCACAACCACTCGTAATCGAGTCCCTGACAATCTTGAGTTCGTGCTAGCCTTACTATTTGATCCGTCAGGAAATGTAGACTCTTGGCCAGAGGCACTCGAATCAGCGAATCTTGATACACAAACTGAAGTAAGCCTCATAGAGTGGCTAACAGATCACCGGCGAACACTTCACTCGCACCCATTCGATCCTGATACACCGGATCGATATGGTCGCCTCCTGACTGTGAAACAAGCAGTCGAACAGACTGATTCTGAAGAACTAAACGATTTAGAGACATGGAGATCCAGACTTCAAGCGTTTGCTACTAATGATCAAGCAGATCTTCCTTGGACGGCTGAGATTCCTTCATCAATAGCTGAGGAAATTAATTGTCCACCTCGTCTATTCTATCTGACTGTAGATAATCGGTTAGATATGCTAATTGAGCAGGAATTAGACATGGTCGAAACCATACTTCCGGAAGATATCGAAAACTGGAGACCTGCAATTCAGAGTTACGTTGACCAAGGAAAATTCCCAGAACCAACTACCGATACCGGTGCACAAGAGTATCAAAATCAAGCATTCTCGGATATCACGTCATCCATCGAGCAAGAATCAGGTGTTTCCTTTTCTGCCTCCAGTAGCGGGAGGAATGATGACCAAGGTATAGAGCATATTTCATCTAAATTAACGATATCAAGTGGTTCAGGCAGTTCTGGAGGTGGAAGCTCACAGTTCCGCGGTCGGGGGCAGCAAGCAGAGGCTTACGTAATGGCTGGAATCCTTGAACGGACTGCGGATTGGATAGAAAATAATCCGGGTGGCGTTTTCCATCAGCTCAGAAGTGGATTCCGCAAACTCTACAAGAATCAGCAGAATGCCAGCTTTAGATGGCATGTAGATACTGCATGGGATAATCGTCTTCTTGATATTCTGGATAATATGGGACGGCTATCGGAAGAACAAATCGTCGATTGGCAAGGTCGCCTGCAGGGCGGAGAAAAGCTCAGAGATTTTCCGTTTATTCAGTTAATCAATGTGACAATGGAACGAGGGCCTGGTTACGATGTTATTGATCCATTTGGCCCGCTTACCACAGAGTCACATACAGATGGTTTCGATTTAGCATTCACTCCTGTTGAGGTGAAAGCGGTAGGTGGGAGTGATCCACCATTCCGATTCCGATTAACGACCAATGAATACCGCCGATGTAAAGCCTTCATTCGAGAAGGTGACAGCCCATATGTTATTCGTCTCGTGGACGTACCTGACCCTGATACACCCAACTGGCCGCAGCAAACGTCGGTTGTCTCGGAGAAAGTTCTGGATACTGTTGAGGATGTGGAGACATTGATATCAGAAGAAGGATTCGAGAATGTAATTAAGGGCGGCTACATGAACATGGAAGTCGAGTAATTATCTTGTAGAAATATACAAACTTAGAATCTATCAACGAATCCACTAATATTAATTATAACTTGTGATAAACTTGACTTTCGAGTGATGAAGTCATCATTTAACATTATTCCGCCCATAGTATGGTGTACGGAGATTTCTTTCTGATGTCGTGATCTTTTCTCCAGTATCATAGATATGTACTGTATACTGAATCGTGTCAGAGTTATCAGAGGACTCTTTTTCAATAATTTCACCATGCTGACCATGATAACGATCATAGTCGAGATCCGATCCCGGCTCAGCATTTCTGATGAGTGAATTATCATTGGATGCGATGTCAATTCGTATCCAATCTCCGAGATTGTATTCGGTAGAATCTCTTATGTTTGCCTCCCAGTTGATTTCACGTCCACAGTCAGGACAAGTTTGAGTTTCGTCCGCTGATTCTTCCATGAATCCAGAAGCCATAATTGATGCCGGTAGGGCAAATAGTCCAATTCCAAGCACAGCCACAACGCTCCCTATTACTTGACCAAGCGGCGTTATTGGCCGGACTGCACCATATCCGACAGTTGTCAGCGTCACTATTCCCCACCACATTGCTTCGGGAATAGATCCAAACACATCCGGTTGCGCTTCTGTTTCAATGAAATACATCAGTGATGATGTAATAATCAATAATAGCCCATTTGCAGCTAATGCGACGGTGAGTTGGCCCTTCTTTTTTTCAAATGCTAACGCAAAAGCTCGCATCGATTCACTGTACCGGGCCAACTTAAACAATCGAAGGAATCTGATCAGTCGCAATGCCCGTAAGAAACGAAGGTCAATCCCCAACCCGGCCGCACTGAGGTAGAACGGCAAAATTGCGACTAAGTCTATGATCAGGAGTGGACGTGTCACAATCCGAAGCCTTGCCCGAATATGATCCATAATCGACTGTTGCTGTTTGGTTTCATCTTCCCAGAACTCCTCAACTCCACTCCAGACACGAGCGATATACTCAATAGAAAAAATGATAACAGAAAATAATTCAAAGTATTGGAACACTTGTGAATAACTTGCTGCGATGGAATTTACTGTTTGTAATATAACTGCTGTAACATTAATTGCAATGAGCAGCATAATAAACCAATCAACCCGTTCGCCCCAGTCATCTCCCTTTCCTGGGCTGAAGAGATTGTACGTCTTTCTTCTGTAAATTTTTAATATCGAAATGTCACTTCACCACTGGTTATGCGTAATGAGCAGTCACTCCTGAAATTCTTTCTTGTGAGAAAACAGAGATTCATTTCAGATATGTGGCGAATTGTTTGAGATCGATAGAGACAAATTGTGTGTGTTCATCCGGTAACACCGGGTTTCCGTTGGAAGCTGCCCTGCAGGATATCATCGAAAGTCAGCCGCTGTGACGAGACCGACATACGGATCGACGATCTCTGAAAAATCAGTGTCCTCCGTTGTTGTCAGCAGGACGGCAGGATTTTGCTGTAATAGACTTCGGACAGTAGCACTATTCTCTGTAACTGGAACCTCAGGTAAATGTGGTACTGTGCAATCAGTAACCTGAACGTCGTCAAGATTGGTATCGATGTCCATCAACGCAGTATCTGTGATACCGCCGATAGCGCGGTTGTTCTCAATAACCGGCAGTTGGGAGATATTGTATTCGTCCATTACATCCGCTGCGTTCCGACATGACTCGTCTGGCTGTACATATTCAAACTGGAGAGAATCATATCGTTCTCGTTTCTGGGTGAGTACGGTCGCAACCCTGGTCTCACCTTGTCGGTGTTGAAGTTCGCGGTAAACACGATAGACCGCTTTGTAGGAGGGATTACCCTCCTCGTTTTCCAGACGGCTCAATTGACTTGAGCTGAGATGCACGTCTTCGCCAAGCTCAGCTAAGGTAATATCGAGCGAGTGGCGTGTCTCCCGAATCCACTCAGAGACAGATTTGAGCGACGGAAGCGTTGGATCAGTGGCCATCAAAGAAAGATATGGTACAGGATCTTTTAGAAGTTGTCCTTAGAGATAATAATTATTTATTTTGTTCTACGGGAAATTAGCCCAATATTTTTGTGTCCAGCGGTACAAGATTATCGTAGGCGCATTATGCAGCGAAATACCCCTTGACTGGGGGTCTCTCGGCGTCTCGGTATTCGTGACGACGGATTTGAGGTGACATCACACATGAGTGAACACAACGCCGAACGACCAGACGGACAAGAGCTGCAAAGACTCGGGCTCGTATCGGACATCCATGCAAACGCTGTCGCGTTTGAGGCAGTCCTCGAAGACATGCCCGATGTGGACGCACTTGTCCACGCCGGTGATGTGGTCGGATACGGGCCGTCACCGAACCGCTGTATCGAACTACTGCGCGATAGGGATGCCTACAGTGTCCGCGGGAATCACGACGAGGCCCTCTTCGGTGGGCCAGTCTACGAATCGGGCGACGAATATGCGGTTGACTCAGTGACCGACGAGAATCGTGCGTGGGTAGAATCGTGTCCAGAAGAGTTGTCAGTAGCCAACGAACGTGTGAAGGTCGTCCATGGCAATCCCGAAGACCGGTTCAGGTACACCTATCCGAGAGCCTTTCAACCAGAGTTGCTTGATGGAGAGGATATTCTTGTCCTCGGGCACACCCACTATCAGGCCAAATCAGCATTTGATGCTGGGACAATCGTGAATCCGGGAAGCGTCGGGCAACCACGCGATGGAAACCCACAGGCAGCGTATGCGGTTGTTGATCTGGATTCAATGGAGGTCACGCTGCATAGAGTAGCCTACGATATTGAGACGATTCAAGAGCGGATCGATGAGGCACCGATTAGAGAACGCAACGCGAACCGACTTGAGAAGGGATCATAAGCGATGGCAACGCTTCAGGACGAGATTCTCACGACCTTCTTCAAAGATGGCCGTGACGGAACCGAGATGATTCCAGCCTCGCTGATCATCTCAGAATGCAACGCTGCTGGGTTTGACACGGCTGCGGTGGAAGATGCGATAACAGACTTGGTGGCAGAGGAGCAGTTGTCGGAGGCTGGCGATCATTATGGTATCGCAGAGCCAGCACCACTCTCCCTGGAGACCCATCGGGGGAGAGACTCAACGCCATGGCAGTTCTCGCTGCTTCGGACGGACGAGGAAATCATTTTGACCCAGGCAAAAGCGGACCCCGAAAAGTTCGATCCGGTGCTGAAACGCTTTACCATTGAGCAGCACCCACTCGGTGACGACGGCGTTGAATTCCATCATGCAGTCAGTCGTCGCATCTGGCAGACCGACGCACACAAACCGCATGTCAAATCACAGCGCAGTGAGGGCCGCATTTTCGAGTTGTTATACAGAGATCCAGCTGGGTATCATCTTGATCGAGTCAATCCGGATGATGAGCCGACGGACTCGGTTGGATCGCCGGAATTTATCTCTACCGATCATCCCGGGGTTACCGTATCTTCGACCTATCTCCGGGCGAAGGGAGACAACGAGACGAAATATACAGAGGACCGCGATTACCGGATCACCACGGATATCTTCGAAAGCTATGCTGAGGTGTATGTGCTCTCGTACTACGAGTTGAATGAGGAATCTAAAGCGAGATGCGTCTGGAAAATTGATGATGCAGTCGCCTACCGACTGGTCAACGAAGGGTAGACGCAGGTCAGATCAATCATACAACAAATGGCAAGAGTATACGCTGGCTCGGATGGATCATTTCTCTCTGGGTGGCAAATGTGGAAACGCCGAAACAAGTCCTATGAGCGGTTAGTAATCGCACATGAGGATGTCGTCGTCTTCCGGAATACGGATGACAGCGCTAATCAAGAGTACGTCTGCTACACCGCTATTGAAGAAAGTGAACTGCCTGAGGGCGTCAAACTCACCGGACATACTATCCGCGACAATCGTCCAGAGTGATGCGACCCAGTGGGTGGGGAGTAATTCACTGGTGGTAAAGTTCTGTATCAATCTTCCGGGGGACTGGACAAGGCTACCGCCACACCGCATCTATGACAACAGTAGTAATTGGTCGTATCAACACCCGCTACTTTGATTCATCCTTGCCAGCACGGTCCACGACCGATTTCGCCCCTTCAATTATATCTTCAGAAGTTGGATTAGTGATGTTTCGAGCTTCTTCGCCTTCGTAATGAACGGTGGCACGCATGTAGTACACGTCCGTGTGAATGAAGATTTCCTCAGCAAGATCGATCTGTTCGTACGAATCTTTTGAGACAACATTTGCACCATTATTACGTATTCGTACTGCGGTTGCTTCAGCAGTCTCACTCCCTGCGGCACTTGGATTGGCTAACTTCGGAATGTGATCGGATACTAGGTCGGAAACTGCATCAATAACTGATGTGTGATCAGACGTGACAAAGTGAATACTGTCCTCATATTCGTACGACCAAATGTCGATTTTCATTCCTATCGTTCTATCACCTTCAGACTCAGCAACATCAGTAACATCAAATCTCTCTCGCAATTCTCGCACTTTTTTCTTAGCTGGTTCGATGTCTTCATTATTAATATCATATTCTAAATCTTTTAGTTCCTCTGCGATTTCTTGTCTATCTACCTGCATTAATCCCCACATCCTTCTCTAGTTTCTTCAAATTTGCCTTACACCAGTCTTAATGAGCGGAACACAGAATCAAAAGCAACATCTCTGAATCGGTTAATCAGATTGTGTATGTGATATTTCAACCAGTTGGTGCTTCCGAAGTTAGGATTCAGCACCAAACTCACTGGTGATCAGCTCCTCACACTCCCATACAATCGTTTCTATGTCTTCTTCGGAGGTATCGTAGTCACGGTATTCAATGAGGTCCCTCACTGCTGCTCCAACTTGCGATCTTTCCTCAAATGTACCGATAGTCTCCCAGCCCGTATCTTCCTCAAAGACGAGTACAGCAACTACCTCGTCTGTGATAACAAGGAGATCACGAACGTCGGTTTGCTCTTCTCCCTCAAACATACTTGCTGGGATAGCTGGGAGCATCAGAAAGTCAGACTTGCTGTGGGTGGTGCTGACAGTTTCAGTCGGCGACAGAGGACGATTTGGAAGTGACGACACCATAGTTAATTATCCTCTTTGTTTGCGGTAGCGATGCGATTAAAAATGCTCTCCGCTAGCCAACCATTCCTAACGGTACTAGGCATCAAGAAGCTCCATTGTGCCGCAAATCTCTTGTGAACATCGTGAGTAGTAGCACTGCGATAGTCTTGTGTTACTGTCAGACATTATTTTGAGGAGTGATTGGGGTCAGAATCACTGTAGGATTCCATTGTTTCCATCAGCCGTTCAATTGTCGGGTGGGAATGATCCTCGTTTGTTATCGCTTGAGATTCGAAAACATCGGCTGGTTTGGGTTCAATCTCGGGCACATACCACCCATCCTCAGGTGCATATGCGAGAATTGCAACGACTTTTTTTGTGACTACCATGGCACAACTAATCGTTGGTGCCTGCTTATCCATGGTAGTTGATTGGGGCATGATAGATAGCACACTACTGATATCCTCCCACATATCGAGCGTCTCCTGATGTTTCAGCCGCCGATCAGGGAGGCCCTGCGGTGTCACTTCAGCAGGAAGCGCGGCGAGTAATTCGTCCTGAGAGGCATTTTCAAGTGGTGGGTGCGCGAGTCTACGTGTATTATCGGGTGAGCCAGTCGTACACTCATGCAAGCGGTACCGGCTCAGCGAATTGAATGTCTCACCACAATCGTCGCAGTGCTCTTGCATTGTAGTCTGCTTTCGATGGGGGTGTACTTGATAGTAGCATTTGGCTCTTGCCGAAGATAGCGAAACAGCCACTTCTATCGGGAAATCGATGAGTGGGTCAGTGCAAGATGCACCGCGCGAGTCTTGCAGTCGGTGGCGGCCAAAAAGTGTTTTAGCACCGACGAGATCCGAACCAGAAAGAAATCACATTAGAACGATCAATCGTCTTGCGATACAATTCGGACTATAGAGCTATTCGTTAACCTATCAATCATACCCTTTTCATGGTATCCCCCGACAATCGCACACGCATTCCCCGAATGTGTTTGAGCATATTGCTCGATATCGAGTGCCATCTTCGAATCACGTCCATACAGTGTAGCGGCGAGATAGAAAATAAATATTGTTATATTCATATAAATCAAAGAAAGAAGGGCAGTGAACGGGATCAAAAACTCAATATATAGCACAAATACACCGAATAGAAGTGTATAATTTGAAAGCGGCCAAAGGTATGGTGACGCACTAATTGACGGATGGAAGCTCTTGTCAATCTCCACAACTTCCGCATCATATTCATCAGTGATTCGTTGGAGTAATTTTCCATCCCCTTTGCCAGTCAACTTGGTTAAGAAACCCATAGATTTCAAAGCTAATAGCGTAATAGGGACAATAAGTGGAGCTCTGAGCCCGTTTGCGAGTTTAGTACCTGGGGACTCATCACGTACGATAGATTCGATAAAGATGGTATCAACTGTATCAAAATTTTGTTTGGTTAAATCGAACCGATCACTTGAATCTCCGACGTGGAGACCACCCAAAAGAAGAAGATTAAGATCCTCATCTGACATACTGATAGAATAGCTGGCAGGGTAATTAATTTATCCTCAATTTACAACCATAGTTTTTCCATCGCTCCCTGCATATGTTCCCTACTACTACTCTCTCAGATGATGAATCTATACTCTACATTCAGCAGTAGATCTTCTTCCAGTTAGCGTAGAAACCAACTCAGTGATTGCAAGATGGAAAGCGCATATACAGCACTCGCTGGGTTAGAATAACTTTAACCCCAACTGTCAGAGATCACTCTCCTTCGTTGGTTATCTCCTGTATTGCTTCATCAAATATCTCTTCAACTTCTTGATGGTCTGTAAGTGCTTGCGCCAGCGTTCGGTAATAGCCTTCACCGCCCTCCCAGTCAAACGGATATGTCGTAATCGTGAAGCGCGTGTACGTTCGATCATCACGCTCTGGCAGTCGGATTTCAGTCCCTTTTCGTTGATCGATATTTGCAGCTATCTCTTCAAGTCGAGTCTGAACTTCGGCACTGTAGAGGTAATCCTGAAATTTTGCATTTAATTCGTCGTTAGCGCCCGTCAATTGTGTCTTGAATTTTAGCCGGTTATTGGCAATTTGTTCCGAACTGATCACATGCTGAAAGTACGGACGCAACGGGTGGCTGTTACTCACATCTTCTCCCGACTCGACATCAGCTACGGGCCACGTCTGCTTGTAGAAAGTGAGGTTACTACTTCCGGTGTGGCAATGCCAGTTATCATTCCATCCCGCTGGCGCGTGCGGTTCGAACCGTTGGGGCCAATTTTCTTGATGATTCTCTACTACGGAGTTGAATGCCTCCCTCACATCGTTGATCGAATCGTAATACTCAATAGCCAATTCTACCTTCTCCTGCCGGGTTTCTTCGTGCTGTGTCATGCTAATCTCACTTCGAACGGTGTTTAGAAAATCGGTGAACTGTGCATAACTCTGAAGCGGTTGCTCTCTGACCGCTGTTTGCGTCAGTGACTGGAACGTAGTGCTGAGTGTGGCCCAGTCAAGATTCACGAACTCGTCTGCATCCGCTTTGCTTCTTTCGGGTGCTAAATATACGTAAAACCTGTTCCCTTCATCAAATGCACTTTTTGCTGTATCGCCGATGTAGTCGTCTTCGACATACCGATTCGTTTGATTTGGTCCTTCCCGTGACCGGACTTTCATCTCAATCCAAATGAACCACTCTTGTTCGTATGTAATGACGATATCCGCGCGATTATTGTTCGGGGTCAATACTTCCCGATTGACATCGATCTTGTCGATAGCGTGCCGGTCAAAATAAAATCCATCGCAACGCCCCTCAACCAATTCAAGGAACTGAAGGAGAGCTGCCTCATCGAAACCATGCGGTGCTTTGGGATCGAGGAAATATTTTAACAGCCGATTCCAATGATCCTCATCGTAGTGCTTCTCAAGGATTTCGAGCGTTGTTTTCGGTGGAGTACTTACTCGTTCGATATTCAAATAGAGGGCGTCGAATTCGGCCAATTCTCGACTTAGTTCGTCAATGGCCATGCCGCTACTTATTATACTTCATATAAATAAGTCCGCGTAACAAGGCGACGCTCACACACCGATTCCTGCAGCAGCATCGACTCAAACACACGGACAACGGTTGTTATATGAATTCTCTGTTCTCTGTATCTTGCACCCCAAGTTCTCCAATATCAGATTACGGGTAGTTGTTTCACCAGATTAGGCAAGAGCCAGCATTTTTCATCGAGTAAAATAACTGTTATTTATGGACTCGTCTGACCGAGAGCCAATCTACGTCTTCAATATCGATGAGTCCTACCTCTTCACTCATTACTTCGCTCGGACGGATATCTTCTCCGAACTCCAATTCTATTACAACGATGAGGAGTACCGATTTGAGATCCCTGAAGACGACTTCCCGAGAGTCCTGGAACTACTCGAAGAGAATCACTATAAGCCGATTCGCGTTGAGGACATCGCCGAGTTCGCAGTTGTCAAAGAGCAGAGTTCCGAATATGCCGATATCCTGCGCAACTCGGTACTACACTGGAGCCGAGATGGGTACAACTTCTTCGTGATGCAGAGTCCCGAAACCGTAGAGCAAGCCGTCCAACAGGGAGCCAGCCGCCTCGAAGACACTGATCTGGTTCTTGGGCTGTAATCCCCTCATGAAGTCCTATCCGAGAAAGACAGGAGCTATTCAGATAATCTGTTGTTTGCTAAAGGTCAGAATAAGCTGCTAATTTGCTGTAGCATTATACAGTTTATATATACCAAAATCACCCGACAGCGTCGGTTTTTGACCGTGTAAGCGGGGTGGTAATCCACTTTATCTTAATCTCTTAAGACCGAGTGGTTATTAGTACCACCACGCCCTCCCCGACA
>Ga0209917_1000141_pt1 | contig 27695 bp, 27 predicted proteins | sample SalPon2_C_H2O_MG_FD_185710 | JGI IMG/M metagenome (GOLD analysis project Ga0209917, IMG submission 185710) | Salt pond water microbial communities from South San Francisco under conditions of wetland restoration - Salt Pond MetaG R2_C_H2O_MG... | ecosystem: Environmental > Aquatic > Non-marine... | reverse complement strand
GAACGGGGAGGGGTCCATACGTGTCCGGACCGGAAGTGCTCTACGCGACAGTCGTTCTGACGGCTAGGTGGCCTGTACCGAGCGATGGACGCTACCGAAGAACGGTGCACCGACCGCCGTTCGGTGCCCGCTTCTCACGAAAAGCTCAAACAGCGGCGACGCCGATGCGCGTCGATCGCAATCTGTTCCGTGATCCGCCATACAGCGGCCGATCGCAAGGGCTGTAACGGACCGGTGACGGGTGATAACCAACAAGTATAAGTGTAGTATTGCACAATACAAACATAACCATGGATGGAGACAGGTTGCGCGTTATCGCAACGATTACGATATCGGTCCTTCTGTTCGGCTCGATCCTCGCGGCGGGAGTCGGGACGGTTTCGGCCGAGCGGTACAACGACTTCTCGGAACCGACGTTGAATCCGTCGATTCAAGGTGAAAACGTCGTCTCACCGGGCGAAACGAAACGGTTCGATCTGACAGTACAGAACCGACACCAGGGGACGACTGAGGCCGATCAGGACATAGATGGAATTTCACAAGTTATACAATCTCACCGGGTCGCGATCGGCGCGGCGAGCGCGACAACGGCGTCGTTCGAGTCGACCGACGCCCCCTTCGATATCAGGACTGGGGCACAGAACCTGGGGACGATCGAAGCGGGAAGCAGTCGATCGAGTAGTCTGACTGTCGAGGTCAACGAGGGCGCCGAACCAGGCACGTATCGCGTCCCCGTGACGCTGGAGTACGAGTACGTCCATACGATCATCGTCGACAACGACGGCTACATCATCAATCGAAACACCGAAACGGTGACCGAGTACGTGACGGTCCGCGTCGAGAAGGACGCACGGTTGAATATCGAAGCGGTGACGAGCGATGGGGTGTACCCGAACGCCGACGGTACGGTCACCGCGACCGTTCGGAACACGGGAACGGAGACCGCCCGGGATGCGACGCTCGTGATGCGCGAGTCGAAGTACTTCCAGCCCCGGAGTTCCGGCGTCTCGATCGGTCGATTAGAACCCGGTGAATCGGCGACGGCGACGTTCCAGACGAAAACCGGGGACATCGACGAAGCGGGCAACTACTCGGCTAACTTCCAGCTTCACTACGACGACGAGAACGGGAACACCGCCCAGTCAGCGGTTCGGACCGGGAGCGTCCCCGTTTCGGAGGGCCCGACGTTCGAGCTCTCGGCCGAAACGGAAGCGCTCTACGTCGATTCGGTCGGGGCCGTCTCGGTGACCGTTACCAACACCGGTGACCGCACCGCGACGGACGCGCGGGCGATCCTCCAGCCACTGGAGCCGTTCACGCTGCTGTCTACCCAGGCAAGTCTGGGAACGCTCGAACCGGGCGAGTCAGCCACGGCGACGTTCAAACTAGAAGCCTCCGATCGGACCGTCCCGCAGACGTACCCGCTGACGTTCGCGATCGCCCACGACGACGAATACGGAAGCCGCGTCGCGAGCGACGAAAAGACCGTCAGCGCTGAGGTCGGCCCCGAAAAGGACTTCACCGTGGTCGAAACGACGACGCTGGAATCCGGATCGACCGAGACTGTCGAGTTGACGGTCGAGAACACCGGCGGTGGGCCGCTGACGGACGCGGAGATCCGCATCAACACCAACTCGCCGTTCAGTACCGACGACGACACCGCATACGTCGGGACGCTCGAGCCAGGCGAGACGACGACCGCGGAGTTCACCGTGACGACCGACGGCTCAGCGACGCCGAAGACCTACTCGCTGGATACGACGATCAAACACGACAACGCGTTCGGTAACACCGTCGTGACCGATATCGAGACGGCGCCGGTTACCGTGACGTCCCCCGAGGGGCGACTGACCGAGATCATCGCGCTCATCGTCATCCTCGGGCTCCTCATCGGGTTCGGCATCGCCTACAGAGATCAGATCCGGTCGAGAGTGCGGTAACGACCGATGGTGACCGAGTTCGGAGAACGTGTCCGCGATCGCCTCGCTGCCACCGGCCGGTACGCGGCCGAAAACCAGCTGCAGGTGTTCGCGGTGGTGGCGGTCACTGCCCTCCTCGCGCTGACCGTCGGGCTCGCCGGCGTTCAGATGAGTATGGGGATGACCCTGTACATCGACGACGACTCGGAGACGATGCAGGACTGGGAGACGCTGAAGGACGACTTCGACACCGGGAACAACGTCTTCGTCCTCGTCAAATCCGATCAGCCACACGATCCGGAGACGATCCGTGCGATCGACCGGCTCGACCGTCGGTACAGTTCGAACGTCAAAGACGTCGAGCGGGTCACGTCGATCGCCGACGTCGTTCGAGCAGGGAACAGCGGCACGATTCCAGAGACCGAAGCGGGCGTCGAGCGGGCGATCGCCCGCGTCGAGGGACAGAACCCCGAGTCGGCGGCGATGGTCGACCGGCTGGAGCCGCAGTCGGGAACGACTGTGATCCTCGTGAGCTACGGCGAAGTCGAGCGCTTCGACCGCGGCTCGTTCCTGCCGACCCGCGGCGCCGACGTGATCTACTCGGAGATCCAAGACGAAACGGACCTCGCCGTGACGCCGCCGGGGCTGTCGACTACGGTGACCGGGCAGCCGGTCTTCGAGAACGCGGCTTTCGGGCTGATGCTCCCGGAGATGATCGGGCTGTTCGCCGGCGCGTTCGCGCTCATCTTCGGCGTCGTCTACTTCGTCATGCGGAAGAAGGTCGAACGCGGCTGGCACGTCCTCTTGCCGCTGGGGACGGCGATGACGGCGCTGATGTACATGTTCGGTGCGATGGGCGTCCTCGGTTACGACTTCAACGCGATCATGCTGGGCGTGATGCCGATCGCGCTCGGGCTCGGCATCGACTACGGGCTCCAGATCCACACCAGATACGTCGAGGAGCGACACGCCAACAACCCGCCGGTTCGGGCGGCTTCGATGGCCACGCGGACCACGGGGCGGGCGCTCCTCATCGCGATGGGAACCACGGTCGTCGGGCTCGGTTCGCTTCTCGTCTCGGCGGTCCCGCCGGTCCGACAGTTCGGCGTCACGAGCGCGCTCGCCGTGCTCGCGGCGATGATCCTCTCAGTCACACTGTTGCCCGCCTTGCTCGTCCGGTACGACCGGGGCGGCTACGGCGAGACGGACGACGAGGGGAGCGCGATCGGACCGAGTTCCGAGGGAGACCGACTCGAGGAGACGATGCGTCGGTTCACGACGAACGTGACGGGCGGCCGACCGCTCATCACGCTTCTCATCGCTGTCCTCCTGGTCTCCGGAGGTGTCTACGCCTACCCGCAGGTCGAGCCCAAAGAGGAGATGATGGACTTCTGGCCGCAGGACCTCGAGGAGAAAAACGACATGGAGCGGCTCGCGGATACGGTCGAGAGCCCGAAAGTAATATACGTGATGATCGAGACGGATCAGGCCTACACGCCGGAGACGTTCCGGGAGATCGCGACGTACCAACGGTTAATGTTGGAAAACGACCGGGTGAACTCCGTCCAAAGCCCGGTCACTAGTGTGCAACTCGCCAACGGCGGGGCGATACCCGAGACCGAGGCGGAACTGGATCGAGACCTCGCGGCCCAGTCGGGCGGCTCCGGACTCACGGCTGTGCGATCACCCGATGAGAACCCCTCACAGGTGCTGGTGACGTTCTACGTTGACGACATCGAGGGCGAGATCGTACGAACGCTCATCGGCGAGTTCGAGGGCAACGCCGAAGTGGCAATCGAAGGGGCCGACGACGTCCAGGTCACCGGCAAGCCGGTGCTCAACCGCAACGTCATCGAGAACGTCACCGCAGGGCTGACGCCGATGACGCTTCTCTCGTTCGGCCTCGGGCTGGTCTTCCTGAGCTTCGCGTTCCTCTCGCCGCGCATCGCCGTGACGCTCATCGCGAGCGTCGCCGGCAGCGCCGCCGTGCTGGTCACGGGTGCGATGTATCTGTTCGGGATCCCGTGGAACCCCCTGACGATCACGATGTCGTCGCTCACCCTCGGGATCGGCGTCGACTACGGTATCCACCTCTTCGAGCGCTACGAGTTCGAGATCGAAGAGCACGGTGTGGATCGGCTGACGGCGGCCTCGACGGCGGTCTCGAAGCTCTCGCGGCCGATCATCGGATCGAGTTTCACGACGATCTTCGGGTTCGGCGTGTTGATGATCTCGCGGTTCCCGGTGCTCGCGAACTTCGGGCGGACGACGGTGCTCGCGATCGCCTTCTCGCTACTGACGGCGATGACGATCCTGCCGGCGGCTCTGACCGTCGTGCGACTCGTCGAGCGCGGCCCGGACTCGCGGCGAACGATCGAAACCGCGCCGAGCGAGTAAGCAGAGTAGCCACAGTCGAAACGCTGCTTTTGTCGTCTCTCGGACCACCGATTTCCTCGCGGTCCGTCCACGAGACTTTTGATGCACCGTCGCGTATATCGGGTACTTGAATGACCGGCGATACCCCCCACCCGCCAAGCACGAAACCTGACGCCGACGTCTCGTGGTGCCACGAGGCCGTTCAGGACGTCTCCCGGACGTTCGCGCTCACGGTGGAAAGCCTCGAGGAGCCGATGGCGACGCAGATCTGTCTCGGATACCTGCTCTGTCGAATCCCGGATACGATCGAAGACGCCGGCCACATCCCGCCGGAGGCGGGGGCGAAGCTGTTGCGGTCCTACGCCCGGGCGATCGACCCCGACGACGAGCGGGGAATCGAAGCGTTTCGGGCCGACGTCGAGCCGTGGCTCCCGCCGAAGGCGGATCGATCCGACGACTGGCGAGTCGTGGCGGCAGCGCCGCGCGTGTGTACGGCGTTCGGAACGCTGCCGGCTGACGTTCGGGCGGCGATCACCCCACCAGTGATCGAACTCGTCGAGGGGATGGCGGCGTTCGTCGAGGATCACGCCGGCACGGACGGCCTCCGGATCGACACCCGGGCGGAACTCGAAGAGTACTGTCATTACGCCGCGGGCACCGTCGGGATACTCATCACGAATCTGCTGACGCGGGAGGAACTCGCGGCCGACCGTCGACGGACGCTGTACGAGACAGCCGAATCGTTCGGGCTCCTCTTACAGCTCGTCAACATCGCGAAGGACGTGTACGACGATTACACCGACGAGCACAACGTCTATTTGCCGGCGTCGTGGCTCACCGAGGAGGGCGTCCCACAGGAGGCCGTGATCGATGAGCGGTACCGCGATTCGGCGGCCGCCGTCGTCAGCCGGACGGTAGCTCACGCTCGAACGTTCGTCGACGAGGCCGAACGATACCTCCACGCAATGCCGCTCAGACATGGAAACACGCTCGCCGCGTGGGGCGTGCCGTTTCTGCTCGCTGTCGGAACGCTCCGGGAACTCGCGGACAACCCGACCGATGCCCTCACCGAGCGCGATCTGAAGGTGTCCAGACAGGAGGTGTATGCCGTGGTCAACGCGATGGCCACCGCCGACCGGGAGGCGCTTTCGGAGTTCCGCTCGATCATCGCCAACGAGCCGTTCCACACCGCGCCCCGACCGAAGTCGGACTGATATCGCCCGCTACTCGTCGGGGTATTTCGGCTCCCGCTTTTCGGCCCGTCCCAGCGCCGTCTCGACGACGTCACGGACGTCGCCGTGGAACTCGTCGCCATGCCCGGCATACATGTGCCCGACGTCGTCGCCCATCACGTCTAAGATCGACTGGATGCTCTCGATGAGCCGTTCGCGGGACTGACCGGCCATGTCGGTTCGGCCGAAACTGCCGTAGTCGAACGCACCGTCGTCGTGGACGACGACGTCGCCGCTGAAAAGCGTCGTCTCCGAGACGAACGAGACGTGATCGTCGGCGTGGCCGGGGGTGTAGACGACATCGAAGGGCTCGTCGCCGATGAAGACCTGATCGCCGGCTTCGAGTACGGTTTCGCGGCGCGGGTGCTCGGCGTGAGCGTACAGCGGCGCGTCGAAGGCGTCGAGTACGGCGTCGAGTTGTGCGACGTGATCGGTGTGCTGGTGGGTCAACACGACCGCATCAAGCGTGTCCGTCCGGTCACGGATGGTCTCGACGACGCCCTCGTAGGCGCCCGCGTCGACGAGTACCGTCCGATCTCCCTCGACGAGAAACGCGTTGCAGGTGAACGTCTCCGCATCGGCGGTAACGTTAGTTACGTCCATGCCCGAAGAATCGACCGCCGCCGTCTTCACTCTGGCGTCGCCCCCTCCGCCCGCCGGAGTCGGAGGATCACTTCCGCCCCCTCGTCGCGATCGCCGAAGAGTAACTGTCCGTCGACCCCGCGGACGACCCACTGGGACACCCAGAGGCCGAGCCCCCGGCTGTGATCGAGTTGTGTGATCTCCCGGTCGCCGCTGACGACTGCCCGCTCGCGTTCGGGAATCCCTGGCCCGTCGTCGCGGACCCTGATATCGAACTGATCGTCGTCGGTCGGCGACAGATCGATCGCCACCGACGGCGTGCCGGGGTGGTGCTCGATAGCGTTCTCGACGAGGTTCTCGATCGCGGTCTCGAGCAGTTCGTCGGCGATGACCTCGGCAGTCGCGTCCGTCGAGACTCGAATCGTTGCCTCGGGGTATTGTCTCCGGAAGCGGTCGGCGATCGAGCGAACCAGGGGTTCCGGATCGAGGGCCACTCGCTGTCTGTCGAGATCGAGGGCCTGTTCGATCCGTCGGACCTGCTCGCCGAGTTTCGAGACGTCGGTCGCCTCCTCGTATATCCGTTCGGCGAGGGCCCGATACTCCGGTGTCGGGCCTTCCTCGGCCAGCATATCGGCATAGCCGATGACGGCTGTCATCTCGTTCCGGAGGTTGTGCCGGAGCACGCGGTGTAACACCCGGAGCCGCCGCTCCTGTTCGAGCCGATCGGTGATATCGGTGTAGATCCCGAACCCGCGTTTGGTTTCGCCCCGGTGGTAGCTGAATCCCCGAAACAGGAACTTTCGTCGGCCGTCCGCGGCCTCGCGTTCGACCTCCGCCGTTCCGTAGCCGCGCCGGATCGTGTGTTCTTCCAGCTGTTCGGTGTCGGACGGGCCGTCGTCCGGCACGATGAGATCGTCCAGCGGTGACCCAACGGCTGCCGACTCCTCGTAACCGAACTTCTCTTCGAACGTCTCGTTCACTTCACGGACGATGGGAACGCCGTCCCGGAATTCGATGTCGGCGACCGCGTCGGGGAGCCGATCAAAGAGACGACGGAACCGGTCGCCGCCGGTCGGTTCAGTTCCGGCGTTGTCGGGTTGGGCCGGAACGGAGCCGGTCGATAGTCCGTTGTTCTCCGAGAACCGCGACTGTGAGAGGTCGATCCAGCCGTCGCTGCCTCCATCGCCAACGAGCGCCTCGCCGGCGGGGATCGAGTCCGCCGTCAGTCCGCTTTCGGGGAGTTCCTTCGTGCCGATCTCGGCGCGAAGCAGCCTGACGAACAGCCGGAGAAACGCCCGTTCGTCCGCGGAAAATCGCTGACGAGGACGCTCGTCCCCGAACCAGACTGTTCCGCGACAGTCGTCGCCGATGGCGAAATCGTCGCCGATATAACAGTCGAGACGCGCGAACGGTTCGGCGAGCGCGTCCATGGGCGGGCCCCAGGTCGTATCGGGGAGTTCCAGAAGCCAGTCAGTCCGAACCGTCGCCCGGCAGATCGTCTCCGAAAGGGAAAGCTCAGTCGTAGCGAGATTCCCGTTGCCGACCACGACGGTGTACGCCGTTCCGTCCGTGATCGCGAACGCGCCGATGTCGAGGCCAAGGCGTTCACGTCCGAGAGCGAGAAGCCGTTCGACGGTCTCTGTCGCCGACGGTGCCCGTTCGTTGAGGCGCCCAGTCGTGGCTCCCGCCGGATCGCACTCGCCGAGTGGCTGCCCCCCACGCTGGCTGAGTCGGGTGATCAGATCGACGAGAGGTCGGCCATCGAGCGTGTCGTCGGTCACGTACTCGGAAGCGCCCAACTGGGTCGCCCGTGCGGCGACGGCCGGATCGGCCGTCCGATCGTAGAGTATCGTCGGGACGTCCGTCCCGGAGAGCGAATCAAGCGCCTCTAGTCCCCCGCCCGGAACCTCACAGACGACGCAGTCGGCGTATGCCGCGTAGTCGGCGACGAACGCGGCGTCGACGCGTTCGAGCCGGACCCGGCCCTCGGGATCGATCAGCCCGCCGTGACCGACGTACGCAGCGATCGCCGGCGGGTCCCGCGGATCACTCATGGTGAACCCCGACGTCCATCAGTCCGAGGGTACGACAGTGCCTTTCATAACGGTACCGTCCGACTCAAATACTGATTTCCCCGATTGCAGCGGATGAGAGACGTTGAGGGCCGCCGAGAGACGTCGAGGACCGATGAAGGACGTATCGGAACGATCGACTCACGGGCGGCGAACGATTTACAATCCCGCAGTTGTAAGTCATTAACGACCATGGGGTTCGGAAGTTACGACGAATCCGAACAGGACAACCAGCAGATCGATGCCGACGACATCGACGCTGGTGAGGGACGGACGACGCCGATGCACGACGGGGATATCGAGTTTGAATACGACGACGCCTCGAGCGAGGATCTTCTGGAAACCTACAAGCAACTCAACGACCAGTGAAATCCGGGCGTCGCGCGCTCGGAGTCGCCGAATCGTACCGGGGAACGGAGGACGGTGCGACGAGCACGCTCGCCGGTGTCGTTGTCCGTGCCGACCGAACGGTCGATGACTTCATTTTCGGCCGATGTGCCGTCGGCGGCCGCGACGCGACCGATGTGATCGTCGATCTCTGGAGCCGGCTTGATCGGCCCGACGTTCGGTATCTGTTCGTCGCCGGCGTCGCCCTGGCGTGGTACAACGTGCTCGATCTCACGGCGCTGCATCAGTCGACCGACCGTCCCGTGTTGGCGATCACCTTCGAAGAGAGCGAAGGGCTCGCGGACGGGATCACAGAGGCGTTCGACGGCGAGGATCGAAAAGCGCGACTGGACGCATACAACGCGCTCCCGGACCGCCGTCGACTCGAGATCGGTGACGGACCGCTTTTCGTACGCTCGCTCGGGCTGGATCGCTCCCGGACCGAAACCGTCGTCGAGGCCTACACCGAGACGCGTCGGCCGGAACCGCTCCGGGTCGCAAAACGGCTCGCACGCCGTCTCGACGCCGCACGCCGGGATGGGACGATCGCGCCCGAGTGATCGGCGGGATTAACTCCTGGGGCATCGATGGACTGAGCGTGACAAGCGAGATCGACGTGTCGGACTGCACTCGCTGTGAGGTGCTTTGTGCCTCCCGGAGCCGGATCGTCAACGGCGTCGGCCCGGCGGACGCCGAGTTACTCTTCGTCGGGGAAGCGCCCGGCCGACAGGAAGACGAGGGCGGCGAGCCCTTCGTCGGCCGATCGGGAGAGGTGCTCGACTCGGCGCTCCGGGACAACGGGCTCGCCCGCAGCGACGTCCGTATCACCAACTGCGTTCGGTGCCGACCGCCTGAGAACCGCGATCCGACGGCCGAGGAACTCGAGAACTGCCGGCCGTACCTCCATCGCGAGATCGACGCCGTCGACCCGACGGTGATCGTCGCACTCGGGAAGGTCCCTTCCGAACACCTCCTCGAACGGTCCGTGGGGGTGACCGCCGAGGCCGGATCGGTGAACGACGCCCGGATCGCCGGGGCGGCCCGGCGGGTGTTGGTCTGTGTCCATCCCGCCGCGACGCTGTACGACCCGAGCCAGCGCGAGACGTTCGAGGACGCGATCGGTGCGGCCGTCGAGTTCCTCGATGGGAGCGGTGACCAATCGCGGCTAGGAGAGTTCTGAGCGGCGTCTCGGACGCCATCGAAACCCGAACTGTGAGCATCCATACGTCATGCCAGTGCGGCACTCGGATATCTGCGACCCGAAGTCGGAGACCAAGGCTCCGGGGTCTCAGCCATATGATTTGTCGGTGGGGCCGATCGTGCGAGGGGACCGTTCGCGTTATCGTATGGAGATCCCGAGACGGAGACCGAAAGCGCAACTCACCGCGAGAGAGAAAAGACGTGTTTGTGGTCAGCACTGCAGCTCGGACAGACGTGACGATAGACAACCCGCTGTCCGTCGGATTTGCTGGTCCAGTTGTCCTCGTCGTCGATATACCCACAGTCCGTACATTTCGTCTCCGTGTTCTCGTACCGGTACCGGAGCCGTTCGAGCGGTGTTCGTCCGATATTGTTGTGTGTTGCCATACCGCAAACCTACCGCGTCGAGATCAATAAGTGTGGCCCCGGATAGCTCGCTTCGGGCCGACAGCAATCGGCCTGTCTCGGCGTTCGGGTCGGATAGACCCGCCGCCGAAGCGTCGCCGGGATGAAAACGCACTTGCCCGCCGGCCGCACAGCTAACGTATGACCACGACCCAACGGACCGCCGAGGTCGTCCTCGTCGACTACGGGCTGGGAAACCTCAGGAGCGTCACGCGAGGGTTAGAGCGTGCCGGCGCCGAAGTGACGCTCTCGTCGGATCCCGCGGCGTTCGACGCCGCGGACGGGATCGTCCTGCCCGGCGTCGGCGCGTTCAGCGAGGGGATGGAAAACGCCGGACCGTTCCGTGAAGCACTCGTCGATTTTGCAGCGGAAGGACGGCCACTCTTCGGGATCTGTCTCGGCATGCAGATGCTTCTGACGACCAGCGAGGAAGCCGAAACGGTCGGACAGGGCGACGTCCGGGGACTCGATCTCATCCCAGGGACGAACCGTCGGTTCGACGAGGGCCAGAAGGTGCCACACATGGGCTGGAACGAACTCGACGTCCAGCGCGAGCATCCGATCGTCGAGGGCGTCGACAGAGCGGGATCGGAGGCCCCGCATGCGGACGGATCCGGTGGATCCGTCGACGGTGAATACGCCTACTTCGTCCACTCGTACTACGCCGCTCCAGACGACGAGGCCGCCGTCGTCACGACGACGGACTACGAAATCGGGTTCCCCTCGATCGTTGCGAACGAGGCCGGCAACGTCTTCGGCACCCAGTTCCACCCGGAGAAATCGGGGGAGACGGGGCTCCGGATTCTCCGGAACTTCGTTGACTACTGTCTCGATTGATCCCGAGAGTCGAAACCAAACGGGGATCGCGGCCGGGCGGACGGCAGACTCAGCGGGATTTCCGTAGGGGGGTTGGTTTCCGGCCGCGGGGGGAACCCATCCCCGAAGATCGGCATCGAGGGGGCCGGTCGGCCGCGATACGCCCGCTCAGTAGTCGAGATCGAACTGCTCGTTTTCCGTGACGGTGTTGAGTACGACGCTCGTGTTCGACTCCTTGATATCGGGGTCGATGAGCAACTCCTTGATCTGTTCGTTCATGTGGTCGGTGTCGGTGAACTTCCCGATCGCGAAGATGTCGTGATCGCCGGTGACCTCGTAGACCGACACCATGTGTTTGTGGCTCTGCAATCGGTCAGTAATGTCGGGGAGCGAGCTCCCCTCGACCTTTAATTGGATGACGGCTGTCACGTCGTATCCGAGTTCGCCGTAGTCGACGATCGGCGCGTACCCCTGGATGATGCCCTGATCCTCGAGGTCGGAGATGTGGTTCGAGACGGTCGTAACGGAGACGTTCAGATCCTCGCCGAGCGATCGGAGGGAGGCGCGGCCGTCTTCCAGTAGCGCGTTCACCAACTTCCGGTCGAGATTTTCGTACGTCATTACATCCCGATACGATATCCAGGGTTTAGAAGTTTACGAATATACAGTTCCAATCGCGTCGACAGGAGATTTGCGCAGAACAATAACGTTTTAATACGGGCACACATCGGAACAGACGACGAGAAACATGACGAACGAAAACGTTACCGCCGATGGCGGTCTTACAGCGGAAGCACAGGCTGTGCTCGACGAAATCGAAGAAGAAGACGTCGGTTTCCTCCGACTGCAGTTCACTGACATCCTCGGGACGGTCAAGAACGTCGCCGTCCCGGCCGATCAGGCCGAAAAAGCGTTCACCGACGGGATCTACTTCGACGGCTCCTCGATCGAGGGGTTCGTCCGCATCCAAGAATCGGACATGCGGCTCATCCCGGATCCCAGCACGTTTGCGGTCCTACCGTGGCGGAAACGCGAGGACGGCGCGTCCGCGCGGATGATCTGTGACGTGTACAACACGTCCACGGGCGAACCCTTCGAGGGCGACCCCCGTAACGTCCTCCAGCGCGCGATCGATCGCGCCGAGGAGATGGGCTACGAGATCAACTTCGCCCCCGAACCGGAGTTTTTCCTCTTCGAGGAAGACGAAGACGGGCGCGCGACGACCGACACCGCCGACCAGGGCGGCTACTTCGATCTCGCGCCGAAGGATCTCGCCAGCGACGTACGCCGCGATATCATCTACGGCCTCGAAGAGATGGGCTTCGAAATCGAGGCCTCGCACCACGAGGTCGCCCGGGGCCAACACGAGATCAATTTCGAGTACGACGACGCGCTGACGACTGCTGACAACGTCGCCACGTTCCGGACGGTCGTCCGGGCGATCGCCGCCCAACACGACCTGCACGCGACGTTCATGCCCAAGCCGATCCCGAAGATCAACGGCTCGGGGATGCACACTCACATGTCGCTGTTCAAGGACGGGGCGAACGCCTTCCACGACGAGGACGACGAGTTCAACCTCTCGGAGACGGCTCACTCGTATCTGGCCGGCGTCCTCGAGCACGCACCGGCGATCACGGCGGTCTCGAACCCGACCGTCAACAGCTACAAGCGGCTGGTTCCCGGCTACGAAGCGCCGGTTTACGTCGCGTGGTCCGACCGGAACCGCTCGGCGCTGATCCGCAAGCCGGCCGCCCGCATCCCGGCCGCAAGCCGCATCGAGGCCCGCTTCCCCGACCCGTCGTGTAACCCGTATCTGGCCTTTGCGGCCCTGATCCACGCCGGTCTCGACGGGATCGAGAAGGGACTCGAAGCGCCCGACCCGATCCGCGAGAACATCTACGAGTTCGACGACGAGAAACGCGAGGAGTACGGCATCGATACCCTGCCAAGCAACCTCGGCGAGGCCGTCGATGCGCTCGAAGAGGACGACGTGATCATGAACGCGCTCGGCGATCACATCGGCGAGAAGTTCGTCGAGGCGAAGACCGAGGAGTTCACCGACTACCTCGTCGACGTCTCCGAGTGGGAACTCGACCGGTACCTCGAGAAGTTCTAACGCGGCGGCACCCAACAGCGGGCGATTTTTTACGCCGGATCGGTCGGTCAGTTGAGTTGTGCGACGAGTTCGCTGCCCTCGACGTACGGGAAGCCGTGGCGATCGGCGTACGCTCGGGCGGCGGCCGGCGAGAGCGCGCCTCCGGTCTCGTCGTCGAGCATCTCACAGACGACGACGGCCGGCGGCGCGCCCGCTGCCGCGGCGAGTTCGAGCCCGAGTTCGGTGTGGCCCTTTCGATCGTCGAGCAGGGCCGGCGCGCCGCGCAGCAGGTGGACGTGACCGGGTGATCGGAACTGTTCGGCGAAACTGTCGGCGTCGGCCACGATCGCGCCCGCTGCGTCGTCGCCCGCGACCTGCATCTCCCGTTCGATTTCGCGGGCGGCCGAACCGAGCGCCGAAATGGTGAGCGCGCGATCATCGTCGGTGATTCCGGTGAAGGTATCACGATGGTTGACCGTCAGCGAGAACGACGATCGCTCGTCGTACCCGAGATCGTGGTCGGCCCCGGTGGGGTGATCGATAAACTCCTGTCTGAAGGGGAGCTCCCAGACCGTACAGACGGTGTCGGAGAGCGCCACGCAGACGAGCCCGCCAGCGTCGTTACGCATCCGAGCGACGTCTTCGGGCTCCACTGCGGCGGCCGGGTAGACGAGATCCACCTCGCCCTCCCGGTCGGTCGCGTCGTGGATCAAGACGGGACCGCCGGCGGCGAACGCCGAGATAGCCGCGTCGACGCCGGCGGTCGTCCGGGCGGTGTTACTGCTCCGAGACATGCACCCTCACCCTGTCGTCGTCCTCGATGTCGAGTGCTTCGCGGAGTTTCACCGGAGCGATGAGTTCGAGTTGGTCGGCCCCGTGGTGGGTCCGCTCCGGGGAGATGACGTTGACCTGCTCGTATCGGTCCTCGCCGGTCTCGATCGTCGCCGGCCAGCAGAAAGCGGGCCCGTAGGTTCGCTCGTCGTCCTCCCAGCCGTCGATCCCGATCGGATCGAGGGCGTCCATCCGGGCGCGCGCCCGAACGCTCTCCTCGTCGAGGTCGACGTTCAGCGTTCCGGGGAACGGCTCGTATCCGAGCCGATCGCGAAACTGTCGCATGTAGCCCGACAGCGAGATGTAGTGTTTTCCTTCACCCATCCCGCTGGTAACGGTGCCGCGAAGCGTCACGTCGGCGTCGCCCTCGAAGAGCCGACGATAGTCGGCGTACTCGCGCTGGAGCGCCCGCTCGCCGGCGTCGGTGAGTTCGATCCGCTGGCCCTCGCCGGTCAGTTCCCGCGACAGGTAACCGGCGTCCTCGAGCCGCTGGAGCCGCCGGGAGGCGGTCTGGTTCGACGCGTCGAGTTCGCCTGCCAGTTCCGAACACGTGATGCTCGTTCGACCCTCGAGCGCGCCGTCGAGGGCGACGAGTTTCAGCGTCGCCAACTCGTCGTGTCCGACACGCCCGGTCGTCTGTGCCATGGCTAAAGGTAGGGCCCTTCGGGTCTTAATCGTAACGGAAATGATAGCCATAACAGAAATGGAACGGCATCGGCGGGTCCGCGCTATATTTGATCTTGGGGTGTCGGATAATAAAAGCTGCCGGACGCGGTCCCACTGGTCGGGACGGGACGGTGGGTGACCGGCGGTTCGTCGGCCGGGGGATCCGTGCTGTCGCACGTGCTTTCGTACAGATTACGACGGCACTGGTGGCCGAAGCCCCGCCGTATCACGGCTTTTGGAGACGCCCGATTCGACGAAGTACCTCCGACGGTATCAGGAGTCGGCGTATGGACGTTCGCTCCAGAACTCGCTGCCGCCTTTCAGTTCCGGCACCATCGTATCCGCCTCACGGGCCAGAAGGGCGACACGGGAGGCTTCGCTTTCCTTGAGTACGGGATGTGTCGGAAGGAACTCCTGGACGGCCTCGGTGAACGCCACGACGTCGTCGTGTTCCGGCATGATATCCCGGTCGAGTCGATCCCGAGAGTTGCCGACGTGCATGTAGGCTTTCAGTTCGACGAAGTCGGCGTCCGCGCGGTCGAACATCGCCGCGTACCACTCCGGATGGTGGGTGTTACGCCCGGCCAGGAGCGTCGTCCGGAGGACGGTCCGGGTCTCGTCTTTCGCCGCCAGCACGTCCAGCGTCTCGATGAGTCGCTCCCAGGCGTCGTCTTCGACGGGGTTTACGACCTCACCGAAGGTCTTCCGGTCGGCCGCATCGACGCTGACGTACAGCTGTGTCGGATCACACTGTTCGAGAATCTCCGGCCGAGTCCCGTTCGAAACGAGAAACGTCGTGATTCCCCGGTCGTGGAACGCCTCGATGAGTTCGGGAAGGTACGGGTACAGAGTCGGTTCCCCGTCCAGCGAAATCGCGACGTGACGCGGCTTCATCGCCTCCTCGAAGACCCGATCGGGGACGTCGTCGTTGCCGCCGAAGCCCGACAGCAACTTCCGCTGGAGTTCGACCGATGCCTCGGCGACGGCGTCGGGGTCATCCCACTCGACGTCGCCGAGTTCGTAGGCGTGACCCGCGTGATCCCGCCAGCAGAACACACACCGCTCGTTGCACTTGACGACGGGCGTCATCTGGATACAGCGGTGTGACTGGATCCCATAGAAGTGGTTCTTGTAGCATCGACCCTCCCCCCGAAGGGCGTTGGCCGTCCACCCGCAGGTCTGGGCGGCGGTGTGGTTTTCGCTGTGGTAGTCGGGGTCATCGACCTGCTTTGGCATACGAAAGGCAACTGTCGCGGCACGAATAACGTTCACGGGTCGACAGGACGGTACCGTGCTCTGAGATCGATAGGCAACGGGTAGGCTGCTGTTGGACCACTTTGTACAGAAATTAGAGTGATAACAAAACGTTCAAAAGGTAATATTCGTTAAGGACAGGGGAACAACATCTACAGAACGCTTTTCCGGACACACGCTCGTAATTCATGTTGAATGATACCACAGCCCACTATCGAGGGCGATAGCCCCGATATCCCCCCGGTTCCGGAGGTCGACTCCGAGGAAGCCTTCGACGGCGACGTGACCCTGTATCTCCGTTCGTCCGCCCCGGACGTCGCGCGTGATCGACAACGCGCCGCGCTCGAACGTATGAAAGGATTGCGGGCCGCCGACGCGATCGAAACCCTCGAGACAGTTCAGTGGCCGAACAAGGTGAGCGAACCGGCCGACGGTCCCGACTCTGAGACGGTAGCGTGCTACGACGAGTTCGCCGATACCGTCGGCGAACGATCGCTCGAGCCGTTCTTCGAACAACGCCCCGGTGTCGGTCGTCTCGAACGGGTTATCGTGCTGCCGGTGATCTGTATCGCCGCCCGTCGGGAGGGCGAACTGGTCGGCGTCTATCCTCGCTGGAACGACGGGACTCACGAGAGCGTCGAGGACGGGATCCGCTCGCTCGCGGCGGGCGACGTCCGGAACATATAGGCAAAGCCGAGCGCGTCTTTGTGGGGGAACACGGTGCCTTTGTGGGTGTGTCCACAACGTCGTGTATGTCCGACGATCACGGAGGCTTCGAGGACGCCCGAGAGAGCCTCGATGGGCACCCGATCCGGAGCCTGCTCGCTTACGCCCGGCCCTACTGGCCGCGGCTGACCGCCGGAGTGCTCGCCTCCTTCTGTACCCGGTTCGCGCGGCTCGTCCCGCCGATCATCGTCGCGACGGCGATCGATCGGGTGGTGCTGCAGTCGGGCGATCCCGGCCTGCTCTCTGATGCTGGAGTGATCCCTGGCGGCGAGATCACCGGTGAGGTCGCCCGGATCGCGCTCTTAGAACAGCTCGTGATCATCGCCGTGCTGGCGTATCTCGTCCGGTCGGTGACGCGTTTCGCCTCGCGGTATCTGCTTCAGTCGACCGCCCAGAAGGTCCAACGCGACCTCCGCGACGACACCTACGACCACATCCAGCACCTCTCGATGGACTTCTTCGTTTCCCACCAGACCGGTGGCATGATGTCGATCCTCAACAGCGACATCAACCGGCTCGAACAGTTCCTCAACACCGAGTTCCGCCAGTTGATCCGCGTCGTCGCGACGGTCGGGGGGATCTCGATCGTCCTGTGGACCTACTCGCCGAAACTGGCGCTCATCGCGCTGGCGCCGGTCCCGGTCATCGGCCTCGCGAGCGGGCTGTTTCTCAACTGGATCGAGCCCCGGTACAAATCGATCCGGGAGACGGTCGCCCGGCTGAGCACGCGACTGGAGAACAACCTCGCCGGCACCGCGGTCATCAAGACGTTCAACCGTCACGCCTTCGAGCGCGATCGGGTCGCCGATCAGAGCCAGACGTACCACGACGAGAAGGTAGCGGCGCTGCGCATCCGTCGAGCCTTTTTTTCCTCGCTTCGCTTGACGACCGGCATCGTCTTCGTGCTCGTGCTCTACGTCGGCGGGACGGACATCATCCTCGGTGATCCCGGCGCGCTGTCAGCCGGCGCGTTCGCGCTGTTTTTCCTGTATCTCCGTCGGCTCTACTCGCCGATGCGCCGGGTCGGGAAGTCGGCTAACAGATATCAACTCGCCAAGTCAAGCGCCGAGCGCGTCTTCGGGTTGCTCGGCAAGGAGCCGACGGTGACTGACCCCGAGGAGCCACACAGTCCCGAATCCGTGACCGGCGACGTCGTCTTCGACGACGTGACGTTCAGTTACGGCGACCGCGAGCCCGTGATCCGGGACGTCTCGCTGGACGTGCCGGCGGGGACGACGGTCGGCCTCGCCGGCCCGACCGGCGCGGGCAAATCGACGCTTTTGAAGCTCTTACCACGGTTTCACGACGTCGATTCGGGCTCCGTTCGCGTCGACGGTGCCGACGTCCGCGAGTACAGTCTCAGAGCGCTCAGATCCGAGATCGCGATCGTCGAGCAGAACCCGTATCTGTTTTCGGGAACGATCGCCGAGAACGTCGCCTACGGCGATCAGAAGACACTGGACGCCGAGTGGAACGACGCCGGGACCGTCGAGGACGACGTCCGCGAGCGAATCGTCGAGGCGTCCAAGGCCGCCGAGGCCCACGAGTTCATTCGAGAGCTGCCGAAGGGCTACGACACGCTCGTCGGCGAACGCGGCGTCAAGCTCTCCGGCGGACAGAGACAGCGGCTCGCCATCGCTCGGGCGCTGCTCAACGATCCGTCGATCATCGTCTTCGACGAGGCAACCTCGGACGTGGATACGGAAACGGAGGAGTTCATCCAGGAGAGCCTCGATCGGCTCATCGAGGACCGGACCGCCTTTGTCATCGCCCACCGGCTCTCGACGATCAGGGACGCCGACCGGATCGTGGTCATGGACGACGGCGAGATTTCCGAGTCGGGCACCCACGAGGAACTGCTCGAACTCGGCGGCGAGTACGCCGATCTCTGGCGAAGCCAGGCCGATTCGGCGCCCCGAGCCATCGAGAAGTGAACGTCGGTCCCGGCGGAAGCATGAGGAACCGACCGGCGATCGAAACGACGCCGGCCGCAAAGCCCGGCGAGTCCAACCCGTTATCCCTATACCCGACGCTCGGGAAACAGTGGTATGTTTCGTCCCTTTCGCGAGTCGGTCGAAGCCGCGCTGACGGCGGCGCTTGAGGCCCGCGACCTCCCGGCCGACGACCTCGGCATCGAGGAGCCGCCCGAGGACGTCGACGCCGTGCTCGCCTCCAGTATCGCGTTCCGACTGGCCGGCGAACTCGAGATGGCGCCGCCGCAGGTGGCCGGAGAGCTCACCGGGGAGATCGACGCCGAGGACTACGAGTACGTCGAGCGCGTCGAACCGGCCGGTCCCTATCTGAACTTCTTCCCTGACGAGTCGTACTTCGAAGGGACGCTCGAGGCCGGACAGTCACCCTCATACGGGACCCTTCCCGCGAAGGACACCTCAGTCGTCGTTGAGCACACCTCCGCGAACCCGACCGGTCCCGTCCACGTCGGGCGGGCGCGCAATCCGATCATCGGCGACGCCGTCGCGAACCTCCTCGAATACGCCGGCTACGACATCGAGAGACAGTACTACGTCAACGACGCCGGCCGGCAGATGGCGGTGTTCACGTGGGCCTACGAGCGCTTCGACGAGTCGGAGCTACCGGAGCCGGCCCGCGACCGCGCCGAGTACCGGATGGTCAGGTACTACCGGAAGGGCAACGAGTTCTTAGAGAACGCCGATAGCGAGGCTGTCGAAGCCGCCGAAGACGAGATCGAAGCCATCCTGCAGGGGCTGGAGGCCGGCGACGAGACGACCTACGAGCGCGTCACCGAGGTCGTCGATACGGTTCTCGACGGCATGAAGGCGTGTCTGGGCCGATTGCCTGCCGAGTTCGACGAGTTCGTCAAGGAGACACAGTTCATGCGGAATGGATCGACCGACGACGTCGTCGCCCGGCTGAAAGAACTCGACGGAGCGGTCTACGAGGAGGACGCCTGGCAACTCGAATTCGAGGACATCGATAAGAACCTCGTCTTCCTGCGGGCGGACGACACGTCGCTGTACACCACCCGCGATCTGGCCCACCACGAGTGGAAACTCGACAACTACGACCGGGCAGTGACGGTGCTGGGCGAGGATCACAAACTCCAGGCGCGACAGCTCCGATCGACGCTTGAACTGCTCGATCACGACACGGACGGTCTCGAATCGGTCATCTACTCGTACGTGAACCTCCCGGAGGGGAAGATGTCGACCCGGAGAGGAACGGGCGTCCAACTCGACGATCTGCTCGACGAGGCGATCGATCGCGCCCGCGAGGAGATCGAAGACCGGCTCGACGATCGGCTCCGAAACGACGAACTCGACGACGACGATGTCGAACGGATCGCCCGCCAGATCGGTGTCGGCGCGGTCAGATACGATATCGTCTCCAAGCAGCCCTCGAAGGCGATCACCTTCGAGTGGGATCGGGCGCTGGATTTCGAGGCCCAGTCGGCACCGTACGTCCAGTACGTCCACGCGCGCTGCCGTGGGATCGAGGGCGAGGCGGCGGACATCGACCCCGAACCCGACGTGTCAGTGCTCGAAAGCGACGCCGAACGGGAGCTGCTCTCGACGATCGCCCGCTTCCCGGGCGTGATCGAGGCCGCCGCCGAGGACCACGAGCCCCACCGGATCGCAACCTACACCCGCGAGATCGCCGACCGGTTCAACGGCTTCTATCGGGAGTGTCCCGTCACCAGTGCCGACGACGAGCGGACGCGACAGGCCCGGCTCGCGCTCGTCGTCGCCGCCCGACATACCGTCGCGAACGCGCTCGATATCCTCGGTGTGGAAGCGCCCGACTCGATGTAGGCCCGTGGCGAGCCACCGTCTCGCTCCGGATCGACACCGCCGCCCAGCAGATTGATTGCCGAGCCGCACGAAAGACGCCCAACGGAGGTTTCCAGACAGTCCCGTGCCCCCCCGCGTCGTCTCCCTATTGCCCTCGGCGACGGAGATCGTCGCCGCCCTCGGCATCGAGCCGGTCGCCACCTCACACGAGTGTGACTACCCGCCGTCGGTCGCGGACGCGCCCTCGGTCGTCGAGTCGCGGATCGACGCCGACGCTTCGAGCGCCGAGATAGACAGCCAGGTACAGACCGCCGACGCCGAGGGCGGCGTCTACCGCATCGACCGCGAGGCGCTCGCCGCCGCCGACCCGGACGTTGTGATCTCTCAAGGGATCTGTGAGGTGTGCGCCGTCGACACCGTCGTCGTCGAGAGCGCGATCGAGGAACTCGGGCTCGACTGTCGGCTCGTGACGACGGATCCACACAGCCTCGGGGACATCCTCTCCGATATCGAGCGGATCGGGGACGCACTCGGGCGATCGGAGCGGGCGGCCGACCTCGTCGCCGATCTGCACGACCGGATCGATCGGGTCGCGACGACGGCCGCCGAAAGTCCCATCGAACCGACAGTGGCGGTCCTCGACTGGCTCGAACCGCCGATGGTCGCCGGGCACTGGGTGCCCGAACTGGTCGATCTCGCCGGCGGCGAGTACGGGCTGGCCGATCCCGGCGACGCGTCGACCCCGCGAGAGTGGACGGCGATCCGCGAGTACGACCCGGACGTCCTCGTAGCCGCGCCCTGTGGGTTCGGTCTCGAACAGACCTTCGAGAACCGGGCTGATCTGACCGACCGCCCGGGCTATACGAGTCTCAGGGCCGTCCGGATGAACCGCGTCTACGCCGTCGACGGGCATCATCTGATGAACCGTCCGGGACCCCGTGTCGTCGAAACGCTCGAAACACTGGCGGCCCTACTGCACCCGGATGCGTTCGACGAACCGGACCCATCGATGACCCGCTCGTTTTCCGATCCGCCGACATGACGCTCGTTCTTTCGGACCCAATACGGGACGCCATCCGCGAACACGCCCGTTCCGGGGCCCCGGAGGAAGTCGTCGGGGTGCTCGCCGGAGATCGGCGGGGCACGAAGGCGTCGGTTTCGCGGGCCTATCGGACGAAAAACACCGCGGATCGACCGAGGACACGGTACGAAATCGATCCGGGCGAGGAGATCGAACTACTGGAGCGAATCGACGCCGCCGGCCTCGAGTGTGTCGGCTTCTATCACTCCCATCCGGAGGGGCCGACAGCCCCGAGTGAGACCGACGCTCGGCTCGCGGCGTGGCCCGGATATTCCTACGTCATCGTCTCACTACGATCGGGAACAGCCGACTTCGGGAGCTGGCGCTGGGACGGCGATCGGTTCGAACGCGAAGAGGTCCGGGCCGAGTGAGCGGCCATGTATCCGCCGATCGAACCGAGTGGATCGGCTTTCATTGCTCGATTCCCGCGAACGTATTAGATACCCCCTATCCCAAGGGTTAATACTGACCTATGAGTTTACGCAGTTCTCGCGGAATCGACGACGATTCGAGGCGAGGCGTCGATGGGGCATCGCTGACTACCGACATCGGGATCGATGGAGACGAGATCGAGTGGCGCTCGGCGTTTACCCGGTTCGATGCGGACGACGCGGCGCAAGTCGAAGCGATGTCGGGGACGTTCGAACGGATCGCCGACGATCTCGTCGACGAATTCTACGATCATCTCCAGTCCCATTCGGAGGCGGTCGCCGTGCTGGATTCTTCCTCGAAGCCGGTCGAAGCGCTGAAAGAGACCCAACGGGAGTACTTGCTCGATCTGGGACGCGGCGAGTACGGACAAGAGTACTTCGATCGTCGGGCCCGGATCGGCAAGATCCACGACATGCTCGACCTGCCGCCGAAGATGTATCTCGGCGCCTACTCGATCTACTACGAGGGGATCGCCGACGCCATCGCGACGGACATCGAGTCGGAATACGCCGGCGACGACACCACGACCACGGCCGTCGAGGCGGCGCTTGGGCGGTTCGTCTCGACGCTCAAGCTCATGAATCTCGATCAACAGGTCGCGATGGACACGTACATCCACGCCTACAGCGAGCGGGTCGAGACCGAACTAGAAGCCCGGGCCGATCTGCAACGGGAGGTCCGTGAGGAAGTCGAAGAGCCGATCGACGACCTACAAGAGGGTACCGAGCAGATCCTCGATGGAACCGAAGGTATCGCGACGCTCGCCGACGAGCAGGCCGAGGGTGCCTCCCAGGCCGCAAACGAAATCGGCAATCTCAGCGCGACGATCGAGGAGGTGGCCTCGACGACCGACGACGTGGCGTCGAAAAGCGAACGGGCCGACGAACTCGCAGCGGAAGGCCGCGACTCGGCCGAGGATGCGATCGAAACCATGACCGACGTGACCGAGGCCGCCGAGGCCGTTACCGACGACGTCGAGACGCTTCACCAGCGGGTCGAAGAGATCGACTCCGTCGTCGACGTGATAGACGACATCGCCGAGCAGACGAACCTGCTCGCGCTGAACGCCTCGATCGAGGCCGCCCGGGCCGGCGAGGCTGGCTCCGGGTTCGCCGTCGTCGCCGACGAGGTGAAATCGCTCGCCGAGGACTCTCAAGAACAGGCGGGACGCATCGACGGGATGGTTTCGGAGATACAGGCGGACGCACTCGAGACCGTCGAGAGCCTCGAGACGACGAACGAGGCCATCGAGCAATCGACCGACGAGGTGAGCGGTATCTTGGAGCGACTCGAAGATATCGCAACAGCGATCGAAGACGCGACCGATGGGATCCAGGAGGTATCGCGAGCGATGGACGAACAGGCGGCGAGCACGGAGGAAATCGCGAGTATGGTCGACGAACTGGCCGATAACTCCGAGGCGCTCACCGACGAACTCGGGTCGATCACGGAAGCCAACCGGGAGCAAAAGCGGAGCGTCGACGATATCGCCCGGACGCTCGATCGGCTGACCGATTCGATGAGCGCCGACTAGTCGACGGCGATCGTTTGATCGAGAACCGTACAGCGGACGGATCGGGCGGTGGTTACTTTTCGACCGGCGTTTTGACGACGGTGACCGGGCTGTCGGCCAGCCGCGTCACCCGTTCGGCGACGCTTCCGAGGAGCCGCCGGTACTCGCCCGAGCGGTTCTTCGAACCGATGACGGTCAGGTCGATGTCGCTGTCCTCGGCGTACGCGAGGATCTCCTCGTGGGGGACCCCGTGTCTGACCGCCGACTCGGTTTCGACGCCGGCTGATTCGGCCGTCTCGAGTACCTCGTCGATCGCTTCTTCGCCGGCCTGCTCGAGCGCGCTTTCGAGGCCCTCGGATTCGTGAACGTACTCGTCGCCCGGATAGGAGCTGTAGGCGTCCGCGTCGACGACGTAAAGAACGTGGAGTTCGGCGTCGTATCGCTCGGCCGCATCGAGCGCGTGTTCGATCGCTCGCTCGGACCCGGCACTCGTATCGATCGGCAACAGTAATCTGTCGTACATACCCGGAGGTGCATGGGCGAGGTACCTATTCGTTTCGCCAGGTCCTGCCCGACGGGAGGTTCACAACAGTTTATTTCTCGGCGTGACAACGTCGGGGTGAACCCGATGTACGACGATATTCTCGTTCCGACCGACGGCGGCGAAGGGATGGACGCGGTCATCGAACGCGCCGTCGACATGGCGGTACAGCGCGGGGCGACCGTCCACGCGCTGTCGGTCATCGACAGCGAGGTCTTTCTCACGCTCGACGAGGAGTTGACGGACGCCGTCGAAGGGGAACTAGAGATGAACGCGAGTCGCGCCGTCGGGCGAGTCACCGACATCGCGGACGACGCGGGCGTCGAGAGCGAGGCCACCGTTAGGCGCGGACGGCCGGGCGAGGAAATTCGCCGATACGCGGCGGAGATCGAGGCCGACCTGCTCGTGATGGGAACCCGCAGAAAGGACGGCCACGAGCGCCGGATGCTCGGGAGCGTCGCCCAGGACGTAGTCGCGGAGGCCGCCCAACCGACGCTCGTCGTCCCGCTCGGATCGACCTGAAACGAAACGGGAGGCTTCCCGGCATCGGCACCTCCCGAGAGTGACCCGCCGAACGTATTTTCGACAATCGTCCGAGGTGCGTGAAGAATAATGGATAGATGATTGTAAAATGAATAATAAGACGTCTGTAGACAACTCTTATGCCGACTCGGCCGACCGTTCACACATAGATGCTGGAACGACTGTATTATCGACGACCGGCGGACGGACGCTCTGGAGGGGACGGTGGCTGAGGCGATGTGCGAGCGGACGACAGCGTTTCGGACGGATACGGACGCGATACGGGACGAATGCGTCTCATTCGTTCGTTCGACTGTGACCACGGCAGACGCCGACGGTGTCGTCATCGGACTGGACGGTGGCCTCGGGTCGACGGTCGCTGCGACGCTCGCTGTCGAGGCGCTCGGTCCCGAGAGCGTCTCCGGGCTCGTGCTTCCGAGCAGCAAGATCGGCTCGCGAAGCGCTCAGAACGCCGAAGCCGTCGCCGACCTCCTCGGGATCGACGCCGAGAGGATACATCTCCAGCCGTTGGTCGTGCGTTTCAGTGAGCTGGCCCCACAGACGGATCTCCACGGCGATCCGATCGCTCGGGAGAACCTCGTTGCCCGGCTCCGGATGACGATGCTGTATCTCACGGCGAACGCGACAGAACAGCTCGTCGTCGGCACGACGAACAAAAGCGATCGCCTGTTGGGCTCGTTCACGAAACACGGCGACGGGGCGGCCGATCTCCGGCCGCTGGGCGGGCTCTACCGAACAGAAGTCGAAGCGGTCGCCGACGATCTCGAAATTCCGGCGTTCGTCAGAGAAACGCCCGCCGCGGTCGGCTTCTATCCTGGTCGGTCTGACAGTCACGATCTCGACGTGCCCCAGTCAGTGATCGATGCCGTACTCCGACGGCTCGTTGAGACGGACGACGACCGCGACCGGATCGCGACGACGCTCGATATCGACCGTGAGACGGTCGATCGGATCGCACAACACCACGAAGCGACCGCCCACAAGCGCCGCCATCCGCCGACGCCTAGGGCACCCTGAGAACGCTAAACCGCACAGGTCTCCTCGTACTCGACTTCGTGGATCGACTCGATGCCGCCTTCGCCACAGATCGGACAGTCCGGACGGGGCTCAACAGCGATCTCCTCGAAGGTCATATCGGCGGCGTCGTAGAAGATCATCCGGCCGTCGAGCGTTTCGCCGTACTCCAAGACGAGTTTCATTGCCTCGGTGGCCTGGATACAGCCGACGGTGCCGGGCAACACGCCCAACACACCGGCGGTCGCACAGTCCGGAACCGTACCGGGCTCAGGCGCCTCAGGGAAGAGACACCGGTAACACGGACCGCCCGGGTTCGCCTCAAACGTCGTCACCTGCCCCTCGAAGCGCAGGATTGCGCCGTGGGCGAAGGGGACGCCCGCGAGCGTACACGCGTCGTTGACGAGATACCGGGTCGCGAAGTTATCCGAGCCGTCGACGACGATATCGTAGTCGGCCAGAAGCGACTCGATGTTGTCGGGTGTCACGCGCGTCTCGTGAGTCCGGACATCGATATCGGGGTTCTGTCGTCCGATGAACGCGCGCGCCGAGTCGACTTTCGGGCGGCCGATGTCGGCGTCGGCGTGGACGACCTGCCGCTGGAGGTTCGACCGTTCGACGACGTCGTCGTCGGCGATGCCGATCGTCCCGACACCGGCGGCCGCCAGATACTGGAGGATCGGAGAGCCGAGTCCCCCGGCCCCGATACAGAGGACCTCGGCGTCGAGCAGCCGCTTTTGGCCCTCGGGGCCGATGTCGTCCATGATGATGTGTCTGGAGTACCGATCGAGTTGTTCGGCGTCGAGAGCGAGCCCCGTCATGGGCTATCGTTGCGGCTCCATGTACAAATCCGCGGGGGTCAGCTCTCGTCGTCGGTGCCGTCGGTCCGTCGCAGTAATGCGAGGAGTGCGAGCGGTGAGAGGAAGGCAACGACAGCCGAGAGCCCGAACAGCGCGAAGACGCTGTTGTCGACCTGGAGCGCGGGCGGGGTTTCCCCGGAGCCACCGTTTCCGTCACCCTCTCCGTTCCCGTCACCGCCGTCGTCCGAAGACGACCCACTCTGTGTCTCGGGTCCGCCGACGAGCGTTTCCCCTTCGGTAACGTCCGGAACGCCCTCGCCGTTACCGACGACGACGGCGCCTTTCATTCCGCTTGTGGCGTGCGGGACGCAGACGTACTTCGAAATGCCGTCGCTTTCGAACGTGAGTTCGTACTGGGTTCCGGCTTCCTCGGTCCGCTCGCTCTCGTAGCGTTCGCCCGTCTCCCGTTCGGCGACGTTGTGACCCCCGCCCTCGCCGGTCCACTCGAAGAGGACCGTGGTACCGGGATCGACGTGGATCGCTGACGGGCCGAACGCCAGCGAGATATCGCCGACGCCGACCTCGACCGTCACCTGATCTTCACCGGTCATATCGACGGTCCCGTCGAAGTTGTTGGCGTCCTCGAACCAGCCGTCGTACTCGAATGACTCCTGTGCGTAGGTCGGCGTTGCCGCGCTCGTCGCGACAGCGGCGGTAGCCGCGCCCGCGCCAACACGGAAGAGATCGCGCCGACTCAGGCCGGCCTCGTCGTTCGTAGACATCGTTATTTCGCGTTGTTGGGGGGCATATTTGAGGATTGCCAAACGCCGCGCGCGGCTGTCGGGTCGCGGTCGGTCACCGGGACGGTTACTCGCTGTCGTCGAATTCAAGCGCGACGGAGTTCATACAGTAGCGCTCTCCGGTCGGATCGGGGCCGTCCTCGAAGACGTGTCCCAAGTGCCCCTCACACTGGGCACAGACCACTTCGGTCCGAACCATCCCGTGGCTTCGGTCCTCGCGGAACTCGACGGCTCCTTCCTTCGCGTCGTAAAACGATGGCCACCCAGAGTTCGAGTCGAACTTCGTCTCGGAGTCGAATAGCTCGGCCCCACAGCCGGCACAGCGGTAGATCCCCTCGTCGCCCTTGCCGAGATACTCCCCGGAAAACTTGGGTTCGGTGCCCTGTTCGCGGAGGATCCGGTACTCCTCATCGGTAAGTATCTCTCGCCACTCCGCGTCTGATTCCGGGAGTTCGTCCGTCTCGGAACGTTCGTTCGTCTCGCTCATACGCCCAGTTAGGGCTCCAAGGGTTTTGTCGTTGTCCCCGAGGAGGCGGGACCCGCAAGGCCAAAGAGCGTTCCCGTGGTTTCTCCAGGTATGCGCACGGAAGCAGAGGTCGAAGACCGGATCGCCGAACTCGAAGCCCAGTACGACGAC
>Ga0209917_1000140_pt1 | contig 27801 bp, 29 predicted proteins | sample SalPon2_C_H2O_MG_FD_185710 | JGI IMG/M metagenome (GOLD analysis project Ga0209917, IMG submission 185710) | Salt pond water microbial communities from South San Francisco under conditions of wetland restoration - Salt Pond MetaG R2_C_H2O_MG... | ecosystem: Environmental > Aquatic > Non-marine... | reverse complement strand
ATGGAGTACGCCCGGCGAATCGATGAGGGCGACCATTTCGAGAGCCACCTCCCGGTTCAGCTCGATGGGTCATGCAATGGGCTCCAGCACTTCTCGGCGATGCTGAGGGACAGCGGCGGTGGCGAGGCCACCAACCTACTGCCTAAGGATGAGCCGCAGGACATCTACCAGCGGGTCGCTAACCGGACGACGGAGAAGCTGCGTCTAATCGCATCCGATAGCGGAAAGGATCCCGAGGAGAAAGTCATGGCAGAGCGCTGGCTGGCCATCGGCATCGACCGCAAAACCACCAAGCGGGCTGTGATGATCCGCCCCTATGGGGGAACCCGGAGGGCGACCCAGCAGTACGTCTATGAGCATCTGTGGGACGACAGGACGCATGGAGAGCGAGAGGTGTTGAACCCCGACGATCCTCAGGATGTATACCGGGCCAGCCTGATTCTCTCCAAAGTGATCTACGAGTCGCTTGACGAGATCGTTGTCGCATCAGCCGAGGCGATGACTTGGCTGCAGCAGGTTGCAAAGCTGGCATCAGCGGAGGAACTGCCGGTGACATGGACGACTCCCGTCGGATTCCATGTTCTGCAGGCGTATCCCAACATCAAGCTTCATCGAGTGGAGACGATGCTCGGGGATAGCACGATCAAGCTCTCGGTTCGCACCGGGCAGCGGGGGCTGGACAAGTCCAAGCAAAGCACGGGCATTAGCCCGAACTTCGTGCATAGCCTCGATGCTGCCGCGCTGATCCGCTATGTCTGCTTTGCCCGCCGTCGTGGTGTCGAGGACTTCTCGTTGATCCACGACAGCTATGGCACCCATGCGGCAGACACGCAGGCCAGTGTCGACAGTCTCCGCGAGGCGTTCGTCGATATCTACCAGCGCCATGATCCGCTTCGTGAGTTTCGAGACGAGATCGCTGAGATGCTCACCGAGGCCCGCCAGAAGAAGATCCCTGAGCTGCCTGAGAGGGGCAACCTGGAGATCGAGGATGTCCTCAGGTCGCAATACTTCTTTGCCTAAAGGCATCGGGTAGCGGATGCGTTCCGCTGCCCGTCCGGTAGTTTCCCGACACCAAGTGAACCCAAGGCTCAATTAGCCGACACCAAGTGAACCCAAGGCTGGAGACCGCAATGCAGCTAACCATTCACACCAACGCTGTGACCGACAGCGTGATCATCGATGGCCGGTGCTATGACCGGTCGACCATGGACGGCAGGGCCAAGGCCAAGCTCCGGGCCGCCGCTGTCCAGCAGTTCCGTGAGGAGGCCACATGAATCGCGACCAGATCACCAATGCAGACCTTCGCCATGTCAGCGGCGCTGCAGTGGATGCGCTGGACAAGCTCCAGCGTCACCCCAAGGGCGTACAGGTTCCCGCTGTCGCAGCCCTTTTCATCGCCATGAGCGAGGCCAGCGGCATGACCATCAACGACCTGATCGCTACCACCCAGCGGATGACCAGCCACGCCGAAGGTCGGCGGCCTGAATTCGCAGCGGTGGTCGACTACGTCCGCAACGAACTCAACACCTGAGGTAACCATGGCCAAACGAGAGAAGTTCACCACCCCGAAAGGCACATTCATCTTCCCGAAGCTCACCGAGCCGGATTACAAGTTCAAGGAGAACGGCGAGTACAGCCTGAAGCTGCGCTTGGATGGCGAGGATGCGAAAGAGTTGAAGCAGCAGCTCGAATCCCGCCGGGACGAGTGGGTTGCCGAGTGGAAGAAGGACAACAAGAAGAAGCCCAAGGTTGCCGACCTTAGCTGCACCGAGGTTGTCGACGATGAGGGCAATGAGACGGGCGAGATGGACTTTAAGTTCTCAATGCCAGCCCGCGTGAAGACTCAGGCTGGCAAGGAATTTGACCTTAGCCCGAAGCTGTTCGACTCGAAGGGCAAGCCGATCCCCAAGGGGACGCAGATCTGGGGCAACTCGGTAGGCCGCGTGGCCTATTGGATCCGCAACTATGAGGCACCCATCGGCGTCGGCATTGCGCTGAAGCTGGAGGCCGTGCAGGTCATTGAGCTGGTCGGCCCCGAAACGCAGAGCGCTGATTCGTTCGGCTTCGGCGAAGAGGACGGCTTCGAGGCTCCCGATGAGCCGCAGGAGACACCGGACGAAGACCCGGCTCCTGAGAGCGAACCGGCCAGCAGCGATAACGGGGACGACGACCCGGACTTCTGATGGGAGCGAAGATCGTCAAAGGTGACGATGGCTTCCGAGGCGGGCTCGAACGACTGGTAGGGGACTGGCTGGATCAGCATGAGATCCCCTATCAGTACGAGCCTGGGAACATCCGATACCTAGTCCCCGCCCGCGAGGCAAAGTACAAGCCAGACTTCGTTCTATCCAACGGCATCATCATCGAGACCAAGGGTAGGTTCGTCACCAAAGACCGCCAGAAAATGCTGATGATCAAAAGTCAGCTCCCCGATCTCGATATCCGCTTTATTTTCTCCAACCCGAACAACCGAATCAGCAAGCGCTCATCGACGACGTACGGCATGTGGTGCGACCGCCAAGGGTTCCCCTATGCCTCCGTTAAAGCAAGCGATGAGTGGGCGCTATGGCTGACTGAGGAAGGCAACGCAAAAGCAAAGGAGGCAGCCCAGAAGCTGATCGAGAAATGAGACAAGAAACCGACCTGCTGGTCGTTCACTGCTCGGCAACACCGCCGTCGATGAACATCGGTGTAGCAGAGATCGACCGCTGGCACCGCGAACAAGGATGGCTGCGAATTGGTTACCACTACGTCATCCGCCGGGACGGAACCCTCCAGACAGGGCGGCCCGCCGATGCTGTAGGCGCTCATGCGAAGGGTTACAACCACCGGAGCATTGGCGTCTGTCTTGTAGGTGGCGTCGATGAAGACATGGAACCCGAGGACAACTTCAAGCCCGCCCAGATCAACGCACTGCGCGAGCTGATCCAGCTTCAGAAGATTATGTATGGCGACCTGAAGGTGGTCGGCCACAACGACCTATCGGCCAAGGCCTGCCCTTCATTCGACGTATCGCGTCGATTAGCCGACACCAAGTGAACCCAAGCCCAGGGCGTCTGCTCTGGGCTTTTTCGCGTTCAACACCTGAAACAGCGAGGTATCCACCATGAATGAACTCTCCCCCGTCGCGAACTATGTCTTGAGCGCCGCTTCTCCGCAGGCATTCAAGGTACTCCTGATGATGGAGCGGAACGACTTCAGCATCACCGCCCGCGAGGCAATGATGGATCTGGACATGACCAGCGCCACGCTGTCTCGCCGGATCTGCGATCTGGAGGATCTTGGCGTTCGCATCACCCGAGAGCAGCGGAAGAACCCGATGAGCGGCAAGCGGTACACCCGGTACTTCTTCGACCCGCTTGTCTTGCGATTCATTGATTCGGGGTCGGCAAAACTCTCGAACGAGCCTACCCACGCGGCATGAGCGAGTTCATCCATCACGAACCGTGCCCTCGATGTGGGAGCCGAGACAATCTGGCGCGGTTCGATGATGGCCACGCTTATTGCTTCGGCTGCCGCTACTACGAACCCGGACACGGCGAGACGCCAAAGGAAAGGCCTATGAGTCAAACCCAAGACCTGATCGTCGATGGCGAGACCCAGCCGCTGCAGAAGCGTGGGATCACTGAGAAGACCGCGAGCCTGTTTGGTTACCAAACGGCTATCTACAAAGGCCGCCCTGTGCAGATCGCCAACTACTCGGGCACTGCCAGCCCCCACCGTGTGGCCCAGAAGATCCGCACCAAGGACAAGGATTTCTTCTGGAAGGGTGCCGTTAAGGAAGCCGAACCGCTATGGGGAATGAGCCTCTGGCGGGACGAAGGCAAGATGGTGGTGATCACCGAGGGCGAGATCGACGCTATGTCGGTGAGCCAGACGCAAGGCAATAAGTGGCCCGTGGTCAGCCTCAAGGATGGCGCTCAGTCTGCTGCCAAGTCGATCAGCAAGGCGCTCGAATGGCTCGAGGGCTATGAGCGTGTGGTGTTCATGCTGGATCAGGATGAGGTTGGCCAGTCGGCAGCCCGTGAGGCAGCCATGTGTCTGTCACCGGGCCGGGCCCGGATCGCCCGTCTGCCCATGAAAGACCCGAACGAAATGCTCGTCGCCGGGCGAGGCAAAGAGATCATCGATGCTATCTGGGGTGCCAAAGGTTTCCGCCCGGACGGCATTGTGCAGCTCGGGGAGATCAAAGATCGGGTCAAGCAGCCGAATGAAGTTGGCTTGCCGTGGTGTTTCAAAACGCTGACCGACATGACCTACGGGCGTCGCACCGGTGAGGTCTATGCGATAGGCGCTGGCACCGGTGTCGGTAAGACTGACTTCCTGACGCAGCAGGCTGTGTTCGATCTCGTCGAACTCGGCGAGCCCGTGGGGATGTTCTTCCTAGAGCAGCAACCGGTCGAGACAGCCAAGCGGCTGGCCGGTAAGCAGGCTTTGAAGCGATTCCATGTTCCCGACGATGGCTGGGACACCGAGGAACTCAGCACTGCACTCGATCAGCTCGATGAGCAGGGCAACCTGTACCTTTATGACCACTTCGGCTCGACCGACTGGGACATCATCCAGCAGAGGATCCGTTATTTAGCCCGTTCCGAAGGCGTCAGGCTCTTCTATCTCGACCACCTGACAGCGCTGGTTTCCGGCACCTCAGACGAGCGTGTCGAGCTGGAGCGCGTGATGAGTGAGATCGGATCACTCGTCAAAGAGCTGGACATCACGCTCCATCTGGTCAGCCACTTGGCGACCCCTGAAGGAAAGCCGCACGAAGAAGGCGGCAGGGTAATGATCCGTCACTTCAAGGGCAGCCGAGCGATTGGCTATTGGTGCCACTTTATGTTCGGCCTCGAACGAGATCAGCAAGATCCATCGGAGCCTACCTACCTGCGGGGCTTGAAGGATCGATACACGGGCCGAGCGACAGGCATGACGATCCCGCTTGAGTACGACTCAGGCTCGGGCCTGTTGATCGAGCCGAGTGGCGACAATGAATTCCTGAACCAAGAGGAAAACGACGATGATCAATCTCCCTTCTGATCCATTCGCTGACTTCACTGAACTTGACCATAAAGACATCCTCCCAACGATCTTATTGGCTCTCGGTGTTTTCTTTCTCATTTTCGGGGTGGGCGCTGCGTTGATCACGTTGATCAGCCTAGTCCAGTGATCCGTTCCCTTAACTAATCGACTGAGGAAACAATGGGTGCAAGACGAAAGAAGCAGAAGTTCGCTGACCAGCACCAGTCCAAGCCCCCGTTGGAGCCGATGACCCGTCGCCAGAGTCACCTGATCAATTCGATCACCGGCTCTGACATGGTCATCACCACCGGGTACTCCGGCACCGGCAAGACCTATGTCCCGACGATCATGGCCGCCGACCGGCTGACTCAGGGCGCGGCCCGGAACGGCGTCGACAAGATCATCCTCACGCGCCCGAACGTGCAGTCCGGTCGGTCGCTGGGTTATCGCCCTGGGGATCTACAGGAAAAGATGGTCGAGTGGTTCGCGGAGATCCTGACGATCTTGCGGGAGCGCCTCGGCACCGGTGCTGTCGACGCCAATTTACGCAAGGGGACAATCCAAATGGTTCCCTTCGAGTCCATGCGTGGCCGCTCTTTCAATGACGCATTCGTCATCCTTGACGAGGCCCAGAACACCACGCCCACCGAAATGAAAATGTTTACCACACGGATCGGCGTCGGTACGACGACGGTGGTAAACGGTGACATCCGACAGTCCGACCTTAAGGGCGGCAGTGGGCTGACTGCACTCCTAGAAGTAACCAAGTCCATGGACGTTCCGCATGTCGACTTCAAGGCGAGCGACATCGTTCGCTCAGATCTGTGCCGTCAATTTATCGAGGGATGGATGGACTATGAGCATGGCTCTCGTTAATCGACTACAGCGTCTTGGCTCACGCATTCGGCGGTTTCGATCCATGGACAATGACTTACTCGACCGGGTCTACGTCGAGCGAAAGCTGATCGCTGTATATGAAGGGCAACGTGAACCCCCGACGGGAGAAGAGTGCATGGAGTGGGCTCGCCGACTGGGCATACCTAAGCCATACCGACACGACTGAAACGAGCATTTGAGGAGATGACTATGCGTCGCATCTTGTTCGATATCGAGACAAACGGCCTGCTGGATCAACTGGATCGCGTCCATAGTCTGGTGATCATGGATCTGGACAGCCATCACGTTACATCGTGTGCTGACCAGTCGGGCTACACGCCAATTCGTGTGGGCCTCGATATGCTGGCCGAAGCAGACCAAGTGGTTGGCCACAACATCATGAAGTTTGACCTCCCGGCACTTCGGAAGGTCTACCCCGACTGGGATACCAACGCCCGTGTTATCGATACCCTCGTTCTCTCCCGGCTGATCTGGCCTGAGATCGGTGTTCAGGATGCCGAGCAGCGGCGTAAGGGCATCACCCAACTTCCACCCAAGCTGACTGGCAGCCATGGGTTGAAAGCTTGGGGGTTTCGTCTGGGCTTCCACAAGGGTGACTTCGCCGAGGGAACCGACTGGTCTGAGTGGTCTCCCGAGATGCAGGAATACTGCGTTCAGGACGTTCGGGTGAACGAGAAGCTTGTCTCCGCTGCCCGTCGACAGAAGCCCTCGAAGCGCTCGGTGGCCTTGGAACACGACTTCCAGTACGTCATCCATGAGATGGAAAAGACTGGATTCCCCTTCGATATCGAAGCGGCCTCCAAGCTATACGCCGAGATGGTCGGAAGGCGTGATTCTATCGACGCTCGCTTGAAAGAGATCTTCCGTCCGTGGTGGCAGCCAGTGGGACAGCACACGCCCAAGCGATCCATGAAGCGGTTCGTCCTAAACGAGAACGGCAAGCCTCAGTATCGGAACAAGCAGTGGGTGACAGGATGGTATGAGCAGATCGAAGCCGACTGCCCAATCACCAAGGTGGCCTACACTGAATTTGATCCGGGGTCGGGGATGCTCATTGCAGACCGACTGATCCGTGTCGAAGGCTGGCGGCCCACCAGCTTCACCTCCGTTCCCTGGGCCTATGGCCCCTATGACTACAAACCCTCAACTGCCGAAGATGACCTAGCCAAGATCGACTGCGAGTCCGCTCGGCTGATCGTCCAACGGGCGATGCTCTCGAAGCGCATCGGACAGATCGCTGAGGGTGACAATGCGTGGCTGAAGCTCGAAGACGGGGGCCGTATCTACGGCACAGTGATCACCAACGGCGCTGTGACTGGGCGGTGTACGCACCGCAAACCGAACATGGCCCAGATCCCCTCAGGCAAGTCCGAGTACGGCCATGAGTGCCGTTCTCTGTTCCATGCGCCCAAGGGTATGAAGCTCATTGGCGTCGATGCTGACGGCTTGGAGCTGGTCGGTCTGGCTCACTACATGGCCTATTACGATGACGGGGCGTTCGCCGTGACTGTCTCCACTGGCAGTAAAGAGGACGGAACTGATCCGCACACCCAGAACCAGAGGGCGGCTGGATTGGAGACCCGAGACCAAGCAAAGACGTTCATCTACGCCTTCCTCTATGGCGCTGGTGACTGGAAGATCGGCCACATTGTGGCTCCCCAGCTCGGCGATAAAGCCAAGAAGCAGAAGGGCAAGGCGCTCAAGAACGAGTTCCTGCGCCGCATTCCTGCGTTGGCTAGGGTAGTCAAGAGTGTGGCTGAAAGGGTTGAGACGAGGGGCTCTCTGATCGGTTTGGATGGCCGCATCCTGCCCGTGCGTTCGACGCACTCGGCCCTTAACACGCTGATCCAGTCATCGGGTGCGGTCTTGATGAAGGAGGCCACTGTGTTGTTTTGGAACAACGCATCCGCCGCCGGATATGTTCCGGGGGAAGACTTTGCTCTGGTGGCGCATGTCCACGACGAGTTTCAGATCGCGGCCCGCCCAGACATTGCTGAGGACATCGGGCGGATCGGCAAGGAATCCATCGAGGAGGCCGGGGAAAACCTTGGGCTTCGCTGCCCGGTCACCGGGTCTTATGACATCGGCAATAACTGGGCCGAGACGCACTGATCATTGGAGAGACACATGACCCACCGAAAACTACTGATCGATGCTGATCTTTTGTGCCACATGCAGACGGCTGCGGCGGAACACCCATTCCGCTGGGAGAGCGACCTATGGACTCTACATTCTGATCCTAAAGAAGCGATGGCGAGTACCGCGCAGCATATCGAGCGGCTGATGGCAGATCTCGAAGCGGACAGCGTAGAGCTGGCGTGGAACGACCTTGAAGGAGGCAACTTCCGCAAGGATCTCGACCCGCTCTATAAGGGAAACCGGGCCAACACGCGCAAGCCGTTGGCATTCAAAGAGGTTCGCGAGTGGCTGATGCAGGAGTTCTCTAGCTGGGCTCGGCCCGGACTTGAGGGCGACGACGTTCTCGGCATCCTTGCGACCCACCCGAAGCTGGCCAAGGCGGACGAGAAGATCATCGTCTCAGGCGATAAGGATCTTCTCACCATTCCAGGGCTGCACCATTCATCCGAGGGTCTCATCGAGGTATCCGTGGAAGAGGCGGACTACAACTTCCTCCATCAGACCCTCACCGGTGACAAGACGGACGGCTACCCCGGCTGTCCGGGTATCGGCCCTAAAACGGCAGACGCCAAGCTGGCCGAGCGCTGTGACTGGGACAAGGTCGTGGCCGTTTACGAAAGCAAAGGGCTCGGGGAAACCGAAGCGCTTCATCAAGCCCGTCTGGCACGAATTCTCCGCGCCAGTGACTACGACTTCAAAGCGAAAGCTCCAATTCTATGGAGCCCGAGGATCGACGATGAGTGATCAAGCCCTACAACAGACGCTGGAGCGTAGCGCCCGCATTGATCAGCTCGAACGGGATGCGCTCATTAACGCCCTCGGCATGATTCTCGCTGCAATGGAGACATTCCCCGAGGAAATGCCTGAATCAATGGATCAGCCCTACCGGGTTGGCAAGCGGATCATGAATCTAATCGAAGAGGAACGCCCCCATGTCTAATATCATTGGTATCTACAGTTCAAAACCTGGCTGCGGAAAAACGGAGGTAGCCCATTATCTCCGGGAAGAGTATGGGTTTGAGACTATTCGTTTTGCAGATCCTATTAAGCATGTCGTGCGGATTCTTCTCTATCGGTTGGGTTATGACCACCACACCGTTCCTGAAATGACAGACGGATTCCGCAAGCAAGACCCAATCCCGAGCCTCGGGTTCGTGACTACTCGCTATATGATGCAGACCTTCGGCACCGACTGGGGCCGCAATATGATCGATCCCGACATCTGGGTCAAAGCCACCATTCAATCCGTTATGGAAGAAGTTGAGGATGGGAATTCGGTGGTCGTGGATGATCTTCGTTTCCCTAATGAGTATCGAGCGCTCGACAGGATGGGGGCTCGTTTTATCCGAATGATTCGGTTATTCGATGGAAACGACGAGCCGCATAGTTCCGAAGGGAACCTAGATCGGTTTCATTTTCAATACGTCATTTGCAACGACGGCACCCTCGGTGACCTTCGTGATGCAGTCGATGTGGTTCTGAAGGGAATTAACAATGAGTGATAACCGCGAAGCCATGGCACGGCAGTTCGCCAAGACCTTTGGTCAAGATGTGGACATGCCGATCTACCCCGAGTACGGGACGGTATTCAACCTGCGTACCCAGCTGGTCGCCGAAGAGGCACAGGAGCTGCAGGAGGCGGCGGACGAAGTCCTCGCCACTCTTCGAGGCGGCAACGATCCCACCGAGGAGGATGTCGCCCATCTCCTCAAGGAAATGGCTGACCTCCAGTACGTCCTTTCGGGCATGGCAGTGGCGTTGTCGCTGCCGCTCAAGGAGGCCATGGAGGAAGTCCACGACAGCAATATGTCGAAGCTCAACGAAGACGGGAGGCCGATCTTCGGGCCGTCTGGGAAGGTGATGAAAGGACGACACTATAGGGCCGCCGATATGACGCGGCTACTACGCTACTACTGCCAATACAGCTATAAATAAAGGAGAACCCAGTGCTATTTGAGGAGCAGATCAGTCGGAAGCCTGACTTATATCCGTGGACAAAAGAGTTCATTGAGGCTATCTGGTCAGGCTTTTGGACTCCCGATGAGTTTAACTTCCGCAGCGACTACGCTCAGTTCTATAGCGATCTCACCGAGGCCGAGAAAGGACTGATCGTTCGAGACCTTTCGGCAATCGCCCAGATTGAAGTGGCGGTTAAGTCGTTCTGGGGTGATCTCGGAAAGACCTTCCCGCACCCGTCGATCCATGACCTGGGGGCCGCCATGGCCAACTCGGAGGTGATCCACAATCGGGCCTACGAGAAGCTCCTCGATGTGCTGGGCCTCGATGAGGTATTTGAGCAGAATCTTGACGAACCGGCGCTCCGGGGTCGTGTCGAGTACCTGAAGAAGTACACCGAGAAGAACTATTCTGATCAGCGTAAGCAGTTCATCTATTCGATCATTCTGTTCACGCTTTTCGTGGAAAACGTCAGCCTTTTCTCGCAGTTCTACGTCGTGCTGCATCTCAACAAGCACGGGGGATATCTCAAGGATACAGCCCAGCAGGTGCAGTACACCCGCAACGAGGAGATGCTCCACAGCGAAGTCGGGATCGCCCTGATCCAGACACTCCGCCGCGAGTATCCCGAGATGTTCGATCAGGAGCTGGAGAATCGGATCGTCCATGAGTGCGTCGAGTCTCTTAAAGCCGAGGACAATGTCATCGACTGGATCATCGGGGACTACGACGGCACTGGCACCAGCCTGACTGCCGACCACCTGAAGACTTTCATCCGCCGCCGGATGGTTACCAGCCTAGAGAGCATCGGTTTCGAGAGTGGGGCAGCGCATATCGACATCGACCCGAAGCTGGCCGATGAGACCTACTGGTTCGATGAAGGCCTCTACGGCTACACCATGACCGACTTCTTCCAAAAGACACCCGTCGACTACGCCAAAGGTAAGGGCGTCGACGCCGATGAACTATTCTAAGGAGACACAATGGCTTTTGAATGGCTAAACGACGACGCCCGAACCTTTCTCGAATCTGGCTACCTACCCGATGGACTTACTGCTGAACAGCGGATTGAAGAGATCGCTCAGGCAGCGGAGACGTACTTGGACGAGTCTGGTTTTGCTGAGACTTTCTTCGACTACATGAGCCGAGGCTTCTACAGCCTCAGTAGCCCCATTTGGGCCAACTTCGGGAACAAGCGAGGCTTGCCGATCAGCTGCAATGGCAGCTACATCCCCGACGACATCGGCGGCATCCTTGGCAAGACCGCTGAGGTTGGCGTCGAGACCAAGCATGGAGCGGGCACCAGCGGGTACTTCGGGGATATCCGCTCCCGAGGCTCCGCAATCAACACCGGCGGTGACGCTGACGGCCCAATCCACTTCATGAATCTTTTCGAGACCACCACCGATGTGGTTTCACAGGGCAACGTGAGACGCGGTTCGTTCGCGGCCTACCTCGACATTGAGCATCCTGACTTCGAAGAATTCCTCCAGGTTCGCGAAGTAGGCAACCCGATCCAGAACATGAGCATCGGAGCCTGTATCTCGAACGACTTCATGGAACGGGTTATCAACGATGGCCATTCTGCCAAGGCAGGTGACATCAAAGCCTCCGAGTCCCAGCCCCTGCAGCGCATGGCGAAGCTCATCCGCAAGCGCAGCGAGAGCGGCTATCCGTACATCTTCTTTACAGACAACGTGAACAACAACCGCCCTAAAGCGCTCAAGGATCAAGACCGCCGGATCCACGCCAGCAACCTGTGCAGCGAGATCTGCTTGCCCTCAAGCGAGGACGAGTCATTCGTTTGCAACTTGGCATCCATGAACTGCGCTACCTATGAGGAGTGGCAGCATACCGACGCTGTGGAGGTTCTGACTCGGTTCCTCGATGCGGTCATGACCGAGTACATCGAGAAGACCTCAGAGATCGACCACATGGAAGCCCCGTGTAACTTTGCGACTCGGTGGAGAGCCATCGGTATCGGACAGCTTGGATGGCACACCTATCTGCAGAGCAAGGGCATCCCGTTTGAGTCATTTGACGCTCATGCCAAGGCCGCTCAGATCTCGAAGTTTATCGACGAGCATTCGCTCAAGATGTCCAAGGAAATGTCCCTCAAGTACGGCGAACCGGAAGGACTCAAGGGCTACGGGGTTCGGAACTTGACCCGCACTGCTATCGCTCCGACGACCAGCAGCAGTTTTATCCTCGGGCAGGTAAGCCCCAGCATCGAGCCGCTCCGCTCTAATTACTTCGTCAAGGATCTGGCCAAGGGGCAGTTTACGTTCAAAAACCCGCACCTTAAGGAAGTTCTGGCGGAGCATGGCCGGGACGACCGGGAAACTTGGGAATCTATCCTGACCCGTGGCGGCTCGGTTCAGCACCTTGACTTTCTCACGGATGATGAGCGGGCCGTGTTCAAGACTTTCGACGAGATCACTCCGTTGTCGATCATTCAGCAGGCCTCTGTTCGCCAGCACTACATCGACCAGAGCCAGAGCTTGAACCTTCTGATTCCGCCGGACACCCCAGCAAAAGAGATCAACTCACTGATCATCGAAGCGTGGAGGCTGGGCATCAAGACCCTGTACTACCAGCGGTCTTCCAACCCGTCTCAGGAGCTTGTCAGGGACATCATGAACTGCAGCGCATGTGAAGCGTAAACAGTAACTTACGCTAACCCCGACACTATATGGACATATAAACAGTAGGCCCAGGGGCAGTCCTTGGGCCTATAGAGGTACTCATGTCTGAAACAAAGATCCCCATGCTCCACCGCCAGCAGGTTGAAGCCCTAGACGCGCTCTATCCTGAGCAGTCCGCAGAGATGGACTGGTCGGATCGAGAGGTTTGGTTCAAGGCTGGCCAGCGGAGCGTCATTCGGTTCCTGTGGAAGCAGATCCAGATTCAGGAAGAAAACATTCTCGATATCGATAAGAGGTGAAAGCCATGTGCAACTCTCCATCGCCACCGCCGCCGCCGGAGCCGTCTGCCAAGCCAGCGCCGCCGCCTGCGAAAGAACCCCAGACCCCCGCCAAAGCGGCACCTAGAGGTGGTTCTGACAGCAGCACGGTGGATTCTTCAGACAGTCGCAGTCAGAAGCAGCGGGGTCGGGATCGCCAGTCGACAGGTACGAGCCGTCTACGGATTCAGTTCAACGCTCCGAGTTCTTCGGGTTCTGGCCTTCGCATCCCCGGCTAAACGAGGTAACTAATGGAGAAGACGGCAAAAGAGCGTTTCGCTCAACTCGAAGCCGACCGGCAGCCTTATCTTGACCGGGCTCGAGAAGCTTCCAAACTGACAATTCCATCGCTCCTGCCGCCTGAAGAGACCACGCCAAGCTCAAACCTCTATCAGCCTTATCAGAGTATCGGGTCACGTGGAGTCAACAACTTGGCGTCGAAACTGCTGCTTGCTCTGATGCCGCCGAATTCGAGCTTCTTCACGCTCACCATGAACGAGTACGAGCTTCAGGAAGAGGCGGGATCAGAAGACGAATACATCGACATCAAAGAGCAGGTCAAAGAGGCTTTCTCTCGGATCGAGCGTGTCGTCATGGAGGATATCAACAACTCGGCAGACCGAGTGACTATGTTCGAAGCTTTGAAGCATCTGGTAGTGGCTGGCAATGGACTTCTGTATGTCGCCAAAGAAGGCACCCGCTTTTTCGCCCTGCCTCATTTTGTGTGCCAGCGAGATCCTTCAGGAAACCTAACCGAGATCGTCATCAAAGAAGAGATGACTCGGGATGCGTTGCCAGAAGACGTTGAGACTGAGATTGCGGATAAGCTCGATGAGCAAGGAGCCAAAAAGGTCTCCGTCTTCACCTGGGTGCGTCGTGAAGACGACAAGATGAAAAGCCATCAGGAAGTCATGGGCGTCAAGGTCGATGGCACTGAGGCTGAGTACCCGGTAGAACGGTCTCCCTATATCGCACTCCGCCTCAACAAAATCGATGGTGAGAGCTATGGGCGCAGCTACATCGAAGAGTACATCGGCGACCTTCACTCCCTAGAAATCCTGTCAGAAGCTATCGTCAAAGGCTCCGCAGCGGCGGCCAAGGTGTTGTTCCTTGTGAACCCTAACGGCACCACTCGGCAGCGGACACTGGCTGAGAAAGAGTCAGGCGCTATCGCTGAGGGCGACGCCAACGACGTTAGTGTTCTCCAGATGGAGAAGTACAACGACTTCCGAGTCGCTCAGGACAGCATTGTGAAGATCGAAGAGCGACTGAGTTTTGCGATGCTTCTCAACACAGCGATCCAGCGGAACGCCGAGCGAGTGACAGCCGCCGAAATCCGGTACATGGCCCAAGAACTTGAGGACGCTTTGGGTGGTATCTACTCCATCCTTTCTCAGGAGTTTCAGGAGCCTTACGTTCTTCGGAAGATGAAGATCCTCGAAACTCAAGGGAAGATGCCGAAGCTCCCCAGGGACAAGGTCAATGTGACTATCACGACCGGCATCCAAGCGCTTGGCAAAGGGCATGATCGGAACAAGCTGATCGAGTTCTTGAGTACCCTTGGCGAGACTTTAGGCGCGGAACAGATCATGCAGTACGTCGACATTCGCAACTTCATTGCTCGCCTGGCCGCGTCCGACGGCATCGATACGAAGGGCTTGATCAAGTCTGAAGAGCAGATCCAACAAGAGCAGCAGCAGGCCCAGATGCAGCAGATGACTGACAGCTTGGGGCCAGAAGCCATGAAGATGATGCAGCAGCAGATGGATCAACAGAACGGGCAGGGCGGCCAGTAAGCGTCGCCCGTACCCACAACTCAAGGAGACACAATGGCTGAAAACAACAGCGTTCAGATGGACTCTGGATCCACCGGGACTGTTCCCCCGGAATCCCAGCAGCCCGGCACTCAGCAGGACAATGAGGGCAACCAGCGGCCCGAGTGGCTTCCCGAGAAGTTCAGCACTCCGGCTGAGATGGCCAAGGCTTACTCCGAGCTTGAAGCTAAGTTAGGGCAGAATCAGAGCCAGCCTGACGAGAGCGATCAGAATACTGAACCGAGTTCCTCGGATAGCTCTTCAGAGAATGAAACAGGCAATGAAGGCCCGTACTATTCGGAAGCGATTGATTCCGCGTTGAACAATGCCGGTGTTGATCCATCGGAAGTTCAGAAAGAATTCGCTGAAAACCAGCAGCTTGGCGACGAAACCTACAGTAAGCTTGAGCAGGCTGGCTATCCCCGAGAGATGGTAGATGCCTACATCAAGGGGCTGCAGGCAGATGCACAGGCAAACGCCAACAGTCATGCCCAGGAGATCATGAGCGAGGTCGGTGGTAAGGAGACCTACAACGAGATCACTCAGTGGGCCGCAAACAACCTGTCGGCACAGGAAGTGGAAGACTTCAACAAGGCCGTCGAGAGCGGCACAGAGGCAGCCAAGTGGGCAGTCCGTGGCCTGTACTCTCGCTACCGTAGTTCCGAGGGTGTTGAGCCCTCCCGTTCTCTCAGCGGAAGCACTAGCTCCACTCCAACTGACACGTTCACATCAACCCAGCAGGTTGTCGAAGCGATGAAGGATTCTCGGTATCAGAACGATCCGGGCTTCCGTAAGCAGATTCAGGACAAGCTGCAGCGTTCCAACGTCTTCTAGGAGGCACCCATGGAATTCATTAACGAGGAAGTCCTCGTCGGCATTCTTCTGGCCTTGCTCGGTACTAAAGCTGCTGCCATGGCCATCGTGAACACGACGGACACCCCCAAGGACGACAATATCGCCGGAAAGGTCTACAAGGTCGTCGAGGTTATCGCCGGTATCGTCGCTCCTGAGCGGGCGAAGCAGTTTGCCGGTGAACTGGACAAGGTGAAAGAAGACAAGTGAGCTTCCTGAAGACCTTTCTCGCTCAGGCTATAGGCCCAATCGCCAACATCTTGTTCAAGATCTGGAATCGAAGCCAAGCCAAGCAGGAGGGCAAAGATGAAGCCTATGCCGAGCAGAACGAACAGCAGCTTCGGGACTCCCGTGAAGAAAAGGAAATTGGGGAGCGCATTCGCCGGGCTGATGATGATCAGCTTAATCGCTGGATGCGCCACCCAGACGAACGTCAGTGAGTCCTGCCCAGTATGGGTCGAGGATAATACGTTCTATCCCTCCGAGGAGGTCATCTCGGTTATGGATCGGGGAGAAAGAGAACAAGTCGCCCAGATCAATCAAGAAATCGAGACCTTCTGTAATACCGAATAATGCCGACACGCCTCTGGTTCAAGCGCAAATCGTGATCCGGTAACGGATATCGCCTTGGGGACGCCCGAGGAGTCGGCTACTTTCTTCCCCCTACTGCTTACGGGCAGTAGATAGGTTTGCGGCCTACCTTTGAAAAGACCGCTTTCCATCACACTCAGGCTCTTTGAGGTCTGGCCGTTACCAGCATAGCAAAAACGTGCGACAGAGCCTGAGTGTGGTGGCTTGTCTCCACCCCTTTTAAGGGGGCAGACAGCCTGCAACCCCAGAACGTCCCACGAAGGACGCTGAGGCCCGCTGCGGCGGACAACCTTGTGCGGACAACGTGTTGAGTCTGACGGGATAGGGCAACCAATACCGTGAATCTCAAACACAATAGGGGAAACCCACAATGGCAGATTATATTCCGAGCCGCCCCGGTAATGACGGGAGCGGTGACGCTCGCGCACTTTTCCTTAAAGTCTTTTCGGGCGAAGTCCTGACCGCCTTCAACCAGAAGCAGGTCATGATGGACAAGCATTTCGTCCGTACCATCGAATCGGGCAAGTCGGCTTAACCATGAACCGGGCCGACTCTAAACACTCCGTAAAATCGGGGAAACCCTCACAATCGCCCGAGGGCAATCCCGAGCCAAGGCAGCGCAGTAAGCGCGAAGGTGTAGAGACTGGACACGGAGCGACTCTAGTAGCCTGCAAATCCTGTAGCAAACCCAAGAAGCCCACTGAGTTCTATCGCAAAGACCGCCAAGGTCGGCGCGACCGAGTATGCAAACGCTGCCGAACTATCGAGCAGCGCGAAAAGACCCTCGGGATCACAGATGAGACTTACTGGGATCTATACCATAAGCAGGCTGGACGGTGCGGCATTTGCCGACGCCGTTTGTACTCGAAACGATACAAGGTGTTTTGCGTCGATCACGACCATGACACCGGTGCCATCCGTGGCCTCCTGTGCCACAACTGCAACCGAGCAGTAGGTATGTTTCGAGACTGTAGCGCAACGATTCAACGCGCCGCAGCATGGGTCGAAGGGACAGTCCAACCCCAGTAGTAATACTGGCACGGGAAGCAGTTCCCGGTTACCTGGAAGGCCGAGGCCAAGTATCACACTCCCGGTGCGGAGCTTACTGGTAGCAACCAGTTCACCCACCGTGAGCGCACCATCAACATCGACCAGCTTCTGGTCGCCGACACTTTCATCCCCCGTATTGACGAGGCGATGAACCACTACGACGTTCGTTCGATCTACAGCACTCAGCTCGGCGAAGCGCTCGCCAACGAGTTCGACCGAAACGTCCACATCGTCGGTCTCAAGGCTGCCCGCGAGGCCGCTGGGACTCTGTTCCCTGAGCATCCGGGTGGCGCTCAGAAGATCAACGCGGACTACGGCACGGTCGGCGAGACCCTTGCCGACGGGATGTTTGAAGCCGCTCAGGTTCTCGATGAGAAGGATGTCCCTGAGGGCGACCGCTACATGACCGTCCGTCCGGCTCAGTATTACCTGATGGCGCAGACCACCAAGGTGCTGAACCGCGACTGGGGTGGCCGTGGCTCCTATGCCGACGGTGAAGTCCTGAACGTCGCTGGGATCAACATCGTTAAGTCGAACAACCTCCCGAACACCAACATCACCACGAACCCGTCGGGAGCGGAGAACGACTACACGGGCGACTTCAGCAACACGGTTGGTCTGGTGCATCACCGTACCGCCATGGGGACTGTAAAGCTCCTTGATCTGGCGATGGAGAACGAGTGGCAGATCGCCCGCCAGGGCTACCTGATGCTCGCCAAGTTCGCCATGGGTCATGATTACCTGCGTCCTGAGGCGGCGGTTGAGCTGGCCACTGCGTAAAGCGGCTGAACCACAACTTGCTACCTAAAGGGGTGGCCCCACCGGGGCTGCCCCTATTTTTTGTTAGGAGCCACCATGAGTGTAAACCGAACAACTGAACTTGAGGCTATCAACACACTGCTCGAAACCATCGGGCTTTCTCCAATCAACACCCTGACTGGAAAGAAAACAGCAGACATCATCCGAGCCGAAAGCGTCCTCAATGAGGTAAACCGAGAAGTCCAGACCATGGGGTGGTTCTTCAATAGGGAGAGTAAATTCACTTTGGCCCGAGACCGAAAGAACGAGATTCCTGTGCCCGGAAATGTGGTGCGAATTGACTACGACCGGTCTTCATTCAAAGACATCGAGCCGGTCATTCGAGGCACACGCCTCTATGACAAGAAGAACCACACCTACAAGTTCGACGAAAGTGTCGAGCTGTCCGTTGTGATCGCGCTTCCTTTTGAAGAGCTTCCCGAAGCTGCCCGTAGGTATATTACGATCCGAGCCGCCCGTATGTACGGCGACCGAATGGTCGGGTCAGAGAGCTTGAATGCTTTCACCCGTAACGATGAGAACCGAGCTTGGATCAGCCTTAGGGAGTGGGAAGGCGACGTAGGCGACTATAGTATTTTCGACGCTCCAGGAATGGCCGAGACGCACCTCCGGGGGCGGCATGTGCCAAGGGGAAATTACTAATGGCGTTCATCAGTTCCTCAATTCCAAACCTTATCAACGGGGTTTCTCAGCAGCCCCCTTCGCTCCGCAGGGCTTCCCAAGCGGAGGCTCAGGAGAATGCTTATTCTTCGACGGTTGAAGGGCTGGTGAAAAGAGACCCCACTGAGCATGTCGCTGATCTCATCGGGGACAATCTCGATGATGTTTTCATTCACACGATAAACCGCGATACCTTTGAGCAGTATATCGTCCTGATCTACCCTGACCCCAGCGACGGCCAAGGTCGTATTCGAGTTTTTGATCTTAATGGCAATGAAAAGACGGTAAACTACGAAGCTAATGTAGCCTACCTAGACCCTGTTAATCTCTCATACCGAACCGGACTGAAAGCCCTGACCGTAGCGGACTACACGTTTATCGTGAATCAGAATGTCATTACTGAAATGGCCGACGATAAAGTCTCCACTCGAAAACCTGAAGCTCTCTTGTCGATTGACGCCGGCAACTATGGCACGAACTTCAATGTCTACATCAACGGAAGTTTGGCGGCCAATTATGAGACCCCAGATGGTTCCAGCGCTCCTCATATCAATGCTATCCGCACCGATGCGATTGCAGAGGGATTGATTAACGGGACAACGCCAAGCGACGCTACATCAAGCACCAATCTAAACAGCTCTGTTGGCTCCGAATACGACATTGAGCAGATTGGATCGACGATTCATATCAGCCGTAAAGACGGGAACGACTTTGGCATCCGAATCACGGATAGCCAAGGCGATACCACTTCAACCGCAATCAAGGACAACGTCCAGCGTTTCGGCGATCTACCGGTGAGAGCAGTTCAGGACTTCACGGTTCAGATCACTGGTGTGGACACCGATGAATTCAACGGCTACTACGTCCGTTACGATCAAGAAAGCACCGGCACCGAGGGCGTCTGGCGTGAGACTGTCGCTCCAGGAATCAAATATAAGATCCGCAATGAGACGATGCCTCACACCCTTGTCAGGGAATCCGACGGATCATTCACTTTCAAGGTGGCGGACTGGGGCCAGCGAGTTGTGGGCAATGAAGCGAGTGCGCCTGAACCCTCGTTCATCAACGACACCATTAATCAAGTGTTCTTCCACAGGAACCGTTTGGGAATCCTGTCAGATGACAATGTGGTCTTCTCCCGTTCCAGTGAGTTCTTCCAGTTCTTTGTTGAGACAGTGACGACGCTACTGGACAGCGATCCTATCGACATTGCAGCGGCAACCACTCAGGTAGCCAAGCTCAAAGAGGCAGTGCCTTGGGACGAAAGGCTTCTCGTTTTCTCAGATCAGGCACAGTTCGTCTTAGACGGGAACCCTATACTCACCCCCAGCACCGTCTCCATGAACCTCGCTACAGAGTTCTCTGCGTCTTCTAGGGCAAGCCCCGTAGTGTCAGGGCGTAATGTTTACTTCGGTGTTGAGAGAGGGCCGCACGGAGCCCTTATGGAATACTACCGAGACAACTCGGTGGGTGTTCTTGACGGACAGGAAGTAACCAGCCACGTTCCAAAATATCTTTCAGGCGAAATCCACACGATGGTCAGCCAGCCTAACGAAGACTTGATCGTGGTTGCGGGCGACCGGGAGCCCTCCGCCATCTACCCCTACAAGTTCATGTGGCAGGGCGACCAAAAGATCCAGTCCGCTTGGTCGCGGTGGACGTTCAATAGCGATGCTGTCCTCGGCATGGACTTTATCCGGTCGGACTTGTATCTAGTAATCAACCGAAAAGGCGCTCTGTCCTTGGAAAAGATCCGGCTGAACAAAGCTGTTTCTGATCCTAACCAGCCATTTGTTGCACACTTGGATCGCCGCGTTGATGAATCTCTATGCAATGTCTCTTATGACTCAGCGAGTCGAGAAACAACTATTCAGCTTCCCTACCAAGTGGAGGTAGATCGGAAGTTTGTCATTTTGGAGCGCGGCACAGACGCTGATAGTTCAACGCCTGGATCTGCTTTTACGGTTCTGCGCCGTCCGGCGAGCAATATAATGGTCGTTCGAGGAAGAGCAGAGTCGTTTTATGCCGGAGAGCCATACCTCATGCGCTATCAATTCTCTACGCCTTACATCCAAGAGGGCCAGCAGGGTACTCAGGCCGTCACAACTGGACGACTCAACATCCGCTTCTGGACGATTCAGTACGCCCAGACCGGATACTTCGAGATCCACGTTACACCTGACTACGGCGAGACCTCAGTCTACACCTACAACGGCAGAACCATCGATCAGGAAGATAACCGGATTGGCTCTGTGGCGATTAGCCAAGGTAACTTCAAAGCGCCAATCATGGCGAAGAACGACGAAGTCACTATTGAGGTAAAGACTGACAGTTTCCTTCCGGCCCGCTTTCAGTCGGCTGAATGGGAAGCGCTCTACTTCTCAAGGAGCAAGCGTGTTTGATGCTTCACACAAGAATAGCAGTCAAAACAGATATCCCTTTTTTAGCGGATCGTTTGCGAAAAGCTGATCGAGAAGAAGTAAAAGCATCGGGGGGTTTATCTCCCCGAGCTGCTTTGCAAAGAGGTTGGGCTCACTCTGAGATCGCTAGAACTATCCGCACCGACAACAGTGGAAAGCCTGTGGCTATTTACGGGGTAGTCCGCATTGATCAAGAGCTTCCCTCCGGTGGCGTATGGCTTTTAGGGACAGACGATCTGACCAGTTATGGAATGCCATTTGCTCGCAGGTGTGGCGAGCATATAGAAATGCTTCAAGAAAGCTACCCGGTGCTGTTCAACTACGTCGACGCTCGAAACAGCTTACATATTCGATGGCTCAAATGGTCTGGCTTTCGTTTCATCCGTCGGCATGAGTGCTTTGGGCATGAAAAAAGACCCTTCTATGAATTCATCCGAGTGAGGTAACCATGTGCGATCCCATGACAGCTATGGCTGTTGCTAGTAGCGCTCTGCAGTTCCAACAGCAGCGGTCTCAGGCAGAAGCCCAGGCCGAACACCAGCAGAACGTCTACGAACGTAATAAGCAGCAGGCCATGCAGGCCCGCAATCAGAAAACCCAGCAAGAAAACCTGCGGATTCAGCAGGAACGCGAAGCGGCCAACCAGAAAATGGCCCAACAGAGTCGTGAAGCGGATCAAGCGCGGGCTCGCGCCCGTGTCTCTGCGGCGGAATCAGGCGTCAGCGGCAACTCAGTAGATCAGCTTCTGGCTGACTTTACTCGCCAAGAGGGTGAGTACATGAGCGCACTGAACACCAACTTCGAGAACTCCCAGCAGCAGAGTGAAGTCCGCCGCGAGATGTACAAGAACGAGCAGGAGGCGCGGATCACTAACGCCCAGCCTGACCCAATCAATGAGCCGAACCTACTTGCTGGCGCTCTGCGGATCGGCAGCTCCGGGTACTCGGCCTACCAGCAGAACAAGCTCAACCAGCAGCAGTTCAACAGCTAACCGTGAAATAACGAGAGGGACACAATGGCACGACGGCAGCAGAGAGTTCAGGTGCGCGACCTGCGGGACGCTCCTTCACTTCGGCCCCAAGCCTCACCCGTTCGCGGGTACTTTCAAGAACAGCCCAAGCGGCTCCCCGAGAGCGACCTGACTCAGGTGGCAAACGCCCTGTCCGACGTAAACCCTGACATCCAGCGGGCTCTCCAGCAGAAGCAAAAAGTAACTACCGTCGAAGATCAGGCGGAAGCCCAGCGGAAGTATCGTGAAACCCAAATGGCGCTTGGAGAGGCTGTTAGAAAAGGTGAGATTCGAGAGGGCCAGTCACCGGCTTTTCGCCGAGCGTGGCGGCAGAGCCATCTGCGAGTAAAGGGCAAAGAGTTCGGTGCGTTTCTCCGAGACCAGTATGCCAATAGTCCCGTCTCGAACTCGACAGATCCCGAGGCTGCCGCTGAGTTCGCTCAGGAGCAGTATGAAGCTTTCCTCGAACAGAACGAAGAGATCCACTCTGCTGACAACATCGATATGACGGAGGCCTTTATCCCTGAGGTCGACCGGCAGATCAACTCGCTGACCCAGCAGCATCAGCAACTCGCGATGCAGAGGACAGAGAAGCAGGCTCGGGAAACACTCGGCACGGAGATCAACCTGATCGTCGATGAGAACTTGGCTGCCGATCCCGGTGAGGTCATGGAAGCAGCTCCCAATGCTGAGACCGTCGAGGGTGCCAGGGCTTCGACCATCGCTTCTAGTGTCCAATCCCGTATTGACGAGATGATTGCAAACGGCATGAACGGGACAGACGCGAACCGGATCGCCATTGAAACTCTTGCTGGGACGCAAGACCCGGATCTGATGCGCTCTGTCCTTGGCCAGATTAAAACCGGAAGCGGAACTCTTGGGGATACCAAAGCTGCTCGCGAGACGATCAATCAGGTCGAAGATCAGGCTATCCAGCGAGAGATGCGTAACTACCGCTTTAGGAATCAGCTTGAAGACGATCGCAAAGCTGAAGCACGGGCTGAAGCTGTCGATGGCTACACTACACAGCTTATGGAGGCTCTCAGCGGCTCTTCGAAAGCACAGCGTATGGAGACGCTCCGGTCTTTCGATCCCATCGAGTACGCTCAGAACAACGGAATCACCGACCGGCGGACTGTTGATGAACTGATTCGAATTGACCAGTCCCTCTCCAACGCAACAGGAGACGTTCAGGAAGACACTGAGCGCATTCAGGATATGTACCGGACGATGATGGATGATCCTGAAAGCATCAGTCAGACCGACATCATCGACGGCATCGGCGAGTTCTATGATGTGAATCGTGGAATGTCTATTCTCAGCGACTACAAGTCGATGGCCGGTTCAGACGGCGCTCCAAAAGATCACCCCTATCTCAACCTCAGCACTTACAAGACCTCCAAGAACGGCATCAATGGCGCATTGAAGAGCCTTGTCGATATGGGTGGTGTGCCTGAACTCAACGCAACGAACGCTGAGTTTGAGTTTGAAATGGTAATGCGAGAGTACCTCCAGCAGAACCCCGAGGCCACTAAGTCGGAGTTCCTTCGCGAGAGCAACCGAGTGATGAATGACATCGTCAAGCATTACAACGAGGTTGCAGAGAACTTCCAGCCTGGGAATCAGGTTGAGCCTAATTCCTACATGGAAAGCCTTGAGTCTGGCTCCACAGGCTCCGCAGAGGCTACACAAAACGGCAGCGAAGATCCCGATGGGGTCTCCTCAAGGATGGAAGGTGGAAGCAATCAGAGCGGTTCTGAGAAGCAGTCTGACTACTCGTTTTCTATTGAGGAAATCAATCGCATCGATACTGAGCAGGCAAGAGAGATGGACAGCCAGAACCGAGCTTTGATGCTGCAACAGCTTAACGATATGCGACGGTCTGGCGAACTCAATCGAGACCAATACAGATCTTTGACTGAACCCCTTGTGAGGGCGATTCAGGAACAACCCGAAGGTGAAGAATAATGGAAGAGGAAGAGCGTAAGGCGCTTGCGGAGCGCCAAAAGCTGCTAGATGAGAGTGCGCTCATCGACGAGCGGAACCAGCTCCTGCAGCAGGATGAGCAGCCGGACTCTTCAAATACCCCTGAGCAAACCGACATGACCACCCGCGCCGCCGTGCGGGAGCAGAGTGAATCCCAGGCCGAGACCGAGGTAGAGGTCGAAGACGATGGCAGCGGGATCATTGATGGAATCGCCGATGTTGCTCAGGGCGTAGCCCGTGGAACCCAGCGTGGTATCGACGCAACAGTAGAGCTGGCCGAAGATGGTGCCAACGCAATGGTGTCTTCCGTGGGCGAGCGTCCTCAGGGGCCGAACACTCCAGCGGCGACCAATGATGGCGACGTAGACTTCCAGAACACTTCGGAGGCTTTCGGATCGATTCCTGAGCCTGACTCTACTGCGGGGAAGCTTGCCAGCGGCCTCAGCCAGTTTGCCGTCGGGATGTTTGGCGGCGGTAAGTTCCTGAAGGCCGCCAACTGGGCAAAGAGCAGCAAGCCCTTTGTCCGCTCAATGGTTCAGGGTGGCATCGCCGACTTCACTGCGTTTCAGGAGAACGAGGCGCGTCTGTCCAACATGGTCGAGGACTACGCCCCAGAGCTTTCTAACCCAATGACCCGTTATCTCGCTGCAGACGAAGACGACGGGTTCTTTGAAGGGCGTCTTAAAAACACCATTGAAGGCGCAGGATTAGGCGTTGCGGGTGACATGCTCTTCCGCACCGCGAAGTTCCTGAAAAAGGGCAAACAGAACGCCCAGAAGCTGAGTAAAGAAGAGGCCGTCGCACTCAACGAGCGGGGCGCTAAAGAAGTCGCTGACTTCAACGACCAGATGGTCGACTCAGTGACTGGCCGTGACCCCCGGATGAACAACTCACCGCTCCGTCCTGAGCAGCGGAACACTCCGACCATGACTGACGCAGAGCGGAATGCTGTTCTGGATGAAGCTCAGGTTATTCGGAGTGAGGAATACGCCGATCAAGTCGTTCTGAACGATCCAGCGGAAGTAACTCAAGCCAAGCAGCTTTTCCGCATGGCTGAAGACGGCAAGATCTCGACTGATGAAGCCCTCCGCTTTGTTCCGTTTCGTCGTCCTGAGAAGTTCAACAAGTTCGGTGACTATGTCTCCGCGTACTCCGACCGGATCGGCAAGATCTTTGAGGAGCGAGGGGCAGCCGAAATGGGCGAGCCCCAGAGTGCGAGAGAGCTGATCACACTGGCCGAACAGAACATGTCTGATCCTGATCAGGTACTCAGGAATCTTGAGGAGTTCGCAGGCCAGAAAGACGATGTGGCTCCGCTAGTGTTCGCAGGTCGGGCTCTTTATGAAGGTGCCGAGCAGGACGTTATCAACTCCGTGCAGGCCTGGAAAAACGGCACAGGGTCTCAGCAGCGGGCTATGAAAGCCATCGACTTTATGGGTCGAGTCCAGCAGGCACTCCGTGGAACAGCAACGACCGCTGGCCGGTCTCTGAATGTTCACAAGCTCTCCACGGATGAGGGCGCTGCCATGAACGCCGACGAAATCGCTAGGACTATAGACCGTCGAGAGATCTATGGCAGTGAGGAAGAGTTCCTTGAGAAGATCTCGACTATCAAGGAGCCCGGCACTGCTGGCCGAGTTATCCGCGCCTCTTTCGCTGAGAAAGCTTGGGAGCTTCACAACGAGATCTGGCTGAACTCACTTCTGGCTGGCCCTAAAACGCAGATCATCAACCAAGCCTCAAACGCTTTGCAGGCAGTCGTGGCTCCGATTGAAACGGCGGCGGGATCAATCGTTCGCCGGGACTTTCGGACGAGTCGAGCGGCTGCGTCTCAGGCTGCAGGCCTTGCCCAGTACAGTCTCGACGCTCTCAAGTATGCGGGGAAGAGCGCCTATAACGAAGATGCGTTTCTTGACCCTTTCACCGCCAACAACATGGGCCACCTGCCTACTGAAGGCGTTGGCAACAACAAGGTCACCAGTCAAGCTTTTGGCCGTCTTGGCGAAATGGCTGGCGGTGGGGCAAACCGAGCGACAGGGCAAGCTGGTCGGAAAGTAGGCGAAGCTGCAGGCGGTGTCGTCAGGCTTCCCACCCGAGGCCTCATGGCAGGCGACGAGTTCTGGAAGCAGCTTAACTACCGAGCCCGACTGAAGTCTCAGGCAGTCGACGAAGCCGCCCGAAAAGGTCTCTCCACGAAGAAAACCATTGAGCGGCCCGACGGGACAATGATCTCCGAGGCAGAAGAGTACATCGCCACTCGGTTCCAGCAGGGCTTCGATGAGGCCGGAGCCGCTGTTGATGATCGCGCCCTTCAGTACGCTCGGGAGCAGACGTTCACCAACGATCTTCTTCCAGGCACCATCGGTCGCACCGTGCAGGAGCAGGTCAATAAGCACCCATCGCTTCGTCTGGTCATGCCTTTCGTTCGGACACCGACCAACTTGTTCAGGCAGGCTTGGCAAAGAACGCCAGGGATAAACCTCCTGCAGAAAGAGTATCGCCAAGCCCTTCGCTCCAGTGACGACATGGTTCGTTCTCAGGCCTACGGCAAGATGATGACCGGTGCTGCCGTGTGGTCACTAGGCTCCCAACTGGCGCTTAATGGTCACATCACCGGTGAGGGGCCGATGGATCCCGATATGCGGCAGAAGCTCTTGTCTCAGGGCTGGAAGCCATACTCGTTCACGGACGGTGAGACCTATTACCAATTCGACCGGGCCGATCCTCTCGGCATGATCTTCGGCATCATCGGTGACTGGGCCGAAGCTGGCGCTGAACTCGACGATAAGCAGGTTGAAGAGCTTTCCATGGGTGGTGTCCTGTCTATCGGCGAGGCCATGTTCGGTGATCAGGGAATGACCGCTGAAGAGAAGACTCAGATGGTAGGCAGCATGGTTACGACTGTCCCGAAGAACCTCATGAACAAGACGTACATGAAGTCTCTGACAGACGTTCTGACAACGCTGACCGACGGGAAGCCCGATGCGGCGGGCCGCCTTCTCAAACAGCGGATCGCATCCTACGTTCCCAACAACTTCTCGCAGCAGCGACGGGCAACTGACCCGCGTGTTCTGGAGATGCGGACGGTAATGGATCAAGTTAAGGGAAGCATCCCTGGGCTGGCCAAGGACGTTGAAGCCCGTCGGGATGTCTTCGGTAACCCCGTGATGCGGAGCGGAAGCGCGTTGAACCGTCTGCTCTCGCCTGTAGCCATCAGCCAGCGCAAGGACGACCCGGTGGTCGAGACCATGATCGACTTAGGCGGCGCTTACCCAGCCGTGCCGGACACCCGAGGCAACCTTGATCTGACTCAGTTCACGAATAAGAACGGTCGGACGGCATGGGCTATCTGGAACGACTACGTCCAGAAGAACGACCTTCACAGTAAACTTGAGGAGCTAGTGACCTCCGATGGGTTCCAGAACCTGTCAGAAGGCACTTCGTCTGTTGAGCAGGACTACCCTGGCACTAAGTCTTTCGCCTTGAACAAGGTGATCAATCAGACCCAGAAGATGGCCTACCAGCAGATGCTCCAGTCGGAAGGCGGGAATCTCACCTCCGAAAACGGGATGACATTCCTTGAGGCCTACCGTAACGAAGAGCGAAACAAGGCTCTGTCGAAGCAGGGTT
>Ga0209917_1000138_pt1 | contig 27855 bp, 32 predicted proteins | sample SalPon2_C_H2O_MG_FD_185710 | JGI IMG/M metagenome (GOLD analysis project Ga0209917, IMG submission 185710) | Salt pond water microbial communities from South San Francisco under conditions of wetland restoration - Salt Pond MetaG R2_C_H2O_MG... | ecosystem: Environmental > Aquatic > Non-marine... | reverse complement strand
AAAAGGTCTTTTACCCACACAACGGTACGAAACAATGAGGGCCGATAGCTCAGTCAGGGAGAGCGACGGACTCTTAATCCGTCGGTCGCGTGTTCAAATCGCGCTCGGCCCGTACCCCATATATACTTTTTCCACCCATCACTGACATTTAGCGGCGCTCTCGCCGCCGATCTGGGGGTGGCAAAATGAGCAGTGTGGAGCGGCAGATCGACGTTGATCTCGATGCCGATGGAAACGTTCTGAGCGCGGTCGTCGAAGAGCGCAGAGAACTCGAAGTCGGCGATCGCGGCGCAGAGCCATACGAGTGCGACACGGACGAGCGGCGAATCATCTCGGCGTACTGCTGTACGTGTGAGGCCGAAACGACGCTGTACCTCGAGGTCGGCGACTCGGAGCCGTGGGAACACGACGCGGCGCATCCGAGCCACGTGATCGACTACTGGAGGGACACGTGAACGTTCCGTCAGACTGGCTCGCCAGCGAGGTTGATCTGGAGGCGATGAAAGCCCCGAAGACATCTGTCGCCACTAGCATCGAACTCCAGTGTGTGATGGAAGACGAATGGCCGCGTAACCGGGTCGTGCGCGTTCATCAGGAGATCGCCGACTTGGGAATTGAGATGATCCTGCTCGGGGCGGATGCGTTAGATGCCGCCGCTGACCTACGGTCGTAATAAAGGTGTTGGTACGTGGGGGGTAGTGTTTAGATAAGCTGATTCCATGCGAAGGCAAACGTTTGTAACCAATTTTCAGCGGTCTTCGGTTCGACATGACTAGACGTATTTGAGAACTGGTTTGTTCAGCGTTTTACCTCACGAAAGACACGTTCGACAGCATTCCGATTCCCATGTGTGACGTGTTGGAATCGAAGCCCGTGACGATGACAGGCCGCCTGTAACCATAGGGCACCATCGACGAGAAAGACAGCGTCGTCGACCTGATGTTTCTCACGCAGTTCAGAGAGAAACATCGAGGAGATCGCATCCGTTCTCGTCGGATACAGCCGAACGTGGAGCAGGCGGTTCGTGTCGGGATCGACGGCGGCGTACAGCCACTACCGTTCAGAATTGAGCTGAATCACCGTTTCATCGACCGCGACGTGATTCGGATTCGCACCGTCTGTCGGCTGTAGATCGGCTTTCTGAACCCACCGATGAACGGTGGTTCGGTGCCGATCGACACCCATCCTCTCAAGAATCGAGATGCTATCCGAAAGTGATAATCCAGCTAAATGGCGTCTGATACCGAGCTTCATCGCCGACTTGGGTGTCGCCTCTCGCTCCAGAAAATCTCATTCGATACAACTGCTATCGCCGCTGAGGCGGTCGAAACTGAGCATGAATCACTCGATCTTTTGACCGCCTCATCCTTTGACCTTGTCTCAACACCGCCTCCTCGGAAAAACATTTTTCTTACTTTACGTGGGTCGTCACACTCCCGGACATCGGTTATCAGTCTGCTCAGCCCGATTATACCTGCTCGTGCTCCAAAAGCCGCGATAATCCCACCAAGCAGTGTTACCCAAAATCCCTCCAATCGGGCGCTATTAGCCAACGGTGTACTCCAGACAAAAGCCTCTACAAGCACATCTTGTAATCTGCAACCGTCTAAATGAATAGTTGTTGGATATAATCTCTGTATTCAGCAGTTCAGACGAACCAGGCCCGGTGGATTTCAACTGAGCGACTGAGCAATGTGACATCCTCCTCGCTGTAAACGGCGAGGCTTCCCACTCATGCGGAATACCAGTCAGTCGTCGCTGGCAGAGGGTTCAGACTCTTCGTAGGCCGTGAGCGTCATCTGCGCTGGTACCCTATTCTCACGGTGAGTCGTGGCGGTGTCACTACCGCTCCCATCCCGTGGCGAGTCATCGCGTTCCGCCTTGTCAAGCGGGACGCTCTCTCCCCACGGGTCAACCCGTCGCGCAATATTCGCGGAAGCGTTGATGTCGGCCTGAAACGTCGAAACGTGGCAGTCGTCGTTCGGGCACCGGAACTCGGCTTGGGAGTCTCTCCGACCGATGCGGTGGCACGAGTGGCACGTCTGCGACGTGTACGCCGGATTTACGTACTCGACCGGGATGCCTGCTTCTGTCGCCTTGTCCTTGATGCGCCCTTGCAGTCTGGCGAACGCCCACGAGTGAAGCCGACGGTTCATGTACTTCCCGTAATCGAGACGCTCACGGATGTACCTCAAGTCCTCCATCACCAACACCGGGTTCTCGAACTGCTTGGCGTACTCGACAGTATGTCGAGACGCCTTTTCCACGATGTCGGTGAGCGCGTTCTGGTAGTGCGAGAAGCGGCCTTCAATCCGCCACTCGGATGCCTCACGCTCTTGGAGTCGTTTCAGGGTCGTGTACATCTCTTTGCGGAGATGCTTCGCTTTGCTTCCGCTACACACGAACGGGTCAGTCGGAGAACCGCGCTTGAGGGCACAGCCCGTGATGAGGGCGGTTTCTCCGATGTCTAAGCCGATGTGCGTGGCGTCACCGTCCGTCGCTGGTTCTTTGACCGGGTACTCGACGGTGACGTGTAGTACCCAGTTCTTCCGGTGCTTTTGAAGCCGTATCTCGCCCGCCTTCGCGCCCTCCGATACGAGGTCGTGCCAGAGGGCTTCTTGTTCGGGGTTGATGCGGAGCGGTATCCAGAAGTTCGTCCCGCGCCCCGGTCGGGGAACCCACCACGTAAACTCGTAGTCGCGTTCCTCGGAGTGGTCGAACTTCGCGGCTTGGTTCGTGAGCCGTATCGGGTGTTCGTCGTGCAAATCCTTGGCGTTGTACGTCTTGCGGAGTTTCGGGACGTAGTTGCAGAGCGCGGCTTTGGCCTGATACGGCAGGTCGTAAGGCGTCACGATGTCGCTCACCGACGACATGGTACTCGCCCCGGCGTCGAACGCTTCTTGCAGACCGTCACGGTACGTTTCGAGCAGGTCGTTGAGTTTCGACTGCTTGTGCGCGGTAGGTGGCGCGAACGTCGCCTGCAACGTCTTCGTGACGGTCGTAGACACGCTACTGGTCCTCCACGTACTCCATCAGCACGTCGATGCTCACCTGTCCGGTCGTAGCGAGGAAGTATCCCGGTTGCCAGAACGCTTTGTCGAGTGCCTGCCGAACCTCGGGGTTCTCGTCGCGGATTTTGCGGGACGTAACGCCCTTGAGTGAGTTGATGAACTTGGTGAGGTCGGTCGTTGGCTTCGCCGTGAACAGAATGTGAACGTGGTCGGAACCACCGTTGACGTTCTGGATGTTCACGCCGAAGTCTTCGGAGATGTCGCTGGCAATCTCACCGACCCGTTCTGCGATTTCGTCGGTGAGGAGGTCTGCGCGGTACTTCGTGACGGTCACGAAGTGATATTGAAGCGCGTAGACCGTGTGCGACCCGGTTTCGAGGTTGTACCTCATTTGGCCGTTCTGACTTCTATACACCCAATTCTAATAAAAGTTTGCAGTCGTGGGGTATTCGGCCTACAACCGACGGTGGTGTGTGTAGGAGTTGTCGGCTTCACGCCCGCGCTAAAAGGCGGGATTCTCGCCTTGATAAAAGATAGCTATATCCCGTGGATGGGTCCGGTGTCGCACGATGGACGCACCGGGAGCCACCGAGGAGCCCGTTCGAATCCTCCACGTAGACGACGATCCGGAGTTCGCGTCGATGGCGGCGACGTTCCTCGAACGAGCGGGCGACGGCTTCGACGTCGACGTGACGACGAGTCCCGACGAGGCGCTTGCACACCTCGCGAGCGAGCCGGTCGACTGCGTCGTCTCCGACTACGACATGCCAGCGCAGACCGGCGTGGAGCTGTTGGCGACCGTCCGTGAGGCGCACCCCGACCTGCCGTTCGTGTTGTACACCGGAAACGGAAGCGAAGCGGTCGCCAGCGAGGCCATCGCTGCGGGCGTCACCGACTACGTCCGGAAACAAACGGGCACGGGTCAGTACGCCGTCCTCGCGAATCGGATCACGAACGCGGTCGAACGGTATCGGTCCGACCGAGAGCTCGAAGACAGCCTGGAGCGGCTCTCGTTGTTCGTCGAGCAGTCGCCGCTCGGGGTCATAGAGTGGAACGAAGCGTTCGAACTCGTGCGGCTCAACGAGACGGCGACGCAGATTCTGGGTTACAGCGAAGACGAGCTGCGCGGCACGTCGTGGCAACAGATCGTCCCCGACGACGCTGGTGGACGAGTCGGTGAGACGGTAGACGACCTGCTCGCAGACCGCGGCGGCTACCACAGCGTCAACGCGAACGTTCGCAGGGACGGCGACGAGATCGCGTGTGAGTGGCACAACCGCGTGGTGACCGACCGCAGCGGTGCCGTCACCGCGGTCTTCTCGCAGTTCCGTGAGGTCACGGACCGAGCCGCCGAGGCGAACGCGATCGAGCGAACCAACGAGGTGCTTTCGACGCTGTTCGAGGCGCTCCCCGTCGGTGTGCTGGCCGAAGACGCCGACCGAAACGTCCTCGCGGCCAACGACTACGTGTTCGACCTGCTCGGGACGCCAGGCGACCCGGACGAGGCCATCGGGGCGGACTGTGCGCAGTTGGCCGAGGCGGCCGCGGACGCCTTCGTCGACGCCGACGACTTCCCGCGGCGCATCGACGAGATCGTGGCCGAGCGGGCGCCCGTCGACGACGAGGCGATCGCGCTTCGGGACGGGCGAACGGTCGAGCGAAGCTACCGGCCGACACAGCTTCCCGGCGGCGACGGACACCTCTGGGTGTACCGCGACGTCACGGCGACCACGGAGCGCGAACGGAGCCTCGAGCGAGAGCGCGACCGACTCGACGAGTTCGCAAGTGTGGTCAGCCACGACCTGCGCAATCCGTTGAACATCGCCGTCGGACACACCCGGCTGCTTCGTGAGGAGTACGACACCGCGCGCGTCGAGGCGATAGACGGGGCGCTCTCGCGGATGACGGCGCTCGTGGGCGACCTGTTGACGCTCGCCCGCGCGGGAGCACACACGGGCGAGGTCGAACCGGTCAGCCTCGAGCGCCTCAGCGAGGAGTGCTGGGCCACCGTCGCGACCGACTCGGCGGTGCTCCGAATCGACGGCGAGTGCCGGCTCTACGCCGACCGGAGCCGGCTCAAACAACTCGTCGAGAACCTCTTCGCCAACGCGGTCGGACACGGCGGCAGCGACGTGACCGTCACCGTCGGCGGACTCGACGACGGATTCTTCGTGGCGGACACCGGACCTGGGATTCCGGGAGCCGAACGCGCCCGGGTGTTCACCGCCGGGTACTCGACCGACCGGGAGGGAACGGGATTCGGACTCACGATCGTACAACAGGTCGCAGACGCCCACGGCTGGAAGCTTCGCGTCGTCGACGCCGAAGGCGGCGGTGCACGATTCGAGATCACCGGCGTGACACCGGCGTGACCGCCCGGCTGGGCTCACTCGGGGGCCGAGTAGGCACCGGTAGCCGTTCGCTCGTGACCCCGCCCGTTTTGTGCGTACACACCCAATCACGGCCCATGAGCGCCGACCTCACAGAGAAGACCGACCGGTACGAGCGGATGCTCGCCGAGGCGCTCGACGCCGCAGAGCCGCGTCCACCGGCGGAGTCACCGCTCGGCGTCGCGGCCGCAGAGGTCCGCGAGATGGCGTCGTCGTACCTCGCCGACGGCCGACACTTCCGTGCGACCGACGATCCGGTGAACGCGCTCGCCTCGTTCTCGTACGGCTACGGTTGGCTGGACGCCGGCGTTCGGATGGGGCTGTTCGCCGTGCCGGCCGACACCGAACTGTTCACGACCTGAGCGCGAATTTAAGTATTCGACGCAGAAGGGAGACGTATGAGTGAGGTCGCCACCCTGACCGAGCGACTCGTGTCGATTCCGTCACACGAAGACGAGACGGCCGCCGGAGACGCAATTGCCAGCTGGCTCCGAGACGAGACCGACGCCGAGGTCGAGCGCGACGCCATCGGAAACGTGATCGCGTACAGACGTGGCGACGGTCCGGACGCGGACGGTGAGAGGTCCGACGCCACAGCAGACGGGGATCGTCCGCTGCTCGCACTTATCGGCCACCACGACGTCGTCCCGCCTGCTGAACGACAGACGACGGGCGAGGAGATCGAAGGAGACTATCTCGTCGAGCGCCGCGAGGGCCGGATCTACGGCCGCGGAAGCGCCGATATGAAAGGCGCGGTCGCCGCGTGTCTCCTCGCGTTCAGGGACGCGTCGGTGCCGGCGGGCCGAGACCTCGCCGTCGCCTCGTTCGTCGGCGAAGAAACCGGCGGAGAGGGCGCGAGACATGCGATCGACGAGGGATTCCTCCCAGACTACGCGCTCGTCGCGGAGGGATCGACGAACTACTCGAAGCCCGGTGTCACGGACGTCGCGGTCGCCCACAAGGGGCGTCGAGCCTCGACGCTGGTCGTGACCGGTTCATCCGCACACGCCTCGGAGCCTGCGGCGGGTGAGAACGCGATCTACCGCGCCTGTGACGCGGTCGATGTCGTCCGCGACCTCGACACGCCGGCGACGACGGTGGTCGGCGAGCCGGTCACCGGCTCGGTCGTCGTCACCGAGTTCCACGGCGGTGAGACCTGGAACGTAATTCCGGACCGCTGTACGGTGACGATAGACGAGCGGACGGTCCCCGACGTGCGTGCAGACCTCGCGCAGGCGGCCGACCGCACGGGCGTCGAGTGGGTCGTCGAGCAGGATCTGCCGCCGATGGGGTGTGCCGACGACGCGTTCGCGACGGCGGCGCTCGAGGCGACGCGTGCGGTCCATGACGAGCGGGGACTCGACGCGCCGACACACGTCGTCAAGCCACACGCGACCGACGCCGGGTGGCTCGCCGCGGCCGGCACCGCGTGCGTCGTGAGTGGTCCGTCGGAGCCAGGAGAGGCACACACCGAGACCGAGAGCGTCTCGATCGACGTGCTCGAACGATGCCAGGCGGCGTACACGCGGCTCGCCGAGACGACGTGGTAGCTCGGTGCGTGGCGGTATGGAAGGGGTTTTATGCGGTCCGACGAAAGTACGGCGCACTATGGGAGAGAAGTCGAAGGCGAAAAAGAAGCGGCTGGCGAAGGCCGAGCGCCAGAACACCCGCGTGCCTGCGTGGGTGATGATGAAGACCGACATGAACGTCACCCGAAACCCCAAGCGTCGCAACTGGCGGCGAAACGACCTGGACGAGTAGATGAGCACCGCAGAGTTCGAAGAGCGCGTCGTCACCGTTCCACTCCGCGACGCCAAAGGGAAACCCGTCCAGCAGCGTGCAGACTACGCGATGAAGATCGTTCGCCAACACCTCGCGAAACACTTCTCGGTCGAGACAGACGAGGTCCGACTCGACGCCTCGGTCAACGAGGCGGTGTGGGCGAACGGCCGGCAGAACCCGCCGAGTACGATCCGCGTCCGGGCGGCCCGCTTCGTCGAGGACGACGAGCCGGTCGTCGAGGCCGAGCACGCCGAATAACGTGTTACGGGCGACCTTCACCGGTTCGTCGTACGTGGGGGTCTTCGCCCGCGTCGTCGACGACCTCCTCCTCGTCAGACCGGACGTCGAAGACGACCTCGCAGAGGCGCTCGGCGCCGAGTTCGACGCGACCGTCCTCGCGACGACGGTCGGAGGCTCGAACACCGTCGGCTCGCTCGCGGTGGGCAACGAGAACGGCGTCGTGGTCTCGGCACGCGTGACCGACCGAGAGCGCGACCGGATCGTCGAGGCGGCCGACCGGCCGGTCGCCGAGCTCCCGGGCCGAATAAACGCCGCTGGCAACGTCGTGGTGGCGAACGACTACGGGGCGTACGTTCACCCCGACCTCCCTCGCGAGGCGGTGAAGACGGTCGGCGAGGCGCTCGACGTCCCGGTCGAGCGCGGCGACCTCGCCGACGTCCACACCGTCGGTACGGCCGCGGTCGCGAACAACACCGGCGTGCTCTGTCACCCGAACGCCCGCGAGCCGGAGCTACAGGCGATCGAAGCGGCACTCGACGTTCGTGCAGACGTCGGTACGGTGAACTACGGTGCGCCGCTCGTCGGTGCCGGACTCCTCGCGAACGACGAGGGCTACGTGGTCGGCGAAGATACGACCGGCCCGGAGCTCGGCCGCATCGAGGAGACGCTCGGCTTCATCGAGTAGGCTCACCGTGCGGGCCGCGGCTCACACTTTAGGAAGATACTTCCCTGTCCCTACCGCAGTCGTGGACATGAGCACGTACACCGTGAGCGGGCGGTTCCAGAGCCGAGACGGCTTCCAGCCGTTCACCAAAGACGTCGACGCGGAGAGCGAGTCGCTCGCCCGCGAGCGTATCTACACCCTCGTCGGGAGTCAACACGGCCGAAAGCGCACACAGATCGAGATAAACGAGGTGTCCGCAGCGTGATGGGTGGCGGTCAACAGCAGCTTCAGCAGCTCTCCCAGCAGCTTCAGGCGCTCGAAGAAGAGATAGAGGCCCTCGAAGCCGAGATCGAATCGTATCGGAGCGAAAAGACGGGAATCGACGAGGCCGTCGAGGCGATCGAGACGCTCGAGACGGGGTCGACGGTACAGGTGCCGCTCGGCGGCGGCGCCCACGTCCGCGCGTCGATCGAAGATATCGACGACATCGTCGTCTCACTCGGCGGGAACTACGCCGCGACACAGCCACAGGACGACGCCATCGACGTTCTTCGGCGCAAACAGGACGCCCTCGACGACCGAATCGAAGAGACCCAAGCGTCCGTCGACGAGCTCGAATCCGAGAGCAGCGAGCTCGAACGGCAGGCACAACAAATGCAACAACAGATGCAACAACAGCAGATGCAGCAGCTCTCACAGGACGCAGACGAGGAGTGAGCCGTGTTCGACGGACTGAAAGACAAGCTGCGTAGCTTTCGCGAAGACGTCGAAGAGACCACCGACGTCGAGGAGACCGCCGACGTCGACGCGGCTGCCGACGCCGAGAGTACGACGGACGGTGAGTCTACGCCGGCTGCTGTCGACAGCGAGCCGACCGAAGGCGACGCTGCCGGACACGGCGGTTCGGCCGGCGCCGTAACCGATACCCAGTCCGCCGACGAGTCGTCGACATCGGCTCCCGACCGAACCGACGAGCGCGGCGACGGGGCCGACGGAGGCGAGCCGAGTACCTTCCAGCGAGCGAAGGCGTTCGCGACCGGGCGCATCATCATCGAGGAAGAAGACCTCGAAGATCCCCTGTGGGAGCTCGAGATGGCGCTCTTAGAGAGCGACGTGGAGATGAGCGTCGCCGAACAAATCCTCGACACCGTTCGCGAGACGATGCTCGGCGAGTCGAGACGCCAGGTGGAGACGACCGGCGAACTCGTCGAACAAGCGCTTCATGATGCCCTCCTCGAAGTCATCGGGGTCGGACAGTTCGACTTCGAGACGCGAATCGAGGAGGGAGACAAGCCGGTTACGATCGTGTTCACCGGCGTGAATGGGGTCGGAAAGACGACGACGATCGCCAAACTCTCTGAGTGGCTCGGCGAGCGGGGCCACTCCTCGGTGCTCGCGAACGGCGACACCTATCGAGCGGGTGCCAACGAGCAGATCGCCGAACACGCGGACCGGCTCGACCGCGAGCTGATCGCACACGAGCAGGGTGGTGACCCCACGGCCGTGATCTACGACGCCGTCGAGTACGCCGCCGCGAACGACGTCGACGTCGTACTCGGCGATACGGCGGGCCGCTTACACACGAGTGACGACCTGATGAGCCAGTTAGAGAAGATCGATCGCGTCGTAGAGCCGGACCTGACGTTGTTCGTCGACGAGGCGGTGGCCGGACAGGACGCCGTCAACCGTGCACGTGAGTTCGATTCGGCCGCCGAGATAGACGGCGCAGTGTTGACGAAAGCCGACGCAGACACCTCCGGCGGCGCGGCCATCTCGATCGCGTACGTCACCGGCAAACCGGTGTTGTTTTTGGGCACTGGCCAGGGGTACGAAGACCTCAGACGGTTCGACCCCGAAGCGCTCGTAAACGACCTGCTCGGTGCGTGAGTTCACCACGACGCGTCGGGATTCCTCGGGAGCGAATCGCACACCGGCGGCGGGATCAGAACCCTTAACAGTTCACCGAGGTTTGTATATGATAGCGGGATGGGATAGCCAGGAGATTCCGCCGGGCTCATAACCCGGAGATCGGTAGTTCAAATCTACCTCCCGCTATGGCTTCGTTCGGTACGATTTTCTGACGCCCGCCGACCCGGAAGCGATTTCAGTCGGCCAGTCGTGTCCTCTGTATGGAGTACGAATCGAGTCTCGACCGCGCGATGGAGGCCGTCCCCGACTTCGACGGCTCCGACGAGCGGCTGTCGGTGCCAGATCCGGACATTCAAAAAGACGGGGCGTTCACCCGCCTGAACAACCTCTCGGCGATAGCCGACGCGTTGAGTCGCGACCCAGAACACGTTCACTCGAAGATACAACAGGAGCTCGGGACGGCCGGGCAGTACGAAGACGGCCGCGCCCGCTACAGCGGAAACTTCCGCGAGCGCGACTTCGCCGGGGCGATAGACTCGTACATCGAGTCGTACGTCACTTGTTCGGAGTGTGGGCTGCCCGACACCCGACTGGAGACGGAAAATCGGACGCCGATGCTGCGCTGTGAGGCGTGCGGGGCGTTCAGACCGGTCGCTAAACAACCCACGAGCACCACGAGCCACCAAGAGGAGGCGATCGAGTCGGGTAACACGTACGAGCTCGAGATCGTCGGTACCGGGCGAAAAGGCGACGGCGTCGCCGAACGCGGAGAGTACACGATCTTCGTCCCCGGCGCCGAAGAGGGCGAGACGGTTCGAGCGTACATCAAGAACGTCTCGGGCAGCCTGGCGTTCGCCCGCCGCGAACAGTAGCTCCCCTCACTCCCCAGCGTCGAATCGCTCGAGTGCGACCTCGAGCATGTCGGGAGAGACGGGCTGGAACTCCTCGCGTTCGTGATCGGGGAAGTATCCACGGACGTCGTTCCACGACCGTCTGGCGTATCGCGCATCGAGTAACACGCGAACCCCCCGCTCGTCTGCGCCTCGAATCACGCGGCCCACGGCCTGGCGTGCCTTTCGAACGGCCGGGACGGTGAGCGCCGTCTCGAAGCCCTCGGAGAACCGGCGGTCGTACGCCGCGATCACCGCTTTCGTCCGTGGCTCTTCGGTGTTGATTATCGGGACGCCACAGACGACCGCGGCGGCGAGCCGATCACCGCTGTAGTCGACGCCCTCGGTGAGCGTGCCCCGGAGGCTCGTCACCAACACCTTATCTCCTCCCTCGAAGAACGCGGACTTCAGCGACTCCGTCTCGCGGTCGTCCGACGACTCGTCGAGGAGGACCGGCTCGTCGAGTCGTTCGTCGAGTTCCGTCGCCATCCAGCGCGCCTCGGTATAACTCGGAGTGCCGACCAGTACGTTGCCGTCACACGCGGCAACCCTTGCCGTCGCGTCGACGTACGCGAGTCGCGTCTCGGTTTCCTCACCGGGTACTCCGCGATTGGCGTGCGTGAACTTCGGCGCGTCGACCGCAAAACTCGCCCGGTTCTGGGGCGGAAACGGGAGCCCGTGGGTTCGTTCGACGACGGGTCGGCCCCGCGCCGCGAGGTGGTCGAGCCCGGTCACCTCACGGAAGACGTCCATCGGCTCGAGCGTCGCGCTCATCAACACGCCGCCGCCGAACGCGGCGAGTCGGTCGCCGATCGCCGCACTCGGGAGACAGTTGTACAGCGCGAGACTCGCGGCGTGCGTTCGTCGCCACGAATCGGCGGGCGCTGTCTCGTCGTGCGTACTCTCGAGTTGGATCGCTCTGAAGAACGTCGTGTGGTCCTCGCGGTACCACGCGGCGATGGTCCGGCCGACACCGGGTGCGGTGTAGCGCGCGTCCGCATCGGAGATCGCATCGAGCGCGCGTTCGACGAAGGCGCCGACCGCCGGCGCACGGGTCCAAACTCGGTCACCGTAGCCCGCGCGCTCGGCCCACGCGGAGATTTCGTCCTGGGCGGGTTCGGTCGGGTCTCGAAGCGGGATGTCGTGGTCTGTCTCTTCACCCCCCGAAACGCGCCAGTCCGGACGCGTCGCGTCGAGATGGGTGGTGACCCGGCGGTCGAGCTCGTCACGGAGGTCGGCGTAGAACGCGCGGACGCGTTCGAGGTCGGTGCGGGTCACGTCGGCGTCGGCGAGTTCGGCACGGATCGCCTCGGCGTCGGCACCCGCAGCCGTCTCCGTCCGGTCGCCACCAGCGGCCACCCCGTCGTCGCCGCTTCGATCGGACGAGTCGGCGGTCAGCCTGAGCGGCTGTAGTACGCGGGTGAGTTCGTTTACTGCGTCTCGTAGGCTCGCATCGGCAACCTGGTCGCTGACGAGGTCACGGACGCGCGGTTCGAGCATGTGTGCTTCGTCACAGACGACGAACGTCGACTCGTCGAGGAGTGCCCCGGTGAACGTCGCGGTCGTTACGGGGTCGAACGCGTGGTAGTAGTTGCCGATCACGACCTCGACTGCGGGCACGAGCGCACCCATCACCGAGTGGGGACACGAGCCGTGGCTCGCAGCGAGCCGGACGAGCTCGTCGGGGCCGACGTGTCCGCGCGCCTCGTACTCGAACGGAACGGCTGCCTCTGGACTGTCGCCGTCCTCAGGCAGGTCCTCGAGGTACCCGGCGTAGAACGGGCAGAACTCGGTGTCGCCGTGTGTCTCGGTCTCGGGTGGGTACGGGGTCGGCTCGCCGTCGACGGCGAGGAAGTCAGACGACGTGTCGGTGCCGCCGCTCCCGCTGTCCGCCAGTCCGACCTGTTGGCTCCGCGCCGCACGCGCGAGCGCGCCAGCCGTCGTCGCGCCGTCGTCGCCGATCAGGTTACGGGTGCGCTCGCGGAGCCCGTCACACCGCTCGTATACGGTCCCGCGGTCGATGCCGGCTCGGTTCTCGCGGGCGTACGGGCACACGTCGGCTTTTCCGACGAGCGTGATGCCGGAGACGGGATCGGCGTGCGCTGGGAGGTTCGTGTTGATCGTCTCGAGGTCGGCCTCGAACTGGCGAAGCTGTTGTTTGACGCTTGTGAGCACGAACACGCGCTCGAAGTCGGAGTCGGGGTCGCGCACGCGGTCGATTCCCGCGGTCAACGAGAGCATCGTCTTGCCCGTGCCGCACGCGCCTTCGAGCGCGAGGAATCCCCCCTCCTCGGCGGCGTCGATGGCGGCCTCGATGCCGTCGACCTGCTCGGGGTACGGCGTTGGGTGGCCGAAGATGTCGGTCCAACTCGGGTCGCTCGTCACTGGTCCGGGTTGTGCCTCATCTGGGATAAACGTTCACCGGCCCGCCCGGGTGGCCGAGTGGCGGCCGTCCGTCCCGACTCACGGTCCGACGCCGCGCTGGCCAGGGAGCCCCCGGCTCGCGGCGACGCCGACGAGTCCGACGGCGAGCGCGAGGACGGCCGTGGCCCCGCCGAGGAACGCGGTGTCGAACGCGACGCGCTCGACGGCGAGTCCGAGCGCACCGCTCCCGGCCGACTCGAGAAGCAGGGCGACCCCGCTGAAGACGGCGTAGGCGCTGCCACGCACGTCCGCGGGCAGCGAGTCGAGGAGAAACGTATCGGCTGCAGGAAACATCGCGTGGACGACGACCCCGAGCAGGGCCGTCGCGACGACAAGCGCTGGGACCGACTCGACGACGACGAGCAGTCCGAGTGCAGCCGCGAACGAGACGAGGATACCGATCAGGTACGGGACGTGTGGAAGCCGGTCGGCCAGCTGGCCGCCGAACCAGAACGCCGGGAGGCCGGCCGCGAAGACGACCGTGAGCAGGCCGTTCGCGAGTCCGCCGGAGACGCCTTTCACCGTGGTCAGATACGTCACGTAGAAGTTGAACACGCCCTGCCAGACGAACCCGGGTGCCGCGACGACCACCACCACGAGGAGGACGATCCGCCAGTGGGTGAGTGCGGCGCGGAAGTTGCGATCTGCGCCGGCGCTCTCCGGGAGCGGACGTCGTCGAAGCACCACGAACAACACCGCGGTGACACAGAGCGCAGCGACCGCGAGCAGCCGGAAGACGTCGTTCCATCCGGCGACGACTAAGACGGCGACCACGACACCTGGGGCGACCACGGCCGCGAGCTGGCTCGCCGCGCCGTGGATTCCGATAGCTCGGCCGCGTCCGCTGGGAAACAACTCGGCGACGAGCGGGACGGCAGCGACGAAGTACGCGCCCGACGACAGTCCGATGGCGAACGCGCCGGCTTGGAGCGCACGGATCGAGCCGGCGCCGCTCGTGAACGTCGCCGCGAGCGCGAGCGCGACGCCGGACCCGAGCACGACGTAGTGACGCGGGACGCGGGTGAGGAGGTACCCAACCGGGATTCGTGGGAGGGCCGACCCGACCCACACGAGCGTAGTGACGGATCCGACCACCGCCGGACTCGCGTCGAAGGTGGCGCCGATCGTCGGGACGAGCGGGGCGAACGAGACGCGACCGAGGTTGACTAAAAACACCAGCCCGCAGAGCGTGCCGAAGGTTCGTCGGGTCACCGGCACACCCGTCGGTTCGGGCCGGTCACCGGGCAGACCCGTATCGCGACCGCCTCACACGCCACAGACGTCGAAGAGGTCGTCGAGCGCCTCGATCTCCCACGTCGGCCATACGTTGAGGTCCCAGTTCCGACGGTGCGGGCGGCGGATGAACGCGGAGTCGACGCCGGCATTTTCGGCGGCCTTCACGTCGGACTCGTTGTCACCGACGAAGAGCGCGGAGTCGGCGTCGAGGTCGCCGAGCGCCTGCTCGAGGTAGTGCGGGTTCGGCTTTCGCAGCTGGAGGCTGTGGATCGTCGGCTCGCGACCGTACGCGGCGCCGAATCGGTCGAAGCCGTCGAAGTGGTCGACGAGGAAGTCGACGGTCGCCTGCTGATTCGACGAGACGATTCCCATCTTCACGTCGAGGTCCGCGAGCGTTCCGAGGTCGTCGTACGGCGTCTTGCGGCCCGCGCGCGCTTCGTCCTGTTGGGCGCGAGAGACCACGTCGTCGCGGGTGCGCCAGAAGCTCCCAGGATCGAGGTCGTACGTCTGACAAACGGTTCCGACGCTTCCGGGCGTCGCACCGATCGTCATCTGCTCTACGTCGTCGGGGTCCGGGTCGTCGACGCCGCACTCCGTGAACGCGTCCCGGGTCGCCTCCCGGAGGACGTCAAAGCGCGTGCGGCCGACGAGAACACCGTCGTTGTCGAAGACGACGGTATCGTATCTCATATGCGATATCCTCCTCCAAGTGATAAAAGAGTTTCAGTCGACGAGGCCTGCGTTTCAGAACGGTTTATCACAGAAGCAGCTCGAAGACCCGTATGCATGTAAGTGTCATCGGCGGCAGCACGGCCGCCGGCGAGACAGCGGACACGGCGAGGTCGTTGGGGACCGAACTCGCGTCGCGAGGACACACGGTCGTCTGTGGCGGGCTCGGCGGCGTGATGGAGGCGGTGTGTTACGGGGCCTGCGAGGCGGGGGGCGAAACGGTCGGCATCCTGCCGGGCGAGCGTCGGACGGACGCGAACCCGCACGTGACCGTTCCTATCGCAACCGGGATGGGACACGCGCGAAACGCACTCGTCGTATTGAACGGTGACGCGGTGATCGCCGTTGCGGGCGCCCACGGCACGCTCTCGGAAATCGGACTCGCACTCGCACACGGCCGTCCAGTGGCGGGGATCGGGACGCACGCGGTCGATGGCGTCGAAGCCGTGGCGTCGACGTCGGCGGCCGTCGACTACGTTGAGGCGTCGGTTAACGAAGACTGACGGATCGTCGTAGGAGCTCGGTCGTCTCTCTCACCACGATGTCGGTCAGTTACCAGGTGTCGTGGAAGGTGTCGAACTCGATTGAATCGAGCGGCTTCTCGCCGATCGCGGCCTCGTACTCGCCGGGCGTCAGCATCGGTTTGTGAAAGCGCGGTCCGTCGTCGGTGGTGATCCGCGGACAGCCGGTGTTGACGAACGCGTCCATGTTGAAGTTTCGCAGGCGGTCCGGGGTCACCTCGTCCATCGTTATCAGGTAGGCGTCGTCGTTGGCGTCGACGATCTCACGGGCCTGTTCCCAGCGGCCCTGGCCGATCTTCGTACAGAAAATAACGCCCCACTTCTGTGCGTCCATCGCCTTGTGGACCGCGGCGTACCGCTGTTTGAGGAACTGGTCGTGTTCGGCGATCGTGACGACGTTGTTCACCGGGTCGGCGATGACGACGGTCTTTTCGGGATGCTCCATCGCGAGCCCGACCGGGTGGAACTTCCCGCCACCGACGTACAACACCTGGTCGGCGGGGATGTCCGCGGAGGCGTAGTTGCAGCCGAGCACCTGTCCTTCCTTCGTGAGCCGGTCGTCGCCGCGTCGGGTGTGAACCTCGTAGCCGCGGGTCTCGAGCCAATCGGTCATCTCCTCAAAGCGGTTCATGTGTTGTGCCGTCGTTACGAGACCGACGTCTGGGTCGTCGTCGGGGTCGGGCAGTTCCTCGAGCGACTCCTCCATGATCGGGAAGGGGTCGACGTTGGAGAACAACGGCACGTAGACGATGCTGTCGGACTCCTTCATCGGGGTGTGTCCGAAGTGCACGAAGACGTCGGTTCGTCGCATCAGGTACGTGTCGAGGTCGCAGGCGCCGTAACACGGCTGTCCGGAGAGCATGAACGTCACGTCGTCGGGCGCCACCGCCCGGAGGTCGTCGGCGACGCTCGGCCCGCGGCGTTTCAACCCTTCCGGAAACTGGAGCCCGACCTTCGTCGCGTCTCGTTCCTCGATCGCCTCGACGATCCGGTCGAGCTCGTAGTCCCACTCTCGGTCGTGTTTCAGCGACATCCCCGTCTTGGTGAGGTCACCCTCTGTCGACCCGCGGCTCATGTTGTCTCGATTTGCGGGGCAGGACGGTTAAGCGACGCGTTCGACAGCGACGAGTGCAACTGCTGAAGGTTACACCGTCTCGAAACGTGGGTTTAGCTAGGTACATCCCACGGCAGACCGCATCCACTGCTCCGACAGACGACAGAAGACCGGGTATGGAATCCGGTGGGTCGGGCGTGGCCGACAGGTCGAACCTAGACGGCGATTCGAGTGTGACCGACGAATCGAATGGACTCGACGGATACATCTCGCGGAGTCACGAAAGATAGCGTATGGCTGACCTCCCGCTGGAACACGTACACGTGCGACCCGACGAGCCGACGGATGGGGCGCCCGCCCCTGCAGTGATCGTTCTCCACGGTCGGGGCGCAGACGAACGGGACCTCCTCCCGGTGGCCGCGTCGCTGCCGGAGTCACTCCACGTCGTGAGCCTCCGCGCACCGGAGCCGTTACAGGGCGGGTACACCTGGTACGACCTCGACCTCTCGGCCGGCGGGCTACACCAGAGCCAGCCGGATCCGACCGACTTCGAGCGCAGCCTGCGACTCGTCGAAGACGCTATCGCGGGCGCCGTAGACGCCTACGACCTCGACCCCGACCGGCTCGGACTGCTCGGGTTCAGCCAGGGCGCGATCACGAGCCTCTCGTTGTTGCTCGAGTCGCCGGCGCGCTACGCCTGGGTCGTCGGCCTCCACGGATACCTCCCGGAGTCGCACAGTGCGTTGACGCCGTCGGAGATCGAGGGACGTAGGGTGTTCGTCGGCGCCGGCGACGACGACCAGGTGATCCCCGAACACCGGAGCGCCGCGGCCGCAGACCGGCTGGCGGCCCTCGGCGCCGTCGTGACCCACGAGACGTACCCGACCGGACACGGAATCGGTCGCGACGAGCTCGCAGACGTGGTGACGTTTGTGGAGTCGTCGATGTCGTGAACGGAACGCGTGTCGCGTGGGGTTCCCGACGACTCACTCGGCACCGGCCGTGTCGAGCGGCTCGGTACACCAGTGACAGAAGTCGAGCGTCGGGTCCGTCTCACGACCACAGTGAGGACACTCGACCGTGGCCGACGCCGACTCGGGGGACGAAGCGTTCGACGCCGACGCGGCAGAGACGGTCGTCGTCGACCGACCGAGGAGCCGATCCACGAGGCCGGTCGTCGCCGTCTCGTCGACGGACTCGTCGAGCGGGTCGACATCGGTGGCCGCTCGAGCCGCCTCGTGCTCCTCGTACCGGCGGTTGTTGCGGACCGCGAGCACGTAGGCGTCGACGACGCTTGCGGCGACCACGGCCAGCCCTGGGGCGATATCCGCGAGCGGCGGCGACTCCCGCGCGAGCAGCTGGTCGACCGCCGGCTCGGGGACGAAGAGGATCAACACGGCCGTGATCGCCGCGTACCAGCCGAACGCTCGCGCCCACCGGCGGAGGTAGGCGTGGCCGAGTCCGGAGATGACGATCGCTAACAGTACGGCGAGCCAGGGTCGCCGTCTGCGGAGTTCGCTCATGACGGGTGGTACGATCTGCGGTATCCTGTAGTTATCCCTCTCTCGGTGTCCCGATTCTCCCGCTCTCGGTGCGCTTATACGCGGGAGGCGTCGACGGGTCGTATGGTCGCCATTCCGACGACCGAACTGCTCACCGGGCTCCGTATCGCCCTCTACGCCGTGGTGTACTGGGGCGGCGGCTTCGTCGTCGCGTACCTGCTCTACCGGCGATGGCGCGGGAGCGGCCCGCGCGACGACGAGGCGTGAGCCGTCTCTCGGTCACGTCGTTGTCGAGCGTCCCCCGACGTCTCGAGCGTTCCGGTTCGGACACGCTTTTGCCGTCGCTCTACACAGGGGGGGCATGACCGACACCGCACTCGTCGTCGGCGGGACGCGATTCATCGGCCGACACACGGTCGAGGAGCTGGCGGCGAACGGCTACGCCGTCACGACGCTGACCCGGGGGACCCACGTGAACCCGTTCGCCGACGACGACCGCGTCGATCACCTGACCGGCGACCGGACGGTCGACGCGGACCTCACGGCTGCACGCGACGCCGTCGACCCGGACGTCGTGATCGACTGCGTTGCCTACCACCCGGCCGACGTCGAGGCGGCAACGACGATCTTCGCCGACGTCGACGTCGACGCCTACGTGTGCGTCTCCTCCGGAGCGGCCTACGGCGAAGAGCACGTGCCAAAACGCGAGGGCGTGACGCCCCTCGAGTCGTGCACGCCGGCACAGGCCGTCGACGAACGCGACGTGACCTACGGAAATCGGAAGGCCGCGGGCGACCGCGCCGTGTTCGCCGCCGCCGAGGACGGTGTCGCCGCGACCGCGGTTCGCCCGTGTATCGTCTACGGCCCACACGACTACACCGAACGGCTCGACTACTGGGTCGACCGCGTACTCACGTACGACCGCGTCGTAGTTCCAGGTGACGGGCAGAACCTCTGGCACCGGGCGTACGTGGAAGACATCGCCAGCGCGCTCCGGATCGTCGCCGAGCGCGGCGAGCCTGGGTCGGCATACAACGTCGGCGACGAGCGGGCGCTCACGCTCGCAGAGACGCTCGAGACGGTCGTAGCCGTCGCCGACACCGACTGTACGGTCGTCCCCGCCGGCCCCGAGACGCTCGCCGCCGGCGGGCTTGTGGCGAGCGATTTCGTCCTCTATCGCGAGTACCCACACCTCCTCGAGACGCGGGCACTGGCCGACCTCGGGTGGGAGTCGACCCCCGTGCGTGAGGCGATGCGTCGGACGGTCGCGGATCACCGAGCGACCGACCGCGACGGGCGCGAATGGGATCCCGGTCGCGACGCCGAGGAGCGAGTGCTTGCGGCGACGACGGAGTGAGTCAGTACGCCGCGTCCCACCGAACCGGCTTGCGGCGGTTGGGACAGTCGAGACACTCGACGGCGTCCATCGTGTCGACCGCGACGCTCGTCCCCTCACAGTTGCCACAGAGGTAGCCGTACCGGTCGGTGTGGTCTGCGTCGGCGTAGGCGGCATAAAACGGCGCGAGCGAGCCTCGCTCACCGGCTTCGAAGTCGACGTGGACCGTCTCGCCGTCGGCCGTCTCGTAGACGCCAGCGGTGAGTCCGCCGGTCGCTTCGATCTGTTTCCGGTAGTGTTGTTCGTCGAACGCTTCGCCCCCGATCTCGACGGTTCGCTCGCCGGCGGGGTCGTATCCTTCTCGCTCGTAGAAGGCGGTTCCGGCCTCGTTGTCGGCGAGCACGGTCCCCTCGATGGCGTCGACATCGCGGTCGCGGAGCGCGCGCTCCACGTGTTCGAGGAGCTGCGAGCCGATGCCGGCGTTCCGGTGCTCGGGGTGGACGTGGAGCCAGTCGATCTCGCCGACGCGTTCGCGGCGGTCGACGACGTAGCTCTCGGCGAAGCCCACGACGTCGCCGTCGACGGTCGCGACGGGACAGACGGTGGTCTCGTCTGCGATCGTGTCGCCGAGGTCCGACGCTCCGTACCAGTTCTCGACCGACTCTCTGAGCAGCGGTTCGCCGACGGCGTGCCCGTACGATGCAGAAAGCGACGCCAGCGCAACCTCGCGAATCGACTCGACGTCCGACGCGGTCGCAGCGCGGATCTCCATACGTCGCGATCACAGCGTGAGAACAAAAAGTCACCCCACTGTCGTCGTCGATGGGGCACGGCCCCCGACCGCACGCGTCAGGAAATCGAGTACGCGGCCGCCGCCATGAGCAGCATCGTCAGCGCGAACGCCAGCCCGAGTAGGTACGTGAGCGAGCGGTTCTCCCACCGGAGGTGCTGGAAGTACGCGATGATGAGCCCCGTCTTGACGACGGAAAGCGCCATCGTGCCGGCGAACGCCTGCTGGTAGGTGAACTCGAAGAACTCGACTTCGAAGAGGACGAAGTTGATCACCGCGGCGAGCAGGAGCGCGAGGTAGATGGCCGAGTACAGTTTGACTGAGTCGGACGCCATTGCAAGAACGGTCGAGACACGTCGTTAAAGATGTATCTATCTGCACGACGACGCGATTCCGGCCGCGAGAGCGAAACGGCTAAGATCGGCTCGTGCGTACGTTATTCCGGTCGCGGCATCGTCCTCGGCCGAGTCACGTGGACCCGCTTGAACCAACCGACGACCTGCTCGAATCGCTGTACGTCGTGAACAAGGCCGCAAAGCGGCTCGCAGACGAGGCGACGGCCGCCTACGAGCGCGGTGACGTCACCGAGAGCAACGTGCAGTCGGCACGAAAAGACGCCCTCTATCGGACCAAGACGCGCGTGCTGAATCGGATCGTCGCCGGCGACCCATCGGCCGTCTCCGGCGAGTACCACGCGGTACACGGCGACGTCTGGCTCCTCGTCGACGTGCGAGGGTGGACGTTCCATCAGCCGCCGCGGGCCTTCGGAAGCGACCTCACCGACCGGATCGAGACGGCCAACACGGAAGCCGAGCCGCGATCGGTGCCGTACGTGAGAGACCCCACGGCGACGCGCTCCGACCGGAGCTTGGCGGAGGCCCTGTCTGCGCTCGCCGCACGCGGCGTCGACGCCAACGACCACCTCGCGCGTCCGACCATCCTCGACGAGCACGACCGGCTCGTCGACGTCAGGTGGTCGTGTTTGCGGTAGGTGTAGCGGGCAGGCGCTCGGGGGCCGCCGCCGGTGGTCGAAGCCGAGCGTTTACCACGGTCGGTCCCGATGAGTGACGCAACGACACATGTCCCACACCGATACCCGCTCCGTCGGCGAGCTCGAGGCGCAGGTCGGCACGCTCGACGACGCCTCACCGTCGGAGTTGACTGTGGACGAGCGCGCACGTCTCACCGATGCGCTCGTCGCACTCGCCGACGCGTACGGCGCTCGTGGTGACTTCCACGCGGAGGCCGACGCGCTGTCGAGTCTCGAACGACTCCACGCGGCTCACTCGGAAGCAGAGATAGACGTCCACCTCGCGACCGCGCTCGCGAACGCGACTGCCGTCCGCGACCGTGACGACGTCTACGAGACGAGCATCCAGCCCGACCGGCTCGGCGAGTATCGCGACCGGATCGAGGCGCTCTACGACGACCGGAGCGTGCCGGCGATCGCGGCCCCGCTGGCTCGAGCGACCGCAGAGACGATCCACGCGAACGCGAAGGCGGGCCGACTCGACCGGGTCGGGCCGCTGCGTGAGCGACTAGAGGGGATATACGAGGCCCACTCTGCCCCAGACGTCGCCGCGTCGTTGCTCACGGGGTACGCCCACGCTGAGCGACACCTCGGCCCGGGCGATGCCGACCAGACGGCGGGCGACGAAGGCCCGATCGACCGGCTCGAGCGCGCCGAGACGTTGTTCGAGCGTCACCCGGATGCGGACGTCGCGGCCGGCTACGCCGGGGTGCTCGCCGGGCGGACGAACCGCGACGCCGACCGGGGAGCCGTAGAGGCGATAGAGGGGCGGATCGCCCGAATCGAGGCGCTCGAACAGGGGTACCCGGCCCGCGAAGAAGCGATTCGAGGGTGGCTCCCGATGGCGACCGCCAACGCAACACGCGCTGGCTTCGAGGCCGCCGACGTCTCTCGGGTCGACCACTGGGCGCGACAGACGGCCGAACACCACGAGGCGATCGACGCGCCGACGAGCGCGACGTGGCTGGCCGTCGCGACGTTCTACGCCGGGCGGGCCGCGTTCTTCGACGGCGACGTCGAGACGGGTGAGTCGAGACTGGAGCAGCTCAGGGATCTCGCCGACGCCTACGAGAATCCGGTGTTCGACCACTGGCTCGGCCGGGCGATGTTCGATGCTGCCCGCGCGTACGTGGAGGCGAATCGCGGCGAGCGCGCGCGGTCGATGGCCGACGAACTCGCGTCGTTCGCCGAGGGACACCAGGACCAGGCGGCGATCGAGTCCGGGCTCGAGGGGCTGTACACCCACGCCCCGGCGATGTTCGACGACCCGTCGTTCGCCCCCGACGACACTGCGCCGGCCGCCGGGAGCGACGAGGTAGGGGCGTCCGGAGCGTCCGAGGCGGTCGCTGCGTCGGCGGCCGGCGCGTCTGCAGCTGACGACGCAGCCGCCTCTCCGACTACGGCAGATCCCACCGACGACGAGCCGTCGGCGGCCGACCTGGTCGAGCGGCGGGCCAGCGGTGAGTCGCAATCGCCCGTCGATGCGGGCGAGCCGACGGCCGAGCTCGGCGAGCCCACGGCGGCGACAGACCGGGAGGTCGAACGCGACCAGATCGACGCGTTCGAAGACGTCCTCGACGCCGCGGAGACGGCGGCCGACGACGGGGGGTGTGGCTCGTGTGGCGACGACGGCTGCGGGAGCTGTGGCACCGACACCGACCTGAACGACCCGGCCAGTGCGCCCGTGATCGCCGCGGCGGTCCTCGGCGTGGTGGTCGCCGGCGTCTCCGTTCTTTACTCGCTCTACCGGCTCGGCTCGTACGCGGTTGGACGGCTACGAGAAGACGCGAGTTGAGCGGCCCGCGTTCGACGTTCCGAAACCCTTACTCTCGGGCCGTCGTACCGACACGTATGACAGAGACGTCGGACGACCCCGACGACACGAGTGATGACGGGTCGGTCGTCGACCCCGCAGAGGTGGAACACGTCGCGGAGCTGGCCCGCGTACGCCTCGACGAGGACGAACGAGAGCTGTTCGCCGAGCAGTTCGCGGAGATCCTCGACGCCTTCGCGGCGCTCGATGAGGTTCCCGAAACGGACCGCGAGGAGCCCCTCGTGAACGTGATGCGCCCCGACGAGGTCGACGAGAGCCTCAGCCAGTCGGCGGCACTCGCAAACGCCGAGGAGACCGAAGACGGCTTCTTCGTCGGCCCGAAGGTGTCGTGATGGCCGTCGAGTACAACGCGTTTATTACCGAAGCGTCTATCGACGGCGCCGACGACGGGCCGCTCGCAGGAACGACGGTCGCGGTGAAAGACAACATCTCGACTAAGGGCGTCACAACGACCTGCGGCTCCGACATGCTCGCCGACTACGTCCCGCCGTACTCCGCGACGGTCGTCGAGCGGCTCACCGACGCGGGCGCACAGATCGTCGGTAAGACCAACATGGACGAGTTCGGAATGGGGACGACTACGGAGACCTCCGCGTTCGGTCCAACCCGGAATCCGGTCGCCCCCGAGCGCGTTCCTGGCGGATCCTCGGGTGGGTCGGCGGCGGCGGTAGCGGCCGGCGAGGCCGACGTCGCGCTCGGCTCCGATACGGGCGGCTCCGTTCGGTGTCCGGCGGCGTTCTGTGGCGTCGTCGGGATCAAGCCCACCTATGGGCTGGTGTCCCGATACGGGCTCGTCGCGTACGCCAACTCGCTCGAACAGATCGGGCCGATCGCTCCGACGGTCGCGGAGGCTGCCGCCGTCCTCGACGTGATCGCCGGGCCGGACCCGAACGACGGAACCACCCGCGACCCGAACGCCACGACGGACGGTGACGTCTCGACCGACTACGCCGCGGCGGCCGACGGCGACGCCGAGGGACTGACCGTCGGGGTCCCCACCGAACTGTTCGACGGTGCCGACGAGCGGGTGGTCGAGACGGTCGAGGCGGCCATCGACGACCTCGTCGCGGCGGGCGCGACGACGACGACGATCTCGCTCCCGTCAGTCGAACACGCCGTCGAGGCGTACTACGTGATCGCGATGTCGGAGGCTTCATCGAACCTCGCGCGGTTCGACGGGGTGCGATACGGCCACCGCGCCGAGGCCGACGGGAACTGGAACGAGTCGTTCGCGGCGACCCGCGAGGAGGGGTTCGGTGCCGAGGTCAAACGCCGGATATTACTGGGAACGTACGCGCTCTCAGCGGGATACCACGACGAGTACTACGCGAAAGCACAGGACGCCCGCGCCTGGGTTCGCCAGGACTTCGAGGCCGCGTTCGAGACCGTCGACGTGATCGCCTCGCCGACGATGCCGGTGCTCCCGTTCGAGCTGGGTGAGAGCCTCGACGACCCGCTGCAGATGTACCTCGCCGACGCGAACACGACCCCGGTGAACCTCGCGAACCTGCCGGCGATCTCGGTGCCGGCGGGCGAGGCGGACGGGCTCCCGGTCGGACTCCAGCTCGTCGGTCCCGCCTTCGAGGAGGCGACCGTGATCCGCGCGGCCAGTGCGGTCGAGGGTGAATGAGTCTGACAGACGAGGAGCTGGACCGCCTCGCCGACGTGGTCCGGCTCCAGCCGACGAAGAACGCCGAACTCGAGGACGCCTGGGGCGTCGACGGCGGTAGCGCGGTCCACCGGTACCTCGAAGACCACCTGAAGGAGTACTACTACCGCGACGACGATAGCCTGATCCGCGCGACGGCCGAGGCGAACGACCTCGTCGACGTCGAGCCCGGGATCGAAGCGGACGCGGTCGCCCGGGGCGACGCGCCGGACCGAATCTCGGTCCCGCGGCTCGAAGCGCAGGTGTTCGAGGTCGTCGCGGGCCCCGACGAACGGTCACAGTCTGTGGTGAGCGTGCTCTCTGCGCTCCGTGAGACGTTCGACGTCGACCCCGAAGCGGGGGCGGTTCGACGGGCGCTTCGACGCCTCGAGCGCAAGAACGTCGTCGACGTCGAGTACCGAACGGTGCCGACGTTTCGGCTCGCCGTCGACCGAGACACGGTCGAGGTCGCCGTCGACGAGGAGACGATCGGCGAGTGAGAGCCGCCCCGCTGCCGCCCGACGACCAGATCTCAAGGTTGAATGCCGACGAGCGGCTACGTCGGCTATGACCGACCAGCAGCTACGGAAGGAGGCCCACGACGTCGACGTGACCGTCTGGGTCGGTAAAGCCGGCGTCGAAGCCGTCGTCGACGAACTTGCGGACCAGCTCGACGAGCGCCGGCTGGTGAAGGTGAAGTTCCTGCGCGCCGCCCGCGGCGGCACAACTACTGACGAGCTGGCCGACACGCTCGCCGAACGCGCCGGCGCCGACCTGATAGAGACGCGCGGAAACACGGCCGTCTTTCACTGAACGCCGGCCGAGTCGGTGACAGTCCGGTCGCCGACACCGGTGCGGCCGCCGGCGTCCCCGATAGTAACCCACTAGTGAGTTCGCCCGATGTCTGGGGCATGGACGTGGTCATCGTCGGTGCCGGTGAGGTCGGGACGAGCATCGCCGCCAGCCTCGCTGCGGACCACGAGGTCGTCGTGATCGACGTCGACGCAGACCGCGCAGAACAGCTCAAATACGAGCTCGACGTGCTCACCGTGGCGGGTGACGGCACGACCGCGGACGTACAGACGACCGCCGCGGTCGGCGACGCCGACATGCTCATTGCCTGTACCGACGACGACCGGACCAACCTCGTCACCTGCGGGACCGCAAAGACCCTCGGCGACGCGTTCACCATCGCGCGCGTAAAAAGCACCGAGTACCTCAGAACGTGGGAGGCCGCCGAACGGGCCTTCGGCGTCGATTTCATGGTGTGTACGGATCTTCAAGCCGCAGAGAACATCGTCCGGGTGATCGGCCTCCCGTCGGCGATCGACGTCGACCCATTTGCGAACGGACTCGTCCAGATGGCCGAGTTCGAGATCGCCGAGGAAAGCCCCGTCGCGGGCCAGACCGTCGCCGAGGCCGACCGGTTCGAGTCGCTGACGTTCGTCGGCATCTTCCGCGACGACGAGATGGTGCTCCCGCGCGGTGACTCCGTTATCCGTGCTGCGGACCGGGCGGTCGTGATCGGGAGTCCAGAGAGCGTTCACCTGTTTGCGACGGACGTCGCACCCGAGGCGACACCGGACCGGGCCGACGAGATCGTGATCGTCGGCGGCAGCGAGATCGGCTACCAGACCGCGCGGCTGCTCGAAGAACGCGAGTTTCGCCCGCGGCTCATCGAACAAGACGGCGACCGGGCGCGGTCGCTCGCCGAAGACCTCCCGAACACGATAGTGATGGAACACGACGCGACGGACGCGGAGTTCCTCGCGCGCGAGCACGTCGACGAGGCCGACATCGTCGTCACTGCGCTCAGCTCCGACGAGAAGAACCTCCTCGTTTCCGTGCTCGCGAAGCGGATGGGCGTCGAACGCGTGATCGCGGTCGTCGACAGCCCGGACTACGTGACGGTGTTCGAAGAGATCGGGATCGACATCGCGATCAATCCCCGGACCGTCACCGCGGAGGAGATAACCCGGTTTACCTACGAGAGCATCGCCGAGAACATCGCGGTCCTCGAGAACGACCGCGCCGAGGTGCTCGAACTGGAGTTGACCGAAGGGTGTGGCCTCGTTGGGCAGCCGGTCGCCGACCTCGTGGAGTCGATCGACGTTCGATTCGTCATCGGGGCGATCACCCGCGACGGCGAACTCGTAACCCCCCGAGGCGACACCGTGCTCCGCCCCGGCGACCACGTCGTGCTCCTCGTCGACACCGCCGGCGTGAGCGAGATCGCCTCACTGGCGTGAGATGGCGGACAGACCGCGAATCCGTGTCGACTGGCGGGCGAGCGTGCGCCTCCTCGGTGATGTCCTCGCCGGCCTTGCGGTTCCGCTTTTGTTTCCGGTCGTCGTCGCGCTGTACTACGGCGAGTCGCTCGCACCGTTTCTCGTGACCATCGCCGTCACCCTCGCGCTCGGGGCGGCCTGCCGACGTCTAGCTGGGGCGGACGGAACGCTCGGCCCGCGAGAGGCGTTTCTCGCGGTGTCGCTCGTCTGGCTCCTCGTTGCCGTCGTCGGGGCGATCCCCTTCGTCGTCGCCGGCGTTGGGACGGTGGCACATCCCGTAAACGCCCTCTTCGAGTCGATGAGTGGATTGACGACGACCGGGGCGACCGTCCTCGTCGACTTCGATGTCCACTCGCGGTCGGTGCTGATGTGGCGGCAGGTGATCCAGTGGCTCGGAGGGCTCGGCATCCTCGTGCTCGCGACCGCGGTGCTCTCTGAACTCGGCGTCGGCGGCGCCCAGCTGATGGAGACCGAGTCACAGACCCGCGATGTGGACAAGCTCACGCCGAAGATCACAGAGACCGCACGGCTCATCTGGGGGCTCTACCTCGGACTCACGCTACTCGCGGCCCTCACGTACCTCGTACTCGGGCTCGCCGTCGATCCACAGATGGGAC
>Ga0209917_1000137_pt1 | contig 27881 bp, 24 predicted proteins | sample SalPon2_C_H2O_MG_FD_185710 | JGI IMG/M metagenome (GOLD analysis project Ga0209917, IMG submission 185710) | Salt pond water microbial communities from South San Francisco under conditions of wetland restoration - Salt Pond MetaG R2_C_H2O_MG... | ecosystem: Environmental > Aquatic > Non-marine... | reverse complement strand
TGCCCGATACGCAACGAGCGTGCTCGCGATCCGCCGTGCGGACGGGACGCTCTTGCGTGAGGGGCTCGAACCGCTCGCGTTCGAAGCCGGCGACACAGTACTCGTGTACGCCCCGCCAGAGACGATCGCGTTCTGGCGGGCGACCGACGAGTTGGTGTTGCTCGGGGCGGCCGACGGCGACGGACTCGCTGTTTCGGACGCAGAAGCTGACCTGTACCGCACGAGAAAGACACCAGTCGCTCTCGGAACACTCGCCGCGGTCCTCCTCGCCGCGGCGACCGGCGTGGTACCGTTGGTCGTCGCGGCGCTCGCGGGCGTCGTCACGGCCGTCGCCACGGGCGTCGTGACGCCACGTGAAGGGTACGCGGCGGTCGACTGGCAGGTAGTGTTCCTTCTCGCTGGGATGTTTCCGCTTGGGCTCGCGCTGGATGCGAGTGGAGGGGCCGCCTTCCTCGCCTCGCTCGTCGCCGAGGCGTCGGCCGGACTCCCGTCACCGGTCGTCCTAGCAGGCTGTTATTTATTCACAGTTGCGCTCACGAACGCCGTGAGCAATGCGGTGAGCGTCGTCTTCATGATCCCGGTTGCTGTCGACGCAGCCTCTCAGATCGGTGCTGACCCATTTTCGTTCGTCCTTGCGGTCACGTTCGCGGCGAGCACGTCGTTTATGACGCCGATTGGCTACCAAACGAACCTGATGGTCGTCGGTCCCGGTGGCTATCGGTTCGTCGACTTCGTTCGGGTCGGCGCGCCGCTGCAGGCGATCCTCACCGTCGTCATTACCGCGGGGATCGCGCTTTTTTGGGGCGTGTAATGTGACCCTGCAGGCGGTTAGGTAGCGACATCGAGTCGCTACGCTGGGTGTCACTCACCGATCCTCGTGACGCGCGATCAGTGGCGTGTATCACGCTGCGTCGACCTGCCAATCACTGAACGGCTCGAACCCGTAGGTGAATCCAAGAAACGTCCCCAAAACACGGCCCACCGAAACACGTCGAACGCTCTGGTGAACGCGAGGGCGTTGCAAAGTTCCCGACAGACGACTCTCGCTCACCGCGGGTCCGCTTCGGTGCGGTACCCGCACTGTCTCTCACAGATTGATACGCCCACCCGATGGTGGAGGCGATCGCCTGGGCCCGGGGTGTCGACGTCGACTACTCGTCGCTTGCGGCCCCAGGCGGTCGGTTTCCGTCCTCAGCCACTCCTGTCCCCGCCGACACCGTTTCTGTCGTGTCAGCCGCAGCGGGATCCGGCTCCTCCGACGTGAGGTCACCACCGCGCCAACCGCCTCGTTCGAACCAGCCCGCTGCGAACACAGCGGCGATGACGCTCGAGACGGCGAACGCAAACCAGATCCCCGTCGGAGACGGCGACGCGAAGAACCACCGGTCGATCGGAACGAGCCCCTGAGAGGCGACGTACGCGATCGGGAGTCTGATGAATCCGAAGAGTACGACGGCGATGGTCGCTGCGGTGAGCGTCTTTCCCGCACCGCGGAAGCCGCCGCTATACGCCCGAAGCACACCCACGAATCCGAAGGTGAGCGCGATCCACCGGAGGAAGCTCGCGCCTTCGGCCACCACCGCCGGCGAGTCGTCGAAGACGCCGATGATCAGTGGGGCGGTAACGAACGTGATCACACCGAGGATCGAAAACAACGCGAACGACGCCTTCGCGGCAAAGCGATTGGTCGCGACCACCCGATCGTCTCGTCCGGCGCCGATGTTCTGGCCCGTCATCGCTTCGACCCCGCGGTCGATGGCGATGGCCGGCATGAATATCATCGAGAACACGCGGATGCCAACGCCGAACGCTGCGACGACCGACGTCGAAAAGAGCGTCACGATCACCAACACGGCGTTGACCGAGATGGCTCGGCCCGTGTTCTCGATCGACGCCGGGACCCCGATTCGGAGCAGCGTTCGGCTGTAACCGAGGTCGGGAACCATCTGCCGGAGGTGGATCTGGATGCCGTGTGCGCCACGAAGCATGAGCCACATGCCGACGACCATCGCCGACCCGCGGGCGAAGACCGTGGCGACGGCGGCGCCCTCGACACCCAGCTCGGGGAGGGGTCCCACGCCGAAGATGAGAAGCGGGTCGAGCGCGACGTTGAGTACGACCGTCCCGAACATGACGAGCATGGGAGTGACGGTGTCGCCGGCCCCGCGCATCAGCGCGATGAAGATCGTGAACCCGAACAAGAACGGCAACCCGAGACTGATCACCTCCATGTACTCGGTCGCTAAGGTCAACACGATCGGCTCGGCGCCGAACACCTGCAGGAGTTCGGCGACGAAGGTGTAGCCGACGACGCCGAGTAGCACGCCGGCCAACAGCGTGAACACGACCGCCTGTGAGGCGGCGTACTCGGCCTGTGCGGGCTGGCCGGCTCCCGTGTGTTGGGCGACGAGCACGCTCCCGGCGACTGTCAGTCCCAGCCCGAGCGAGATGAACAGGTACACCAGCGGGAACCCGAGGCTGATCGCCGCGAGCGCCTCTGTGCTGTACCGACCGAGCCAGAAGGTGTCGGCGAGGTTGTAGCCGACCTGCAGGAGATTGGTGACGACGATAGGAAAAGAGAGATAAAACAACGACTGTGGGATGGGCCCGTCGGTTAGATCGAGTTCCGACTGGCTCTTGAACAGCCCACGAAGGTGCTGTTGCAGACTCATCGAGCGTCCACGGTGTGACGACTCACGGAGCCGGGCCGGGCGGTGACCGCATTCATCGATTCGATACCGAAAAAAGCGCCTCGCCCGGTAAATATCCACTCGTTGACGTCGGTCATCGGTTCACCGGGTGCCATCTCGTCGCGTTCACGGGTCGCCAGCACGCCTATATTTCGTCGACCAGCGACTCGATCGACGCCGCGACGCGGTGTGGTCGGTACGCAAACTGCGTGACCTCGTCGCGTTCGGTCGAGCCGGTGAGCACGAGGTAGGTCGTCAACCCGGCTTCGATGCCGGCGACGACGTCCGTGTCCATCCGATCGCCGACCAGTGCCGTCGACTCGGAGTGGGCCGTGATCTGGTTCAGTCCGCTCCGGATCATGATCGGGTTCGGCTTCCCGACGAAGTACGGTTCCGTGCCGGTCGCCTCGGTGAGCAGTGCTGCGACGGACCCGGTCGCCGGAACCGGTCCCTCCGGTGCGGGGCCGGTCGCATCCGGATTCGTCGCGACGAAGCGCGCCCCGTCCTCGAGCAGCCGAACGGCCCGCGTGATCGTCTGGAACGAGTACGTCCGGCTCTCGCCCAACACGACGAAGTCCGGGTCGGTGTCGGTGAGCGTGTAGCCCGCGTCGTGAAGCGCCGCTTTCAGTCCTGCCTCGCCGATGACGTACGCCGAGGCGTTCGGGACCTGCGAAGAAAGAAACCTCGCCGTCGCCACGGCCGACGTCCAGATCTGGTCTTCTGAGACGTCGAGACCGGCACTCGAGAGGCGAGCGGCGAGGTCACGGCGGGTGAACATCGAGTTGTTGGTGAGCACGAGAAACTGCCGATCCCGTTCGTTGAGGCGGTCGACGAACGCCGTCGCCCCAGGCAGCGCGACATCCTCGTGCATCAACACGCCGTCCATATCGAGCAGCCACGTGTCGGGTCGGCTCTGTTGGTCGGACATACGGTCTGTGATCTTGTCTCTACGTCTGGTCGTCTGCGGTATTGAAGCTTCGCGACGGGCGGATCGGTTTTGCGGATCGGTCGCATACGTCCGTCGTATCGATGTCGCGGTGGGGAGCGCCTGGCGAGCGGATCCTCGAGGTCGTGCGAGCGTCTCGGCCGTTCCTGCCCGGGCTCGTGCTCAACGCTGGCCTCGTCGTCGCGGTCGTCGTCTTCGGCTGGAGCCTGCTCGAGATCGCGGTGGTGTACGTCCTTGAGGTCGCGGTGATCAACCTGGTGTACCTGGCCGTCGCGCTGTTCACGCCCCAGCCGATCGAGGATCTCGACGAGGAACGATGGAACACGGCGCCGACCCCGATTCAGCCGATTCCGCAGATTCCGCCGGTGTACCTACGAAACGCTCGGCTCGTCCTCCGGTACGTGGCCTTCGTCGGCGTGCTCGTGCCGATCCTGTTACAGCGACTCGTCTCGGCGTACGGGCCCGAGTCGTTGCACACGGCGTCGATCGGGATCGCGGTCGTGGGTATCGTCCTGTTCGAGCTGACCCGCGTGTGGCGGTACTTCCTCCGGGACCGCTCGTATCGAGTGCAGTCGCCGATGGACGCGATCACCTTCGGATTGGTCCCGCTCACCGAGCTGTTCTTGTTGGTGGTGTACGTGGTCGTCCCCGTCACGGTCGGGCTGGTGATCGTGGGTGTCGGATTCGGCATCGAGTTCGATACACGCAGCGCGTTGGTTATTTATCTCGTCCCGATGGGAGCGGTCAGGGTGTGGATCAGCGGGCTCGACCCACAGACGGACGACATCGAGTTCAGCGTGTCGTGAGACGTTGGGGGTCCGTGAGCGTCCGCTCGGTCGTCGTGTGCACGGTCGACGAACACGGCTGGTCGATCCGGACCGCACGCTCTCGGGGCGATTCGAACGTATGCGGCGGTGGCTGACGTCTGAAGAGCGCAGCCGGACACGCGCGTACCACTCATCGGCTGCCCGCGAGGACTGATGCGGTACACGTTCACAACGGCTCGATGAGCTCGACCGTGTGCCCGTCTGGGTCGTTCACGAACGCGGTGCGCGCTCCGGCGGCCGGCTGGTCGGCCGGCGGCTTCACCACGCCGTGGTGGTCGATCGACTCGAACGTCGCGTCGACGTCCGCGACGCCGACGGCGACGTGGTCGTATCGGTCGCCGTCTGCGCTCGGCTCCTCACCATCGGCATCCGAGAGCTGGAACTCGACGCCGGCGTCGTCGCAAACGTACACGTTTCGCGTGTCGCCGTCGGGGGTCGTGAACTCCCACGAGCGCTCGAAGCCGAGTTGTTCGACGTACCAGTCAGCGGTTCGATCGGCGTCTGCCACGTTGAGACACGTGTGGAGAATCTCCATACGCTGGGATCTCGGAGCGATGAAATAAATCCCGGTGCGAGGACGAACCGTGGTCTCCACGAGAGTATCATGAACAAAGGTTTTATTCAGCCTTCGCTCCCGATCGGTGACATGGCAAGCGAACCCGCGCAGGGGAGTGACACGCCTACCGCCGCCACGTCAGCGGCCGCACTCGGTCACGAACGACCGGACGTGCCCGCGTATCGGACGCTCGCGGAGGATCTCCGTGAGCGCGTCGATGGCGAGGTGCAGTTCGACGAGTACGCACAGGTGCTGTATGCCACCGACGGGAGTATCTACCAGGCGCGGCCGGCCGGCGTCGTGATTCCGCGCTCGGTCGCAGACGTACAGGCAGCGATGCGCGTTGCCGCCGACCACGGCGTCCCGGTCATCCCCCGAGGGGCGGGCTCCTCGCTGGCCGGCCAGAGCGTCGGGCCGGGCTGTATCGTCCTCGACTTCTCGACGCACATGGACGACATCGTCGACGTGCGACCAGACGAGCGTCGGGCGGTGGTCCAGCCCGGCGTCGTCCAGGATCACCTCGACGACCGTCTCGCAGAGGTGGGGTTGAAGTTCGCGCCCGACCCCGCCTCCTCGGCGCGCGCGACCGTCGTGGGCGGGATCGGGAACAACTCGACCGGCGCGCACTCGGTACGGTACGGGATCACAGACGCCTACACCGAGGAGCTGCGGGTCGTCCTCGCTGACGGGTCGTTGATACACACCCGCGAGGTCGTCCTCGACTCGCCAGAGTACGAGGCGATCGTCGCACAAGACGACCGCGAAGCCGCACTGTACGAGACGACCCGCGCGCTCGTCGAGGAGAACGCGACCGAGATCGACGAGAAGTACCCGAACCTCAAACGCTCTGTCTCCGGGTACAACCTCCACAAGGTGATCTACGAGAACGACGCGGGCGAGGCGGTGATCAACCTCACGAAGCTGTTCGTCGGCGCCGAGGGCACACTCGGCACGATCGTCGAGGCCGAGGTGTCGCTCGTCACCCGGCCCGAGGAGACGGCGCTCGCGCTGTACACCTTCGACTCGCTGGTCGACGCGATGAAGGCGGTGCCCGAGGCCCTGGAGTTCCCGGTGAGCGCGGTCGAACTGATGGACGACGAGGTGTTCTCGCTCGCCGCGGGCTCACAGGAGTTCGCGCAGTACGCCGAGCCGATTCCGGACCGCGCGGCCGCCGCGCTCATGCTGGAGTGGGACGACGAACTCGTCGGCGACTTTGCGGCGGCGGTCGCCGACACGACTGCGCACTTCGTCGACGAGGGCGAGGCGTTCGACGTACTGGAGGCGTACACAGACGACGCACAGCACGACCTCTGGAAGCTCCGGAAGGCGGCCATCCCGCTATTGATGAGCATGCAGGGCGATCCGAAGCCGTACCCGTTCATCGAGGACGCGACGGTTCCCCCGGAAGAACTCGCCGAGTACGTCGACCAGTTCGAGGGCGTGCTCGAAGCCCACGGCACCTCGGCCGCCTACTTCGCGCACGCCGGCTCCGGCACCCTCCACATCCGTCCCATCCTCTCGCTGAAAGAAGAGGAGGGCGTCGAGACGATGCACGCCATCTCCGAGGACGTCACCGACCTCGTGTTGGAACACCACGGCGCCTTCTCGGGCGAACACGGCGACGGTCTCGCGCGCACCGAATTCAACCCGAAGATGTACGGCGAGGCGCTCTGGTCGGCGTTCCAAGAGCTCAAGTCGACGTTTGACCCCCAGTGGCGGATGAACCCCGGAAAGGTGGTGTACGTCGACGGTGACACCGCCGCCGCGCGCGGCTACCCAGACACCGCCGCCGACACAGACATGCGCGAGAACCTCCGGTACGGGCCAACGTACCAGTCTATCGAGCCGCAGACGAGCCTCGACTTCTCCGAGGAGGGTGGCTTCTCGCACCTCGTCGAGCTGTGTAACGGCTGTGGCACCTGCCGGGAGACCGACTCGGGCGTGATGTGTCCGACCTACCGCGCATCCGAAGAGGAGATCCAGTCGACCCGCGGCCGTGCGAACATGCTCCGAGCGGCCATCAGTGGGGAACTCGACGACGATGAGATTCACTCCGACCGGTTCCAAGAGGAAGTCCTCGGGCTCTGTGTTGGGTGTAAGGGATGTAAGAGCGACTGTCCGACCGGCGTCGACCTCGCGAAGCTGAAAGCCGAGGTCAAACACGAACACCACGAGGAGGAGGGATCGGGACTCCGCGAACGGATCTTCCGCGACATCGACCGCCTTTCGGCGCTCGGGAGCACGCTCGCGCCGGTGTCGAACGTGGCGGCAAGAGTCCCCGGTGCCCGTGCGGTGATGGACGCGGTGGCCGGCATTGCCCCGGACCGCGAACTGCCGACCTTCCGCGCGGAGAGCTTCGAGGAGTGGTTCGCGTCCCGCGGCGGGTCGAACGTCGCCCCCGAGGAGGCGGTCGACACGGTCGCGTTGTTCCCCGACACCTACACCAACTACAGCTACCCGGCCGCCGGCAAGGCCGCCGTTGCGGTGTTGGAGGCGGCCGACATCCGCGTCGAGGTGCCGGAGGACCTCGCGCCGTCGGGTCGGGCGGCGTTCTCGACCGGCTTCCTCGACGAGGCCCGCGAGCGCGCCGAGGCGAACGTCACGGCACTCGCACCCCGCGTTCGCGAGGGGCAGTCTGTCGTCTTCGTCGAGCCCTCCGACGCCGTGATGTTCCAGGACGAGTACCGCGACTTACTCGACGGCGACGACGTGGCCGCGGTGTCTGCCGCCGCCTACGGCGTCTTGGAGTACCTCGACGCCGGCCGCGTCGACGAGCGGCTGGCGTTCGACGCGCCCGCAGAGTCGCTCACGTACCACGGCCACTGCAATCAGAAGGCGACGAACAAAGACCACCACGCCGTCGGCGTGCTTCGTCGTGCTGGCTACGCGGTCGACCCGTTGGACTCATCGTGTTGTGGCATGGCGGGGTCGTTCGGCTACGAGTCGGAGCACTACGACCTCTCACAGGCGATCGGTCGTATCCTCTTCGAGCAGGTCGACGAGAGTGACGGCGAGACGGTGACCGCACCGGGCGCCTCCTGTCGGTCTCAGCTCGGTGATCGAGATGGTGCCGAGAACCCGCCGCATCCGATCGAGAAGGTCGCCGAGGCGGTGACCGGCCGGGCAACAGACGCGGCGGTCGACACGAGTGCGACCGGAGCGACGACTCCGTCGCCGGCCGACGACTGAGCCGGCAGTAGAGATCAGCTCACTCTGCAGGTCGGGTAAAGTCCGCTTCGCGAGTCCCTCCGGAGCCGACCGGTCTGCCGCGGCTGGGATAAACTGCTGTACGTGATTGACACGGGTGGTACACGGCTCCGATCCGAATGAGCCGAACGTCGCCGGTTCATTCGGCTGTACGTGAACGCACGACGGCGGTCACCCGAGTTTGGTGCCCTGTTCGATCAAAACGGGGCGAGGTAGAATCGCACGACAACGCGGCTCCCTTCGGCTCTCGTCCGTTTGGTGAGAACGTCCGCCCTCCCCGATTTGAACGGGGGGCAAGCCGATCTACAGTCGGCTGCTCTACCAGGCTGAGCTAAGGGCGGTCACTTCTACGTAGCCGATGGACGAGTCTTAAGCGTTCTCTTTTGTCTACGGGCAGGCGACTTTGCGGGACTCGACGGGCACTCACCGCTTAAGTCGGTCGCGCCGGGATCGACTGGCATGAGCGACGAGCGCCCCGACAGACAGGCCACCTTCGGAAGCGACGGCAGCCTCGAGACCGAGACGACGCCGGCGGCCGTCGGCGAGAACGACTTCGGCGAGGAGAAGGACGCGAACGAAACCGACGGCGGGTACAGCCGCTACGCCGTCTCCAGTCTCCTCCAGAAGGCGGTCCGACGCTCCGACGAGGAGACCGCCGCCTGGGCCGCCTGGGAGCTAGCGCGGTCGGGGTACGCCTGGAACCTCTGGGACCGCCTCCACCTCTACGTCGTCGAGGACCTCCGCGCGGGCGACGACGTCGCTCTGCTCATCGAGCGCTACGAAGCGCTCGCCACGGAGCGCTTCGAACCGAGCGAGTGGCGTGGCCGACTCTGTGCAATCCACGCCGCTCTCGCGGCCGCCCGCGCCCGGTCGACCCGCGAGGCGGCCAACGCGGACGCGTACTTCTCCGCGCTCGCAGCCCACCGGGCCGAGGCGGCCGACCGCGGTGAGGAGCCCGTCTACGAGAGTCCCGGGGCGGACCTCGAACCCGGCGGCACCTTCGACGTCGCCTTCGACGGACACACTGGTGAGGGAGCTCGACTCGACCGCGGTACCCGCTTTTTCAAGACGCACGGAGCGCGCGTGGGGCCGACCGGTGAGGACGACCAGAGCGCCAGGTGGCAGCGCATCGCCATGGAACTCGACGAGGACGTAGAGTACACCCCGGCGGAGCTCGCCCACGCCGTGACGCCGGTCGATCCCGACGACCCCTGGGACGAGCCAGAATCGGTCGGCGAGGACGACCGGCCAGACGGGCGTGGCGACGGCTCGGAGTCGCTCTCCGAGTTCACCGAGTGAGCTTGGGCGGGCGAGGTGGATCGGCTCGCATCCCCGACCCTCGATCGGGCGGACACAATCGCTTTGACCTCGGATGCCCTGTAATCGCTCGTGACCGACCGACCGGACGCCGAGGCGATGGCGCGCGAGCTTCTCAGTTCTGCTGACGCCGACTGGGCGTTCGATCCGGAGACCGTCCGGATCGACGACGCCGACGTCTTGGCGGGGCTCTCACCGCCGGTTCGTCGATGGTGGGTCGACGCCTTCGGAGCATACCTCGAGGAGAACGGCGGCTTCTTCACGCCGCCACAGCGCGAGGCGATCCCCCACATCGACGCCGGGAGACACTGTCTCGTCGCCTCACCGACCGGGAGCGGCAAGACCCTCGCGGCGTTCACAGCCGTCCTCGACGACCTCTTCGCCCGCGAGCACGAGGACGAGCTCGAGAACGCGGTGTACTGTCTGTACGTCTCTCCGTTGAAATCGCTCGCGAACGACATCGCACGCAATCTCGAGGCACCGCTCGAGGGGATCGCAGAACGGATCACAGAACAGACCGGGGAGGAGCCGACCGTCCGCCAGGCGATCCGCCACGGGGACACGAGCGACGCCGACCGCGCCGCGATGCTGGAGGAGGTACCACACGTGCTCAACACGACCCCCGAGACGCTCGCGATCCTGTTGAACGCCCCAAAGTTCCGCGAGAAGCTCCGCGCCGTTGAGTACGTGGTCGTCGACGAGATCCACGCGCTCGCGGCGAACAAACGCGGGACGCACCTCTCGGTGTCGCTCGAACGGCTCACCGAACTCGCAGACGCCACGCCGACGCGGATCGGGTGTTCGGCGACCGTCGAGCCGCTCGAAGCGATCGCCGACTTCCTCGTCGGTCGTGAACGCGTTGGGGGCACAGAGGGTGGCGTCGACGGGCTCGCCGTTCGTCCCCGGAAGATCGTCGACACTCGGTTCGTTCGGGAGTTCGACCTCCAGCTTCGGACGCCGGCGGCTGATCTGATAGCTACGCCGCGCTCGGTCGTCACCGATCGGTTCTACGACGCGCTTCACGAGCTCGTCTCGACGCACACGAACACGCTCGTGTTCACGAACTCCCGGTCGGGCGCAGAGCGCGTACTACAGGGACTCAGAGAGCGGTTTGGCTACGACGAGTCGAACTCGGGTTGTCACCACGGGAGCCTCGGTGAGCGCCAGCGGGTTCGCATCGAGGAGGGCCTCAAATCCGGCGACCTCGACGTCGTCACCACCTCGACGAGCCTGGAGCTCGGTATCGACATGCCGCACCTCGACCTCGTCGTCCAGGTCGGGTCACCGAAGTCGGTCGCGGCGTTGTTACAGCGGGTCGGTCGCGCCGGCCACAGTCCGGGCGAGACCGTCGAGGGGCGCGTGTTCGCGCTCGACCGGGACGAACTCCTCGAGTGTGCGGCCACGCTGGCACGCGCAGAGTCGGGGTTCGTCGACCGCGTGTTCGTCCCCGAGAACGCCGCCGACGTCGCCGCCCAGCACGTGTACGGGATGGCGATCGCACGGATGCGTCCCGACCGCGAGGTCCGCGAGGTGCTCCGACGCGCGTGGCCGTACCGCGAGTTCGGCACTGACGAGTACGAGTCGTTGCTGCGGTACCTCACCGCGGACTACGACGGGCTCACCGACAAGAACGTCTACCCGAAGGTGTGGCGCGACGAGAACGACCCACCTGGTGGCGAACACCACCACGAGTCGTTCCCGGTCGGAGAGACGCTGGTCGGCAAACGCGGCCGGCTCGCGCGGGTCATCTACATGACCAACATCGGCACGATCCCCGACTCGTTCAGCTGTGACGTCTACACCCGCGACGACGAGTGGGTCGGAACGCTCGACGAGACGTACCTCGATACGATCGAGTCGGGCGACGTCTTCACGCTGGGCGGTGAGCGGTTCGCGTTCCGGTACCGACGCGGCTCGAAGGTGTACGTCGACCGCACCACGGAGCGGGCGACGGTCCCGAGTTGGTACGCAGAGCGGTTACCTCTCTCTGTCGACCTCGCTCGCGAGGTGCTCGGCGTCCGCGAACGTCTTCTCGAGTGTCTCGAAGACGGTGGGCCGCCGGCCGCTCGCGAGTGGCTCCGGTCGCTTCCGCTCGACGAGAACGCGGTGCGGGCGATCGCACGAATCTACGACGAACAGGTCAGCTACGTCGGGATCGATGGCGTTTCGACGACGGATCGAATCGTCGTCGAAGAGGTGCTGGACCGCGGTGCGTACAAGCGCCGATTCTACGTCCACACGCTGTACGGTCGACGAGTCAACGACGGTCTCTCCAGACTCGTCGCGGCCGCCTGCGCCGATCGAACCGACGCCAACGTGGCGGTCGCGGTCGCAGACGTCGGGTTCAGCCTCTCGCTGCCGCTGAACCGAAAGGTCGACGTCGCGGGCGTTCTGGATGACCTCGATCCGTCGATGGTTCGGAGCGATCTTCGGGCGGCGATTCGCGGCACCGACATCCTGAAGCGCGGCTTTCGCGTGAACGCCGAGCGGGCGCTCATGATACTAAAGCGGTACAAAGGGTACGAGAAGTCCGCCGCCCAACAACAGGTCTCAGCAGAGATGCTGCTCTCGTTCGCGGCCGAGCTCGACGACTTCGCTCCGATGGAGGAGACGTACCGGCAGCTGCTCGAAGACGACCTCGCAGTCGACGAGATACGCGCCGTTCTCGAAGGCGTCGCCGACGAGTCGACCGACGTGACCCATCACGTGGTCGACTCGCCCAGTCCGCTCTCGTTCGGACTTGCGACGCTCGCCGATTCGGACGTCGTGCTCGCCGACGACGAGTCGGCCGTGCTTCAGGAGCTCCACGACCGCGTTATGACGGCGATCGAAACGGACGAAGCGCCGGGGGATCGCGACGACTGACGACAATGGAGCCGAGGTGGGCTCCACCGTGCTTTTTGCCCCGCTCAGCTACTCCGAGGTGGCGATCGACGACCGCGACAGCGGCTCGCCGTCGACCGGTTCGTCCGGGTTCGCCGCGATCGCCGCCGGCGAGAGCCCAAGATCGGCGTCGACGTCGGCCTCGTCGCGGACGTGGACCGTGCCGCGGTGGACCACGATCGCGTCGGCCAGGTGGAGCCGTACGGCCGTCAACAGCACGTCGGCCTCGAGCGGCTGTCCACGGCTCTTTATCGCCTCGACGTCGGCACCGTCGGGAACGTCGAACGCGCGCTGGGCGATGACGGGCCCTTGGTCGAGGTCCGTCGTCACGTAGTGCGCGGTGACGCCGGCAATGCGGACCCCAGCGTCTTTCGCCTGGCGGTACGCCTCTGCGCCCGGAAACGCCGGTAACAGCGACGGGTGGACGTTGATGATTCGGCCTTCATACCGAAAGACGACCTCCGGTGAGAGGATGCGCATGTACCGGGCCAACGCGATCAGATCCACGTCGTACTCCGCAAGCAGGTCGAGCAGCCGCGACTCGTCCGTGCTACCGCTCCCGTCGCCCACGTCGTAGAACGGCTTGTCGTACCGCGCTGCGAGCGACCGGAGGTCACCGCGGTTGCCGATGACGACCGGAATCTCCGCGTCGCCGTCGGCGGCGAGGTCCCCGTTCGCCTCGGCTTCGAGCAGTGCCTCGGGCGCGTGCGTCTCCTTCGTGACGAGCAGTGCGACCCGACTTGCATCACGGTCGCTCGGGAACCGAACCTGGATGTCGACGTCAAGCTCACGCGCGAGCTCAGCGAGTGCCTTGCGGAGTTCACCACGGGACGTCGTCATCTCGGCCGTGTCGACCTGCGTCGTCATGCGGAAGACGCCGTCGCGAACCGCCTGATCGAGGCCCTCGATGTTGATTCCGCGTTCGAACAACAGCGAGGTGACCCGCGCGATGAGTCCGGTCTCGTCTCCCCCGATGACCGTAATTTCGGTCAGTTCGCGGGTCACGCACCGATCACCTCCGCAGGTTCGAACGTCTGCATACAGCCAGATACACTCTCCGGAGGGGCTTGCCCCTTTCGTTCCGTCTCGTCTGTGTGTCGCTGCGGCACTCGCCACAGATCCACACGCACGGCCGACGGAAGTGTATCCACGAACGTGATCAAACACGACGTTCCAAAACGGTTTTTAGGCACGACCCCGCACGCTCGGACGATGACCGAATTCACCGCGACCGTGACCGTCCGGCTGAAGCGGGGGGTGCTCGACCCGGAGGCCGAGACGACGAAGCAGGCGCTCGAGCGGCTCGGGTTCGAGCTCGACGCGTTGCGCGTCGCCGACCGGTTCGAACTCGACCTCGAGGCGACGGACGTCGGGGCCGCTGCGTCGCGAGCCGACGAGATGGCAGAGCGGCTGCTCGCGAATCCGACGATCCACGACTACGAGGTCGCGGTCGCGGAGCGATGACGGTCGCCGTCGTGCAGTTCGGTGGATCGAACTGCGACCGCGACGCCGTCCGGGCGCTCGGCCACCTCGGCATCGACGCCGAGCGCCGATGGCACGAGGACGGACTCCCGGCGGACCGAAGCGACCTCGACGGGATCGTACTCCCTGGCGGCTTCTCGTACGGCGACTACCTCAGGGCGGGCGCGATGGCGGCTCGAGCGCCGATTCTCGAGTCCGTTCGGTCGGCGGCCGCCGACGGCGTCCCCGTCCTTGGTGTCTGTAACGGCGCTCAGGTCGGCTGTGAGTCCGGACTCACCCCCGGCGCGTTCACCACCAACGCCTCCGCGCGGTTCCAGTGTGAGCCAGTCCACCTCCGTGTCGAACGCGCAGACACCCCGTGGACCGCCGCCTACGAGCCGGGCGACGTGCTATCGATCCCGATCGCACACGGCGAGGGACGCTTTGAGATAGACGACGACGCGTACGACGACCTCGTCGCCGACGACCGGGTGCTCTTCCGCTACTGTGACGCCGACGGGGCCGTCACCGACACGGCGAATCCGAACGGATCGACCGGCAACGTGGCCGGTGTGCTCGGCGAGCGCGAGACGGTCGCCGTCTTGATGCCGCACCCGGAGCGGGCGACGCTTCCCGACGTCGCGAGGAGCACCGACGGCGCCGGGATCCTCAACGCGTTCGCGTAAGGGTGACACCCCGGCGAAACGAGTTCACTCGCGTTCGACCGCCTCCTTGTCCGGACGCTCCCGGATCGTCTCAGCTGGTCTGTCTCGCTCACGTGTCCCATCGGTTCCGCCAAGTTCGCGCTCGAGTGCCGATTCGAGTTCTGCCTCGGTGAGGCCACCTCGTGCGTACGCCGACCGGATCGCCTCGATCCTGTCCGGTTCGGTATCGAGTGGCTCACTCGACGCGCGATCTGTTCGGTCCGTGTGCCACCATCGACGACCGACGTACCCGAACGCGACCGCAGCACCGACGAGTGCGAGCGCCGCGGGCCAAACCGTCGGTGTCGTGCTCACCGGCCCACCGCCCATCCCGCCGGGGCCGCCCATTCCTCCGTGTCCGCCCATCGCGGGCTCCATCGTGCTGGTCGCTGGCACGCCGACGAGGATCAACGACCCGAGCCCGACGAGGAGTGCGACGATACCCGCTGTCGCGACGACTATGTCCCGTCGTTCGAGTGCCCCCATACGTGAACGATGGGCTCGGCATGGCATATATACTGATCGACGATGCTACGCCTACTACAGGGTGAACTCCCCAGGCGCTTTGACAGAGTGAGGCCGACGAACCGTTTCCGCTGTGTGGCCCACGACCGGCCGGTGCGGGAAGCCGCTGACGGCTCGGCGATCGTCGCATGCTGAGGTTTCCATCGCTTCGAGACGCTCGTGTGGTGCGGACACAGGGATCGTCGAGAATCGCCAAAGCGTGAGGTGTCCGTGTGTGTCGCAGTATCAACCGCTGGTCGATTTTCGTGAAAAGCTATATGTACATTTAAACACGAACTATACTATCATGCACAATTCTTCTCTCGACACCGTTCGACAGCTGATCAACGGCGCCATAGAGAAGGAAGACGATGCTGCGATCAACTACAGGCTACGCACCGCCAGCCAACTCGTGGACGCGATCGAACATCACGAAGAGAGGCTGTCAGAAACGCTCGAAAATGCCAGCTTCGACGACGAGATAGAAGCTGATCTGCGCAACATGGGGTACATTGAGTGATACGGTCACCACCACACTTATTCGAACCACTCGTGTTCTCCGTAGCGTAGCATGAGTATACCCCCGTTCGACGTGATTTTATTCGGGGTCCCCGCGCTCATATCTGCCAGTGTTGCGTTGTTTGCGTGGCGATATCGGGCAAACCCTGGGGGAACGTCGCTCGCTCTCCACGGGCTCGGGTCAGCAGTCTGGATACTCAGCTATGGAGCGGGTACCCGACTCGACGACCAACTGATCGTGTCGGGTATGCTGGGTGTTTCGTGGCTCAGCGCGGTCGTCGTGGCCTTCTCCGGTATGTACGTCGCCGCAGAGTACACGGAACGAACGTGGCTCAAACGGCCAGTGGCGCTGGGTATCGCCGGTGGATACGTTTGTCTGGAGGCACTGCTCATCGCGTTCAATCCCGCCGACCTGTTCTATACCCGTACGCCGACGGTCGTTCAAGGCGGGCCGCCGGTGTACGAGTTCGGCGTCTGGTGGACGGTTCATCTCATCGTGACGTTTGCCGCGGCCGCTGCCATGCTAGGGATGTTCCTCGAGGCCTATTCGGCCCAACGCGGCGGATATCGCCGACAGGCCCGTGCGATAGTCGCTGGCATCGTCGTTAGTTACGTGACGCTCATCATCGAAGTGGTCGGACTCGAACCGTATCCCGACCTGTTGTACAATGCAACGATGGCTGGGAGTACGGTCCTTTCTGTGACGTTCCTCTGGGCGCTGTTTTATGCTGATTTCCTGGAGGTGACTCCCATTGCACACCGGACGCTATTGGAGGATATCGAGGACGCAGCGATCGTTCTCGACCATCGAGACCGTCTCGTATACGCCAACCGAGCTGTCAAAGACGTGTTCGGCGTCGATCCGAAGGATACGGGTACGTCGGCAGACGACCTCTTCGACTCGATCGCGGGTGAACGTCCCGATCGGATCAGGGATATGGCCGGCAGCGAAGTAATGGTCGCGACCACACCTGACGGCGAGAGACGATGTTTTTCGGTATCGGTGTCGGCGGTCGGTGACGACGAGAGGACCCACGCGTTCGTGTTCCACGAGATCACGGCGCGAAAACAGCGCGAACGACTGGTCGAACGACAACGCGATAACCTCGAGACGCTCAATCAGGTATTGAGACACGACATCCGCAACGATCTACAGTTGATCACGGCGTACACCGACTTTCTCGACGACGAGTGTGAAACAGCAGACAGCCAGCGGTACGTAGACACGATTAGTGAGAGCGCCGACCATGCCGTCGAACTTACACGGACGGCACGGGAGCTGTCTGCGGTTATGCTCTCGACGGGTGTCGAGGAGCAGCGAGTTGCGCTTCGAACGATGCTGATAGACGAAGTCACCGACGTGCGAGCCTCATATCCCAACGCGACGTTCGAGTTCGGGACAGAGATACCGTCGATCACCCTCACAGCAACCGAGATGATATCCTCGGTGTTTCGGAACCTGTTGAAAAACGCCGTTCAACACAACGACAAGGACGTGGCCGAAGTGACCATCTCGGCGACCGAGCGGGAGGGTGCAGTAACCGTCGCCGTCGCCGACAACGGTCCTGGCGTCCCCGACGACCAGAAAGAAACGATCTTTGGGAAAGGAGAGCGGGGACTGGACAGTTCTGGCTCCGGGATCGGACTCCACCTCGTCAACACGCTCGTCGACGTACACGACGGCGACGTGTGGGTCGAGGACAACGACCCCGTGGGAGCGAGGTTCATCGTCGAACTGCCGACCACGTAGGTGGTCCGGCGTGACCGATCCGTACTCGTGTACCCGCGGATCGGTGAGAGCCGACGGTTTTTGCCCGATCACAGCGAACGAACCCGTGTGAACGCACGCCACCTCGATCACCTCACGCTTCGGATTCCGGACGACAGCGAAGACGCGGCACGGGCGTTCTACGGCGAGATGCTCGGCTTCCCGATCGAAGACGCGTCGTACCGTGCCGGTGAGACACCGTTCTTCGACGTCCGGCTATCGCCGACCGCGGTCGTCCACCTGCGGCCGACCGCGACGTTCGATCCGCCGAGCGACGCGAGCTACGACCACCTCTGTGTCGTCGTCGAAGAGTCCCTCGAGGCGATCGAGCACGAACTCGAGCGAGCCGGCATCGACATCGAACGCACCCTCGACGCGCCGGCAGGAGCGACCGGTCGTGCGGGAGCCGTGTACGTCCGTGACCCGTTCGGGTACCGCGTCGAACTGAAGACCGTCGCGTGAGCAGGGACGCACCTGGGGCGGCGTTCCAACGACGTGGCGTCGGTGGGGTCGCTTAAGACCCCCGAGCGACAGGTACGGGTATGAGTGAGCAGCAGCCGCCGTCGTCCGACGCGGACGCGGGGCACCGCCGGGGTGGAAACGCCGACCGATTCGCCGGAACCAAAGACCCAGACCTTCGGAGCCGGGACGTGACGGAGGGCGCAGACCGGGCGCCACACCGCTCGATGTTCCGGGCGATGGGGTTCGACGACGACGACCTCTCGTCGCCGCTCGTCGGCGTGCCGAACCCCGCGGCAGACATCACTCCCTGTAACGTCCACCTCGACGACGTCGCGAACGCCGCGATCGAGGGGATCGACGCCGCAGGTGGCATGCCAATCGAGTTCGGGACGGTCACCATCTCTGATGCCATCTCGATGGGGACGGAGGGAATGAAAGCCTCGCTCGTTTCTCGGGAGGTCATCGCTGACTCCGTCGAGCTCGTCTCGTTCGGCGAGCGGATGGACGCGCTGGTCACGGTCGCGGGCTGTGACAAGAACCTGCCCGGCATGATGATGGCGGCCATTCGGACGGACCTCCCCTCCGTCTTCCTCTACGGTGGCTCCATCATGCCCGGCCACCACGAGGGACGAGACGTCACCATCGTGCAGGTGTTCGAGGGCGTCGGCGCGTACGCCGAAGGCGACATGAGCGGCGACGAGCTCGACGAGCTCGAACGCCACGCGTGTCCCGGTGCCGGCTCGTGCGGCGGGATGTTCACGGCCAACACGATGGCGTCGATCTCCGAGGCGCTCGGGCTCGCCCCGCTCGGTTCGGCGTCGGCACCCGCGGAGGACCCGGAGCGGTACGATGTCGCCGAACGCGCCGGCGAGTTGGTCCTCGACTGCATCGAGAACGACCGGCGCCCGTCCGATATCCTCTCGCGAAAGTCCTTCGAGAACGCTATCGCCGCACAGACCGCGATGGGGGGCTCAACGAACGCCGTGTTACACCTGCTCGCGCTGGCGGCCGAAGCGAACGTCGACCTCGCGATCGAAGACTTCGATGCGATCTCGAAGCGAACGCCGAAGATCGCCAACCTCCAGCCTGGCGGCTCTCGGGTGATGAACGACCTCCACGAGATCGGCGGCGTTCCGGTCGTGATTCGTCGGCTGCTCGACGCCGGGTTGTTCCACGGCGACGCGATGACCGTGACCGGCCGGACCGTGGCCGAGGAGCTCGCGGAGCTCGAAGCGCAGGGCGTGCTTCCGGACGACGACTCGATCGAGGCCGACTTCCTCTACACGGTCGAGGAGCCGAAAGAGGACGAGGGCGCGATCAAGGTCCTCGAGGGGAACCTGGCGCCCGACGGCGCGGTGTTGAAGGTGACCGGCGACGACGCGTTCTATCACGAGGGACCGGCTCGGGTCTTCGAGAACGAGGAGGACGCGATGGCGTACGTGCAGTCTGGACGGATCGAGTCTGGAGACGTCATCGTCATTCGAAACGAGGGGCCCGTCGGCGGCCCCGGCATGCGCGAGATGCTCGGGGTGACCGCGGCCGTCGTCGGCGCGGGCCACGAAGAAGACGTCGCGCTGCTCACCGACGGCCGGTTCTCGGGTGGGACCCGCGGACCGATGATCGGTCACGTCGCGCCGGAGGCGGCCGTCGGCGGTCCGATCGGGCTCATCGAGGACGGTGACGAGATCACGGTCGACATCCCCAACCGCGAACTCTTCGTCGACCTCGCAGACGAAGAACTCGAGCAGCGTGCCGAGGGATGGGAGCCGCCCGCGCCGCAGTACGAGGGTGGCGTCTTCGCGAAGTACGCCCGCGACTTCTCGTCGGCCGCGATCGGGGCGGTGACGAACCCGCGGCTCACGCCCGACGAGTAGCGCGCTGTCTCAGGCGGCCGAGGGGGACTCGACCTCTGTCGCGTCGACGCCCTCGCTTTCTCCGACGTGGACGGACTCGGCACACCAGACGTTGCTTCGACGACCCGCCCGAGAGAGCTCTAGCTGAACGACAGCGCCGGCGGGGACCGAACCGAGCCGTTTGCGGGTGATGCCGTCGGCGTAGTCGACGATGTGGAACGTCTCGTTGCGTGGATGTGCACGTACTGCGGTGTGATCGTGATCGTTCTGTTCGGAAACGACGGTGTATGTGTTCGTCTTCGACATCTTGGCTCGAATTAGTGGAAGTACGTATTTGAAACCTCCGTATCAACACTCGATACCGTCAAAGGCGATACGATCTGTATAAGGACCGCGTGCGAAGGGTCGATACTCACGCACACCCGGGAGGAACACGCCGATCGATCACGTCGACGGCTGGTCGTCTGTGGCGTCACCACCCGACGACTCCTCGGCGTCCGCACCCGTCGTGACTGGCCCGCCGGTCCGACGCCACTCGGTGAGACTCCCCTCGTAGAATCCGACGTCGGTGTACGCTAGCGCCTTGAGAAGCACGTAGGTGTGGCTGATCCGACGGGCAGTGTTACAGTACAGGATCACGCGTCGGCTCCGGTCGATTCCTCGCTCTGTGAGGATCGAACGCAGCTCGGCTGCCGGGCGGACGGTGCGGGCGTCGGTGTCGACGAGCGTTCGCCAGTCCAACTGTACGGCACCCGGGAGGTGGCCTGCAGCGTACTCGTCGGGTGCACGCGTGTCGACGATGGTCGTCCCGGGGTCGTCGATCGCGGCCGACACGACCTCGCGGTCGACGAGGGGACCGTCCGCACGAAACGACGCGCGATACGTCACACCCGACGTGCGCCTCTCGTCGTCGGCGTCTGCGGTCGATCGCGTCGTCGGCTGGGTGCGACTCCAGACGGAGTAGTCGCCGTCGAGGAGGTGGAGTCGCGACGGGTCGTGGCCGTACAACTCGGCCGTGACGAGGAACCGGGCGGCGAAGACGCCGTGGGTGTCGTCGTACGCGACGACGCGGTCGTCGGGGCCGATGCCGGCCTCGTCGGCGAGCCGGGCGAACGTGTCCGCACCGGGGAGCATCCCCGCCTCGCCGGCAGCCGGTTCGTCTGCCCGGAACGAGTCGAACGGGACGGAGACCGCTCCCGGAACGTGGCCGATGCCGTCGTACTCCCAAGCGTCACGCACGTCGACCACGACGGTGTCGGGCTCTTCGAGCCGGTTCGCAAGCCAGTCGACGGCGACGAGTCGGTCGTTCACATCGGCAGCACCACTCCACCGCTACTGTCCGCTCGGGTGTCGTCAAGAGCCGCCCCTGCTCGTCGACTCACGCAGATGTTGCCGGGACGGGAGAGGAGCGGCCGACCGTGCCGTGAGAATTGGCGTTATACGGTCACCGGACGTACGGGTCGTTGCATGAGTGATTCCGACTCCGAGTACGCAAACGACGTGCTCGTCGACGCCGACTGGGTCGCCGACCGACTCGACGCGTTCGAGCGCGACGACCCCGACCACCGACTCGTGGAAGTCGACGTCGACACCGAGGCGTACGACGGCGAACACGCGCCGGGTGCTATCGGCTTCAACTGGGAGACCGACCTCCAAGATCAACAGACTCGAGACGTGCTCGCGAAGGCCGACTTCGAGGCACTGCTCGGTGCACACGGCATCACCGAGGACTCGACGGTCGTGTTGTACGGTGACAACGCCAACTGGTTCGCGGCGTACACCTACTGGCAGTTCAAATACTACGGACACGACGACGTCCGGCTGCTCGACGGCGGTCGGGAGTACTGGCTAGACAACGACTACCCGACCACCGAGGCGGTACCGGAGCCGTCGCCAGTCACGTACGAGGCGTCGGGTCCGCGCGAGTCGATCCGCGCGTATCGTGACGACGTAGAGAACGCGATCGACCGTGGACTCCCGCTCGTCGACGTCCGCTCGCCGGAGGAGTTCCGCGGCGAGGTGCTCGCTCCCCCGGGACTCAACGAGACCGCACAGCGCGGCGGGCACATTCCGGGCGCACAGAACGTCTCGTGGGCGGCCGTCACGAACGACGACGGCACGTTCAAGACTGCCGACGAACTCAGCGAGCTCTACGCGGGGTACGGTATCGACGGCGAGGAGACGACGGTTGCGTACTGCCGGATCGGCGAGCGGTCGTCGGTCGCGTGGTTCGCCCTCCACGAACTGTTGGGCTACGACGACACGGTCAACTACGACGGCTCCTGGACCGAGTGGGGGAATTTGGTCGGTGCGCCGGTGGAGACAGGCGAGGCCGAGTGAGGGACGAGCGAGGCCTCGAAGCGGAACGGTGACGGCTGGAGCCGTGGAGTAGGGCGAGGCCGAGTGAGGGACGAGCGAGGCCTCGAGAATCGAACGGGGATCGTAGACGATCCCGTGTATCAAGTACGACGCAACACCAAAGAGAACCCATCGATGGACGCGAACGCGTGTATACAGACGATTCGTGAGACGAACGAGACCGAACTCTCCAGGCTCGGCTCCTCGAAGTCACTGTTCGCCGACACCGGCGGAGAGATGGAGTCCACGGCGGTCCTCGAGGCCGCGGCGACCGCCGAGTATCACGCCGCAGTGACGTACGACACGTGGGCCGAGACGGAGACGGGGACCGCCGCCGCCGAGGCGTTCGCTGCCACCGCAGCAGAGGAGCGATCCCACTACGAGGACGTTTCGGCCGAACTCGAGGCCCACGAGCCGGGACCCGTGCCCCCGATACAGTCGTACCTCAGGGACCGCGAGGAGACTATCGAACGACTCGGGGCGTTCATCGGTCGTACCCTCGCCGCCGAGGGGTCGAAGACGCAGATAACCGGCTTCTTCGTCGGGAACGCCGATCCCCAGACGGCGAGTCTGTTTCGTGAGATGGGCGACGACCTCGACGCACAACTCGCTCGGGCGCGCTCGTGCCTCGACGAGGCGTGTGACGACGACGCGGCGTACGAGCGCGCCGTAGAGGCCGCAAGCGGGGCACTCGAGGTCGCCTACGCGTCGTACACAGACGAACTCGAGTCGCTCGGAATCAACCCAAAGCCCGTCTGCTGAGCCCGAGTCCGATGGCCTCGGTGGATACCATGGCCGTACAGATCAGCACGACTTTCCGCTATGCCCGAGTACCGAGGCGCATGGAGACCGAGAGCCGAGACACCCAACACGGCGTCGCGCTGTTCGTCGACGGACCGAACGTGTTGCGCGACGAGTTCGACGTGGATCTCGACGACGTCCGCGAAGCCGCCCGGGCCGAGGGGCCGCTCGTGACGGCGCGACTCTACCTCGACGAGCACGCCACACCGGGACTGATCCAGGCGGCCGAGGCACGCGGATTCGAGGTCGTGGTGACGAGTGGCGACGTCGACGTGAAGCTCGCGGTCGACGCCGCCCGGTTCGCCGCTGAATCCCGCATGACGACGCTGGCGGTCGCCTCACGGGACACCGACTTCAAGCCCGTCGTCGAGGCGGCGAACAGCTACGGGATCCGGACCCTCGCGATCGCGCCGGGCGAGTTAGGCCGGTCCGATGCCCTGCGCAACGCCGCCACCGATTCGGTGACGCTCGGTGAGCGTACGTCGGGAGGCGACGAGGGAAACGGGAGCGACCGGGGAAACGCGTCCGAGACCGGAGCCGCGACCGAGGAGGAGCCGACGACGCCGAGCCGTGGTGGCGGTGAGGGGTCGGCGGCCGGCGGGTGAATCTCCGAGCCACACGCCGAACGTCTACCGAGCCACTCTACGCGTCTTCTCGGCGCTTCTCACGGCGCCGCCATCCGTCTCGAAGCTGGCCGACGGCGAGCGCAAGCACCCCGCTTGCGATCGAGACGCCGACCGCCACGAGCACCGTCGCGGGGAGGAGTCCGTGGCGTTCGACCGCGGCGTCGACCGCGAGCCGCAGGTGGCCCACCACCGGGATCGCCACGAGCGCCTTCGCGTGGATCAGGTCCTCGTGGACGACGGGTGCGATTCCGACACTTTGGTCGTACCGGTCGTTGGCATCGCCGTACGTCACGTACCCGTCGTAGGGTGCCGGACAGGTGCCGAGGTCGTCACACGTCTCTTCGACCATCGCCGGGTCACCGCGTTTCGTCCAGTCGTCGCCTGCCGAGACGTGGAACGCGACGCGGTGGAGGATCGGCCGATCGGGGTCGACTGGAGACGTAAAGACGACGACGTCGCCCGCGCGGCCGAACCGCTCCGGCGGAGCGGTGCGGGTGTCCCCGATCGGATCGCTTCCCACGGGTTCACCCCACGGGAATCGGTCGGCCGCCGTGACCACGACGAGGTCCCCGCGCTCGACAGATGGCGACATACTGCTGCTCTCGACGGCGACGAGCGGCGGCCACGCCCCAGTCACCACCACCAGGAAGAACGCGACGAGCACTACGACGCGGACGGGACCGAGCCGATCGCGAACGCGACGAGACACGTCCACACTCCAGACAGGATGGAACTTGAGCGTGTCGGCCACGTCCGCTCGGGCGAAGCCGACCCACGACCGTGCACCGCGATCTCATGTCACAAGACATTAAACCCGGCTCGGTGTTCTCCGATCGTGACCGATCGAATCCCGCCGCTGTACGACGTTCACGAAGATCGCGGCGCGACGTTTACCGACTTCGGAGGCTGGCAGATGCCGGTTCAGTACGACTCGATCCGCGAGGAGCACGCCGCCGTCCGCGAGACCGTCGGGATCTTCGACGTCTCACACATGAGCGAGGTCGAGGTATCGGGACCCGACGCGACCGCGCTGATGGACCGGCTGACCACGAACGACGTGGCGGCGCTCGAACCAGGCGACGCGCAGTACGCTGGGATCACGACCGACGACGGCGTCCTCCTCGACGACACCGTGGTGTACCGGCTTCCCGACGGCACCGAGGCCGGCTCGGCGAGCGCGGCGATCTCGAACCTCGACGCGGGGCTACACGAACCGAGCGGCGATCCGGCGTACCTGTTCGTGCCGAACGCCGGACACGACGGCGAGATGCTGACCCGGTGGGTCGATCACCGCGACGCAGGCGCGCTCGACGCGACGGTCGCAAACACCACGGACGGGTGGGCGATGATCGCCGTCCAGGGGCCGGCGGCAGCGGACGCGATGGAACGGGCGATCACCGACGACGGCGCTGCGGAGTCGACCGAATCGCTGTCTCCGTTTCAGGCAACCGTTGCGCCGGTCGCGGACGTGCCGAGCTGGGTGGCTCGGACTGGATACACCGGTGAAGATGGCTTCGAGATCGTGTGTCCCGCAGGCGACGTGGCGGCCGTGTGGGCCGCGTTCGACGCCCAGCCGTGCGGACTCGGCGCACGCGACACGCTCCGGATGGAGATGGGATTCTTACTCTCCGGACAGGACTTCGATCCCGACGATGAGCCTCGGACCCCGTACGAGGCCGGCATCGACTTCGTCGTCGACCTCGACACGCCGTTCGTCGGCCGCGACGCCCTAGCGGCCGCACGAGCCGACGGGGACGGCCCAACAGAGACGTTCACTGGCATCCGCCTGCGCGATCGCGGGGTGCCTAGAGCAGGCTACACGGTCACCGACGGCGACGGGACTCGGATCGGCACGCTCACGTCCGGGACGATGGGTCCGACGCTCGGGGAGCCGATAGGGCTGGGATACTTGGAAGCGGCTCACACCGAGCCGGGGACCGACGTGGCGGTCGTCGTCCGCGGTGATCAAAAACGGGCGGTCGTCACCGCGCCACCGTTTCTCGATCGATAATCTTTCACTTGCCGGGCGCTCGGCGGTCCCCGACACGCTTAACATCCGAAGCCACCCACCGTGTTTCAATGAGTACCGACGCGCCGAGCGACGCGACGTCCGGCTCCGAGACCGACGAGACGGCCGAGTCGCGGGCGTTCGCGAAGACCTGTGAGGCGCTCGTCGACCAAATCCTCGCCGGAGAGATCGACCGCGACGACCTCGAGTCGGCCAAACTCGACGCCTGCAGCACGTTCTCTGCCTCACGCGTCCCGAAGAATACGGACATCCTCGACCACGCTCCGGCGGAGGCGCGTGAGGAGGTGATCGAGGTCGTCCGCCGCAAGCCGGTTCGGACGGCCTCCGGCGTCTCGCCGGTCGCGATCATGACCTCACCGAAGCTCTGTCCGCACGGCAAGTGTCTCTACTGTCCTGGCGGCCCCGCCTCGGAGTTCTCTTCTGCACAGTCGTACACGGGTCACGAGCCGGCTGCCGCCCGCGGCGAGCAGAACGACTACGACCCGTACGGCCAGGTGACGCTCCGGCTCGAGCAGTACCGGAAGATCGGTCACCCCGTCGACAAGGTCGAACTGATCCTGATGGGGGGAACGATGACCGCGCGCTCACACGACTACCAGGAGTGGTTCGTCAAGCGGGCCCTCCAGGCCATGAACGACTACGACCTCGACGCGGAGCCCGAACCCGCAGAGGGCGTCTCGTTCGCCCCGAGCCCCGAGGAGACCGAGTTCGAGTACCTCGAAGACGTGATCGCCGAGAACGAGACGAATGCGATCCGAAACATCGGGACTACCTTCGAGACGAAGCCGGACTGGTGTGACCCAGAGCAGATCGACCGCATGCTGGACCTTGGCGGCACCAAAGTCGAGGTCGGCGTGCAGACCACCTACGAGCGTATCAACCGCGAGATGCACCGTGGGCACGGCAACGAGGCCTCCCGAGACGCCAACCGGCGGCTCAGAGACGCCGCGTTCAAGGTGGGATTCCACATGATGCCCGGCCAGCCCGGGATGACCCGAGAGATGTGTCTCGAAGACTTTCGCCAGCTGTTCGAGAACCCCGACTGGCGGCCGGACTACCTCAAGATCTATCCGACGCTCGTCGTCGAGGGAACCCGCGTGTTCGACCGGTGGCACCGCGGTGACTTCGACCCGCTCACCAGCGAGGAGGCGGCCGACGTCGTCGCCGAGGTCATGGCACACATTCCGAAGTACACCAGACTCCAACGCGTCCAGCGTGACATCCCCGCGGACTTCATCGACGCCGGCGTCCAGAAGTCGAACCTTCGCCAGTTGGCCGACGAACGCGCCGCGGCGAAGGGGATCACCCAGCGCGACATCCGTGCCCGCGAGGTCGGTCACAACGACGAGACGCCCGAGCCCGACGACGTCGAACTCGACGTGCTCACCTACGAGGCAGCGGGCGGAACCGAGCACTTCCTTTCGTTCGAAGACCCCGTCCGGGACCTCCTCGTCGGCTTCTGTCGGCTCCGGTTCCCGTCGTTTGCGGACGACCAACCGGGCGCTCCCGGAACCGAGTCCGATACGATCCGGCGCGAGCTCGAAGACGCCGCACTGATCCGCGAGCTCCACGTCTACGGGAGCGAGGTCGCACTCGGCGGCGACGGCGACTGGCAACACCAGGGATACGGCCGTCGGCTGATAGAGCGTGCCGAGTCGCTCGCGCGCGAGGCAGGGTACCGCAAGATGGCCATCATCTCCGGCATCGGGGCCCGCGAGTACTACCGACAACAGCTCGGCTATCACCAAGACGGTCCGTACGTCTCGAAGCGACTGTCGTCGACCCACGACTGAAGCCGTGCGCTTCCTCCTCGCATCTGAGTGCGTCGTGGCGACCGACAGATACGACTCCGCTCGGCTCGAAGCGTAACTATGACCGATGCGACGGAGACGACGACAGCGACGAGCGTCGAAGCCGAGGGGGTCACCGCCCGCTACGAGGAGGCGAACGGCGAACGGCTCCTGACGTTCTCCACAGACGGGCACACCGCAACGGTGGCACAGAACCAGGAGGGATACGCGATGTTGAAGGTGCGAACGGGTCCCGACGGCGACGAGCTGGAGCGGTACTACGGGTTCGACATGGCGCTCGACCACGCCGCAGAGCGACTCGCCGTCGGCGTCAGCGACCTTCCGGTGCCGGAGGCGGCCACGGACATGGGAATGTGACGGCTCTGCCACACGGCCAGTCGCCGGCCTGGTTCGTCCAGAAACGCTTAAGTAGGTGTCGGCGTTCGGTGAAGGTGATGGTAGACATCACGGAGGCTTCGTCGGACACCCCGGCGGATCGAGTTCTTCCAGGGCACGATAGCTTCTAACACCGAGATCGGTCCTGTACGGATCTTCGATACGACGTTACGAGACGGCGAAC